>Ga0116231_10001845_pt1 | contig 43995 bp, 35 predicted proteins | sample S1TSphgellanicum_2_FD_89695 | JGI IMG/M metagenome (GOLD analysis project Ga0116231, IMG submission 89695) | Host-associated microbial communities from peat moss isolated from Minnesota, USA - S1T2_Fd - Sphagnum magellanicum MG | ecosystem: Host-associated > Plants > Peat moss > Unclassified... | reverse complement strand
TTTTGTAATATATTTTTCAACATGGAATGTAAATGTATTTAAAGTTTCAAATCCATTTCATGTTTATAAATAATGATGTCCAATGCAATTCAACATTATCTATTATAATTAAAACAACATGATAATGGTTGTGTGAAGTTTGGATAATTGCACTGTAAGTTGCAATTTAGTTGTTTAAAATTATTAAAATCAACTACCATACTTTGAAACCCAAATTTAAACACCTAGTTGCAAATTAGTCATTAAATCCTTTATTTTCATTTCATCTTTAGTTTCAAGTGAGTTGCAAAGAATAGGAACAAAATTCATTGTTCAAATGGATGAATGAAATAATTGAAGAATATATTTGTTAGACTAGTTATAAAATAGTTGCAAATAAGTTATAGAAGATAAGGATATTTAGAATCCATTTGTCAAATGGATGAATGAAATAATAAAGGCATATATTCGTTGAACTAGGTATAAAATAGTTGTAAATAAGTTGCAAAGGATTGGGATAGAATCCATTCACATCAAATAGGTGAATGAAATAATAAAAGAATATATTTGTTGAACTAATTGTAAAATAGTTGTAGATAAGTTATAAAATATAAGAATAAAATTCATTCATCAAATGGATGAATGAAATAATTAAAGATTATATTTGTCAAATTAGTTGTAAAATAGTTGTAAATAAGTTACAAAAGGTACTAATATATGTCATTCGTCGACAAATGGATGAAATGCCACATTGGCATTCGTTCACCATGTTGGAATGTGTGTGGGAATTTGATGTGGAAATTAGTTGCAAAGAAGTTGCATATAATTACATGTGAGTTGCACTGTATATATGGTATTGTATATAACATAAAGTGTCCATTGTAACTGTTGCAACTTGTCCGATAACATTCAAGGTTGTATAAATACCGTGAGTTGTAACTGTCCATTGCAACTGGAAAACCCAATTGCAAGCCTAGTTGTATTGTAAAATCCTATATTTTTTCATAATGTAAACTTGAAATAAAATCGAATATGAAAACCTAACCTACTTCCTATTCTAGGCCTACTTAACTACCTACTTAGCCTAGACCTACTTACTTAGCATACATAGTTGGTAGATTTAGGTTAAGTAGGTAAGTAATTAGGCTAACCTACTAACCTACTTAGGTGCATGTGGCCTAGCTACCTTAGGCCTCCTTAGCCAACTTATAAATTGCCACGTGTCACCTTGTAATTTGATAAAATATTAACCTAAAAATTGCCACATGTCTCCTTGCAATTAAATAAAAACCTACAAATTACCATGTGTGATCTAGTGTAATTCAATAAAAAAATCAACTTACAAATTGCCATGTGTCACCCTTTAATTTGCTAAATATTACACCTCACTAGTTTAGATTAAGCCTCCTTAAGTTAATAAACATGCCACATGTCATATTGAGATTTTTTGCTAATTGTACACATGGCACAATGTAAGGTTCATTAATTTAGTCGCATGTTAGTTCCATAGCAATCGCATAGATTATACATTTTAGACACGGATGAAATTGTGTATGTTGATTTTGATTTCATTTGTTGTTTGCAACTAATGACACATGCGACTTGTTCAAAGCAACTAAAGGATTTTTAGTTACATATGATGCAAACAACTTAAAAATAATTGCATTAGCTAGTTGTAAAAATCCATTTTTCTTCTAGTGGTTGTTCCTCCATATCTTTAGGGATTTTGTTATTAAAGGTTTTTTTTTTTTTTCCATGGTTGGTTTTCTTTTTCTAAGTTGTTTGTGATTTATTTTATGGTTGATCTTGTGATGTTTTTGGTGGTTTACCACGGGTTCAAGGTTCCACCTCCACACCTTTGTGGATTTTAAGGTTTAGATTTTTTTCCATGGTTGATTTTTGTTTTTCCAAAGGTGAATGCATTATTATATGATTGATCTTGTGCATTTTTGGGTGTGCCATGGGTGCAAGGTTATGCCTTCCCCACCTTTGTGGATTTCTTTGTCCAATTTCATTTCCAAGGGTGGTTGTGAATTATTCATATGGTTGATCTTGTGAACTTCTCTAGGTGGTTTGCCATGGGTAAAATGTTGTGCCTCCACATCCTTATGGATTTTTCTATTTAGGTTTTTTTCCACACTTAGTTTTTAAAAAAATATATATCTTGTGGTTGTTTTATGTGGTTAATCTTGTGATTTTTTGGGTGGCTTTCCCTAGGTGCAAGACTCACCTTCACAACCTTTTGGATTTCTATGTTTAGGTGCATTTCCATGCTTGATTTTGTTTTCCAAAATTGTTTAAATTTTTTTTATAACATTCATTTGGGATCCAATATCATGTGTTTTTTCATCTAGCATCAAATATTGGTGACATCCTAGGGAAATTTCTCCTTATGTTCAATCAAACTCATTTCAATTAAGTATAATGTGGTGTTTGGTGTAAGTTACATTTTTCACATCAATGGCCTATTTTTGGACACCTTACATGTTTATGGGAATGAAGTTCAACATCCCTTTTGTGGTGGCTTATACGTTATTGATTTGATATGATGTGAACATAATTGAGCTTTGTGGTGGCTTGTACTTGGTTGGTTTCAATTGATTAAATAGCTTTTTGTGGTTGCAATTTGAGTTTTTGGGTGGTTTGTACATGGTTGATTTCAGTTGATTTGAACTCTTTGGTGGGTGATTTTAGCTCTATTGTGGTATGTAACATGCAAACCTTGTAAATCATTATGAGGTGTTAAAATGGTGGTAATATAAGTATATGATCCAACCCTTCAAAAGTCTATAACTCTTGTAATTCCTCATGGAAGTCACTATTTGATTTTTTTTTTATGGTTAAATTTTTTTTTACAAAGGTAAATTTTTTTAATGTTTGAATTTTGATGGGTAGTTGCACATCCATGTCATTTTTTTATGCACCTATTTTTTACTAACTACATATTTGCTATCAATTGTAGGTTTGTCAACTTTGTTTTATTGCTCCAAGATGCATTATGTTATAATCAACTATCAATGGCATTACAAAGTTGTGTTCCATCTCCAAAAACTTGGGCTATGTACCAAACTATAGTGAAAATTCTTTCACCCATCGTGATTAGCTATGTGTTGAATCAAAGTTGTAAGCATTGACTGCTTGGATATGCACTAAATTTTGTCATTGCTAAGACTCGTGAGTTTCATGATGAAGTTGATAATGTGGTTGTCTTTGATAACATGGGTGGTTTAAAGGCAAATGTCTTTGATGTAGAGATAACATAATTTATAATCTACATGAAACATCAAGTGTTGGAATTTCTACAACCTTTTTTTTCAAGTTTGCATGTTTTTAATGGGAAGAATGTTCACAATATGTTGGTTTAATGTTGGATCCAAGGTTTAAAAATTTGTAGTTGGTGACACACATGAACATGCTAAAGTAGGCCAATTGGTGATCCTATTAAAAAAATTAAAGTAGGTGGAAAATTTTAAGCCTTTTACCAATGTTATAAATTTTGGAATGTACTTGCCATAATAAATAAACCATATATGGTCATCTCCAATTTACATTTTTATTTGAGCTATTTTATTTATTTATTACAAGTTTATATCTAATATTTTTTTCCAAATCAAGCTATTCAAATGATGTGTTATTAATATTTGAACCATCATGCATATTCATACACATTTTTTGGAACTTGAATATTTCAAATATGACAATGTTAAGCCCTTCAAAAGTAAGTTTTTCCTTACATAAGTTTGAAACACTAAAACCTACTTTTCAATATGAATTACAAATGTATTTATTGTTTGTAACATGGTAAAACATGCTTTAAACATTTTTTGAGGGAACAATAAAAATGAAAAAGTCATGATTATAGTTTATGTCTAGTTTGTGCAAATGGGACAACATCACCAAATCAATCAAATGAGTGAAAGTAGGTTGGAGAATAATAAACACAATATTTTAAGCTTTAAAAAAAATCATGTCATATTACATATGTTCATGTAATTTAAATGTTAATTTTCAAAAAATGTGTTGTACTTTTAACTTCTAAAGTTGACAATTTGTTTCTTTGCATTATTGGGATATTTTTTTGGCCTGCTTTAGCATGCTTATGTATCAACCAATTATGTAGGGCATGAAACTACTTTATTGGTTGTTCAATATGATGAAAAATTGTTGATACCCTTGTTGATTCAATGTTACAAAATGATGATGCCTTTTGTACATGGGTAAAATCACAATCAAAGAAGCCACCCAAATGAATGGACACTCTTAAAAACTACATTTTTGTATGTTTGAAAGATCACAAGGGAAGCATAATAGTTTGGACTATCATAATGAATTTTGGAATATTTTCCATTAATTGCAAAGTTTACATGTTCAAATCTTGACACAAATAATTTTTTTTTTACATGTTCAAAGCATTCAAACCTCGAGAGTGGGTAATTTTTATTTTTTTCAAACATCTTTTTTTAAAAATCAAATATGCACCATTCCTTTTGAAAATTGGAGAAGATAATATTGATGATTAGAAGGGTAAAAGGACTTGAATTGATGAAAAATGTTTTTATAACCCATTTGAGCACATTTGGTTCAAAGGTGATTTTGACCTTGAAAATTATGGATTTTGAAAATGTGGCTTTAACAAAAGTTGTTCATATATATGTGATAGAGGGCACGAATGCATAATATACATGATATAAAATCAATTTGTAGTCAAAATCTATTTATATCTAAAATATAATGCTAAATGGGGTATTTGAAATATAGAATTTTAAGTTATAAACCAATGCATGAATGACATGTGTCATGTGCAATCCTTGGAAAATGACATTTATCTTGGCGCCCTTGGTTCCTTTAACCATGATTTCACCCACATGTGATGAAAAGGTTTAGGTGCAACATTTTGATTTTGAGAATGAAGATGTATTTCGAACCATAGAAAACAATGCAAAAACATTTGCCCAACTTGCAGCATGGGAATTTCATGCATTTTGATGATACCATGTTGATGTGGACCATTACAAATGCACATGTTGGTGGCATATACAAGAACACAAGTTTCCAACTATGGTTATGTTGGCACAATTCCTTAAGATTCTTATAAGCCAAATCAAGACAAAGTGGATATTTTCAATTGTTAGAGTCCTCATCGCATTTTAGAGGTGTTGGTTACACATTTTGACTATTTCAATTTTGTCAACAAAAATTGGCCAAAAAATTCAAAGGTTGGGTGTTCTAAGGCTTGTGATCTTGTTAGCACATGTGAGATAGAAAAAATTAAAGCAAAGTTTCAAGATGAAGTTGAATGAGAATAATTCTCAGATTTTTTTAATTACCCTTTTTGATGTTCCTTTTATAATGTTTCTCCTTTCATCAAAGTGGTGGCAAATTTGATTTTTTAAAATCTTGTTCATTTCTCAATTTAATTTGAAAATTGTGATTTTTCTCCATGGTTGGTTTGAATTATTGAACCTTTTTCCCATATATTTGAGTTTATTGATGTTTTTAATCCACAGGTGCAACTTGTAAACATGTACAAAAATAATTGAAACCAATTTTTATTAATTTAATTTTGTGTATATATTATTAAAAGAATAGAACTACAAATGGAATCATTTTTACACAAAGTTATTTTCAATATATTGATATACATATCTTGAAAAATTGAAATCAATTTAATGAAAAAAAATTATTTAAAAAAATGTAACCAATGCTTTTGTCATGTAAAAGGATTCATACTTCATTTTTTGGGGGAAATTTTAATACTTACTTACCTATTTATTTTTGAAATTTCAAAAATGTAAACCTTCACTTGCAATGTAAAAACATTAATTTTTTAAATGATTTCAAAAATCATTAATTTTTTTAAAGAAATTAAAAAGAAACAATGGCCTAATGAGGTGGGTGTGGTTCATGATTGAATGCTTGCACCCCATATACTTCCTTTTTTTTCAAAGCTTAGTATGTTTGGATTTTTGATTTTTTTCCATGTCTAGTTTTTCTCCCTAAACTTGTTCCTTATGAATTTTTTTTTAAACATGGTTGATTTCAAAGGTAGTATAAGTTGTAAGTGTTTTATTGAAGGAAAACTAAAATATTTATCTTGCCAACTTAAAGAACTAGCCTTGGTTAGTTTAATAACTAAAAGAAGTTAGCTAGACAAGGTCTTTCCTTGTAAAAAATTCTTGTAATTAATGAAACCCTCCTGAACTTTATTAAGCCAAAGCACCCAATGGAAGGGGAGAACTAGGAACAAAAGGAAAGGACCCACAACTAAGCTAGAAAATAGAAACCTTCAACCATAGGGGCAAGAAAGAGGAATGGGAAAAAGTCATGTACCCAAACCTGCCCCCCCCACCCAATCACAAGAAACATGTCAAAAAAGGAAAAGGGAAGTACACCATAAATAACAATTAGCCTAGAAGAACCTTCATCTAGTTCACTTTGAAATAGATGTAGTCTATGCCCGTTGCAATGCCACTAATACCTTCTACTTGTAAAACATACATAAAATTGAAAGAAGAGTGCTTTTGAAGCCCTTTGTAGCCCATGCCATGTAATGATGATGAAAATTGTCAGCTTGTTGATGTAAACACTCAAAGACTTCAATGGCAAGAGGGAAAAATAAGTTTGTAGGGTACTAATCTCAATAAAGTCTTTCTTTTGCTTGAGTCACCACCATTGCAACCACCCCCCAAGACAATGTAGTGTGTGAAACCAAGTCCACTCAAATGGAGTCAATAATGATGACATTGGTTAGCACACAAATGCCATCAACTGAAAGCACAATGTTGATCCATCGCCATGAGGATTGGAAGGTAGGAGGTGGAAAAACTTGGGTTTACTCACGCGCAACATGAAAATTAACATATTTCACAATGGATGCAAAGGCATCTTGCACGACATCAAGGGACACCATCCTCTTCCCATCATGAATGCAATGAAAAAGGTGAATCCCCATGGGTTTTAAAGGTTGACCGTAAATGCAATGTGACAAACTAAGGGCCAATGGGTGAAGGAGGCCCAACCTGGTGCACATTGTGGAGGAAAAAACGTATGAGGCCAAACATAAAAAAAAGGTGACTGGGTGGGTAGACAACTAAGTTCTCGTTCTTTGCCTTGCATAAGATTCCAAACGTGTATGATGCAAATCCAAATGCAAGTCAGAAAAGAAGCTGAAAAAAGAATAATTATGGAATTTTTCTAAAATGTTTTTCTAAAGCCGATTTGCACCTTTCTTTGCAAGCTGTTCAAAGGGGGATATGCACAACACCACCATTATAGGAAGAAGCTCCCACGCTAACCTCAAGTGGCTTTGGAATGAAAGTAGATGTGAATTGTTCGCCCCCATCGCCTCTAATAAGAACAAACAAAAAATTATCAAAAATTTCGAAATGATGACAAGGGCAATAAAAGCCTAATTCCCAAGATAGGATGTTGACGTGATAACGTTAAAAGAAATGAGGTCTACCCATTTAGAAAAAATGACAAGAGAGATCTATTGACACACTAAAAAAGCTTGGGGGCACTCTAAAAGACTTGGGCCTAGAAGCCTTTCAAAAACCCCCCATACAAGGCTAAAATCAAAAGTCGCACACTAATGTTAAAAGCTTGAAGGAAAGGATGAAGAGGGGAAGGAGTGTAGTAAATAGGAAGACCTCTAGGCGAAACATTGAAAAAAGATACCAAAAATAATTTGAACATCCCCCAACTTCGAGAATATCTCGATGTGCCAAACATCTTTGTTTAATGTAGCCTGCAAAAAGGAGGTCAAGGAACAAGCAAAACCAAAAGGTGTGTGTAAAACCCTAATGCTATTTGGAGGGCAACAAAAACAAGGAGCTAGTGCGAGGGACGTTAACTGGGAGACAAAATGATAAAAAAAGAGGAGATGACAAAAGTGGGGCGAAGGATGTAAGTGTTGTCAGCCAAGCCAATTTGTAATTGGTCGATTCAATTCAAAGATCGCTAAAATTTAACAACTACGGATTATAGAAATGAGAAAGAAGGGGAGTAAATAGAAAGAGAGTTGTTCACAGAAGCCGAGGTTCCTGTACTTATGCGTTCTCCTGAAGTTAGGTTTGGGAACAGACTTGGGCTCATGTCCTCGAGTGCCCCTCTCTCTCTCTCAGGAGAATGCACTCGTACATGAACCTCCCCTCCAACAAGATGTCACTCACTTATCATCCTTTAGGACATGGAATAATTGCTGGTGTAGGGGGGTCATGGTCACGATGAATGTGTGTACATCTTGGATGAATGAAAGTTCCAGTTTTTGGTTCCAAAGTGCAAATCCAATCTGCCTAAACTTATTTTCTTAATTTTGATTCATAATGGGGTCTCAAAATTGTTTTTGTTCTATGGTAAACCTCACACCCCCATTTCCCCTTTTACCTTACCCTATTTCTTATTTGTTTGATCATGGGCAAGGGTTTTGGTTTTTCAATTTTGTGAGATTAGGAAAAAAATAAAAATGGCAATTCTTTTTGATATCTACAAATTAGCAAAATTAGTTGAATCTAATTCTTGTTCCTTTTTGAAATTTTTTTGCCAAACATTGGAAAAAATAAATTCTCTAACAAAATTGCCATGTTTCTTCTACACATTTGTTCAAGCAAGTCACCAGGATATAAAAGGATTTTAATAAATTTCTACTTCCATAGATGGTCTATAGCCAAACATGGCTAAATCTCCTTGTGTTCATGATTGCCAGTGTCACAACCTGTGATGTTTTTGGGGAAAAATTTCGCCATTTTGCGAAAAACATTTTCATAATAAGATATTCTGTTACAAAATTCCCTGTTTTGAAAAAAAATCAATAAAAAAAGGAAAAAAAATTCAAAAAATTCGCCAAAAAATGCCACAATCGCCTATCATATCAAAGGTTGCTTAAGATTCTATACTTTCATATATAAAAAATCGCCCAATTTGGCTAAATACATGTATGTACTATCATCACCTGAGCAACATCACAAAATTGAAAAAAAAACACACACACACAGAGTTTTCTGCCACTCGAATTCTATACTTTCATGTTTAGAATCGCCAAATTTGGCTAAACATACTTATGGACTGTCGCCACCTCAGCAACATCACAAAATTGCAAAAAAATAGACGGGTGGATTTGAATAATATTTTGAAGAAAAAAAGAAAAAGGGGTTTACTACCTAATCATCTGCTAGTTATGGATTAGTGGGCTTTGATTAGGGCTTTGATTAAATTAGTCCTCTCCCATGCCCTTCCATTCCCTTCTGCTGCTGCTTCCTGAATTGTTGTTGTTGTTGTTTGTTGTTTGGTTTGTTTGGTTTGTTTGTTTTTCTGTTGTTGTGTTTGTGGTGGTGATGGGTTTTTGAGATTTCTGGGTGGAGCTGACAACTGTAGTAGTGGGGGAGGAAAAGATAAGGTCATGAGTAGGAGGGAGGCGATGGAGAAGAAGAAAGCAGCAGTACGAGGAGGAGGAGTAGGAGGAGGAGGAGGAGGAGGAGGAGGCATGGAAAGATTGCTCAAAGCGGCGCGCTCTTCTGGTTCCCTCAACCTATCTAACCGTGGGCTGGAGTAAGGATTCTTCTCCTCACAAATCTCTTCCCATTTTTTTTGTCTCCCACCCACATTCTGTGTTTCTCTTCAACGTTTGGGTGTAAACCTGCTTCAGCATCCGGGATCCCAATGGCATTCAGAGCTGGTTTGCAGATCGGCGTTATGCTATCGCTGGCTGATTGTGGGTCCTGGTTTTATGGCCTCCTCCTGTCTCTCCTCTATGCATTTGTTGTATGGTATGTACCAACAAGTGATGGGTACTGAAGCAAAATCCATTTGAAGTTGGCAATTGCAATCCAGCTGCAATCTGCATTGAAATCATTTCAGAATTCTCACAGAAGCTGAAATAAGTTTTCACAGACCATGACAAGATGGTGTTCTTTACCCTAGAATTTGGCTCCTGAGATTGATTCCCAAAGTCCACCCAAGCTTTGGATTTTGATCATTTCGTACCCTTGTGGAAGAGGTCTGTCAGGGCTAGCTACCAAGGAATCCTTGAAATTATTCAGTGCTTTCAGTTTGTATCCTTGAAGAATGATGATGCATGTTGTCTCTGCTGATGATGCTTTCTGTCTCTTGATTCTTGTGAATGATCTCTATCTGCTTGCAAAGGTGGATTTTTTACTTATCAAGCCTTCCTTCTCTTGGGGTTGTTGGTCGGGGATAGGGAGATTCCACCCAGTGTCTACAATCTGCTGGACAGCAATGGCCCCGATGACAAGTGGTGGGAGGTACCCATTGTTCCTGCTTACTTCAGTATATACTTGTGGGTTCTGTTTTGACAATGGTGATCCTCTCATCTGTGTGGTTCTTGGCATGGGGCTAGTTTTGGAGCTGGAATTCAATTCTGTTTTCCCTCAATTCTGTGCTGCTCACAGTTCATTACATTCCGTGAGTTGTAGGATTGGACTTTTGTACCCTAGTAGATTCAATCCAAGATTTTCAGTGTCATGATCTAATCTTCTGACACAGGTCCTGAACAGGTTACAGTTACATGGTCAGCTTGTGCTTAAACCCATTGGATTTGAAATACAAGAAAAAATTGTCTGACAATGCACTGGAAAATTCTTGGGGTGAGAGTCAGGTGGTGGAGCTTCAGAGGCTGGATCTGTCACACAACAGAATATCAGCTCTGTCAGATCAGTTGGGGAGCCTTGGATCCCTCACTCTCCTCAATGTCAGCCATAACCAGCTCAAACTTCTTCCTCCAGTACTTGGGAAGTGAGTATCCCGTGCTGTCTCTTACAAGAACGAGCACTCCCTCCCTGCATATCTTTTGAGTCAAAGCTCATTGCAATCAAGGCTTCTAATTACTATGGCAATGTGGCAGCTAACTAGTTTGTTTTATTTTATTTTGGGTGTTTCTCCATAGTCTTGCCCTGCTGAAGTCTCTTGACATATCTGGAAATTCTATTGTGGAGCTTCCCTTGGAGCTAGGTTTTGCAACATCTCTGGTCAGGTCTGCAACTCAAGCCTTATTTTAATCGCCCCTCTGCGCTAATTTAAAAAAAAAAACAGAAGATCCTTCTTGACTGTGACCTTGAGTGGAATCCTCTGAACTAAACTAAACTAATACTCTTGCAAGATTTTTATGATCCTCCTTCCAAAGTAGACTACTACTTCATAGTGTTCCAAGACGAGCTTAATAATCTTGTGTTTTCTGATTTGGGATTGGCAGGCTCAATTGTGCAAATAATGCACTTGTAAAGCTTCCAAATAGCCTCAGCAACTGCATTAACTTGGTTGAGCTCAAAGTAACTTCTCTTTCCTCTTCTTCTTTCAGGCTTTTGGGATCCCAGTGGGCTAATAATATTCCCAACCACTTGCAGATCAACATTTAGTTCTTGGACAATGCACAGTATTGTGGTTGTTTGATGAGATTCTCCAGTAATGCAGATGCTTTGTAATTGGTTGGTTTTCATTCTGGCATTTGTTTCTACACAGCCCTGTTTGTGCTGCAGAACTGTTTTCGCTCTCTTGACCTGGTTTTTGCTGATGATGCAATCCTGCTTGTTTAGCTCGAGTTCTTGTCAGAAATGATCATATGTTGGTTGCCAGGCACAAAACAACTCCTTGGTGAGTCTGCCAGAAGATTTGTGTCACTGTTCACAAATGACATCCCTGAATATTGAGGTGTGACCATGACCCATTTTTCTCTTGATCATTTTGAATGAGTTCACTCTTCTTGTCTTCTCCATTTGCTTGATCAATCTTTTCTCATGCAGACAAGATCATCTGTATATATAAAAAGTCTATGCCACCACCACCACAATAATCCATGTTGTTTTTTTACCTGATACTGAAATGGGCTACCATCGTGGGATGCTGTGACAGGGTAATCGCATAAATGACCTTACAGAAAGCCTGTTCAGTGGTTTTCCCAACCTGACTGAACTTGATGCAGGTATTTGGAAATTTGGGAGAGTTGTCTTTGCAGTAAAGTCTGCCTTCTTGTGAAACCAACCATTTGGGCTTTACATGAGGTTAAAAGTGCATGATGATGTGAAGTGATATACTTCCAGGTGCACATCCAAGTGTTGTCCATTGTAGAGCAATTCTACTATGCTGGAGGTCTTGTTCTGGGGTTATGCATGACTCATATGTGGACAGTTGTCTAACTCTTGCAACATGAGCAGGGAAAAATGCACTCACAGTACTGCCCAATTCTTTGGGGGGACTTTCAAAGCTTATTCGCCTGGATGTTCATCAGAATCGTGCGTAGTTTTTTAAATACACCTTGCAACTGCAATTTTCTATTTTGTTTCACCACTCTTGATTGTTGTAGGCAGAATTGCATCACCAAACTGGGCCTGACACAAAGGAGTGATTATTTGTTTCAAGGATCCATATCCAGCATGTATCTCGAGCTGGTCATGTGTGCTGTGTTTGAGCTTGCAAGTGCAATTTGTAAGCTTGTATTTTGCAGTGATCTGTGTTCTGTGGTTTCTTCACTTTTATGTTGTTGGGTTCATGACAGGAATTGCTGCAATACCTCCTGCATTGGCTGGCTGCTCATCCCTCACGGAACTCTTCTTGGGGTTTGTCAGATGAAAACTCTTTCCAATTATGCATTCTTGTAAAAGCAGATGACCTTGTCTTGTACAACCCATAAGCACCCAAGAACTCTATCATCAAGATGTATTCTTCCACTGGTGGCCTTCTTGTTTCGTAAGTCACCTAAGATGAAAACTGGATTTTGCCAAGCTGCACACAGACTAGAAATCTAGAAAATACTTGAAGTTGCTTAAAACTGATTCCTTTTTTTGTGGGGTGGACTCACAGAGACAACATGCTCAAAACCATTCCAGAAGAGATTGGAAGCCTCAAGAAGCTAAGAACTCTCGATCTACACTCCAATCAAGTATGCTCCTATTGTAGCCCGAGTTAGTTGCAGTATTTAGGGTTTATGGTTTAGGGTTTATTTGTTGAGCTGTACACAGAACATTGGAAACTGTTGCTCAAATGTTGTGGCCCTAGACACTGAACTTGTATGATTAGGTCATGTGAAGTACTTCCTTGACTCTAATCTTGAGATGGGGTTTGTTTGGCAGCTTCTTGAATTTCCACAAGGTGCATGCACTTTGTGTCTCTCACTCCTGGATCTGTCAAACAACAACTTGTCAGGGCTGCCTTCAGAGCTTGGTAGCATACTACATTTCTCCTACCTTGCAAATTCATGGTCCTGTATTGCTGTGATTTGACTATTGAGAGTGCAGATTTTGATGTCATTTCAAGCCCAGTTCACTCACCTGAAATTGAGAAAAAATAAATCTTGGCATTAAGAACTAGTCTCCTGAATTCATGCTTCTGCTGTGGATGTGGAGTAGGTACAATGACCTCACTGAGGAAGCTAGTTTTGGTAGGAAACCCAATGCGCTCTCTTCGAAGGTGATGTGAATAATTCGACAGATTATTGCAAGATGGCATTTTGGGTGTTTTTCTATGACATTAGACTGCAATTGTGCCTTCAAGGTGAATTTGTGGAGTTTCTTCTGCAATGTCATGGAACTATTATTACTGTTTTTCATCTAACAGCTCTGTGGTGATGGGACCAACTCCTGCATTGCTTAAGTACCTGCAAAGTCGAGTGCTTGATACGGACAAAGAAAAAGGTGCTGCACACTTGTATGATCATAACATGCTTTTGATGTTATTCCTGCTACGCTGAAATGATATGAGCATGCCCACTACAGACTCCCAGCTTCTAGGAATCCTGTACTCCTCATCTCCGATCTGGTGTGAGAAGCACTTTTTTGAATTTCGTCCTGTTTAGATGTTTTCTTTCTCTTGACTGATGATTCAAGACTGCTAAGAACTCATGATGCATGTAGATGGGATATGTTGTGTGGTGCAGAATCCAAGGGCCAGGGGGCAGTAACAGGGGACGTATTTGGCTTGGGGATACCAGATCAGATTGTCAAAGCTGCTCGCTTGGCAACATCCACTAAGGTTGGTGCATTTGAAGGTTTTGGGTCAACTCATTGCAGGTTGCTTCACATTAAACCACATATGGATTAAGTTTCTCACACTGGTGTTTATTAGCACAGGCTCTGTCTTTACCTCAGAAAGGCTTGGAAGCTGTTCCACCAGCAGTTTGGGAAACAGGGTCCTTTACAATGTTGGACCTCTCTCACAACCAAATCAAGGAGTTGCCAATGGAGCTCTCGATGTGCACATCATTGGAGGTGAGACACATTAAAAGGGGTCCAAAAGCCTTGAGTTTAAAAGGGGGTAAAATAAAAAAGGAGTTCAGAGTTGAGATCTGACATGATTGATACAAAGGTACTACATGTTGTCCTCAAAAGATCATGCCCACTAAATTTCTCCGTGTTGTTGTAATCTTTTTGCTTCCTCTTTTTCTTGAGAGTTGTTTTCTTTTTCTTTCTATATTTGTTTTCCAGAGTTTACCCTAAAACCCTAAACCCTTAGTTTCCTTGGTCTTGCTCCTCTCTTTAAGGTTTTGTTGAGCTAGCCAGCATCATGGCTGCTGAGTCTTCCCATGGCTTCCAGTCTCATACTTAGTATCATCTCTCAATTCTGTTCAAGATGACTGAAATTGTAAAATGGAGTAGTTCTCAGTACCTATGAAGATAGTACCTGTTCAGAGACAAAACCTCTCTAGTCAGCAAGACAGGCAGAAGAACATATCTGGAGGAATGGGAGAGAGTGCTTGTTGATGATGCATTTCATTTGAAGAAGTGCAGGTGTTGATGCTATCAGGCAACAAACTTTCAGAGTGGCCAGCAACCGTGCTAGCATCATTACCTGTCCTCCAGGAGCTGTCGCTTGCTCAAAACCCAATTGCTGAGGTTTTTTTTTTTAATCATTTCCTTTCATAAGGTTGACACTGAAGATCATCAATATGCAATCTGCCAACAAATCAGCAGTTTCACAATTGTGTCTTGGGTAACTGAATGGTGGGTTTTCAGCAATGTGTGAAAGTATTGACTGTGATATTGATGTTTCACCATGACAAACAATCTCTAGTGGATGTGCCTGTTTCACTGCCAGGGTTGTGTTCTATCTAATGCTGGGATGTTAGGGGTTCTGACAATGAACAATGTGCTTGATGTGACTCTAGTTTCCAAGAGGTGCATTTGCTGCAGTCCCAAAGCTACAGGTTCTGGACTTGAGTGGAGTAGCTGTGACATTGCCGCCTCCACCAGCGCTGTCAGAGATGCCACATTTGCAACAACTTCGGTTGAGGTAGAAGGGTCTTCATATCTAGGTCCTTTCCATTTGTTTCCAAAAAATTCTTGGTAGTGTTTCTCTTCATTGTGTGGGTAATGGCTCTGGAACCTGTAAAATTTAGAAGACTCTCTGGCATCTAAACTGGCCATGAAGAATTGTTGGGGCTGGAACTGCAGCAGAATTTACACTGGCATAGATTGAATCAGAACCTTTGCAATCAAGTGTATATGGTCATGTGATTTCTGCACTGCAGGGTTGAATCTAAGTACTCCTCACAAGTTTTGCAGGAGGATGTGGCTGAAGGAATTTCCTGACGATCTCAAGTCATTACTCAAATTGCGCACTTTGGACCTCAGCCAGAACTCAATCACAGTAATTCCTGAGGTAATTTGCAGCAAATGTGAAGATGTCAGCAATTTCATGTTTTCACTACAGGGAGGAGGAGATTGTTCTTGGATTTCATGTTTATGCAACCAGGAGGAGATTTGTTCTTGGATTCCAAGATTCATTGCATGAATTGGACAAGCTTAGTGTACTTGGGTCGAACAGAATTTCTTACAACTTTTTGGTGCAGTGGGTGACATGCTTGGTGTGCTTAGAAACTCTTGACCTCTCTGACAACGACATTACTCTACTCCCACCCAAGCTGGTTTGTCACTCAACCTTTCTGCTCTAAAATCTACCCAACCTGTGAATGTTTTGAGTAGTCAGTATTAAGTTTGTGTTGTTAGGAATTGCAACTATTTTGAAGCAATGGGTATCCATGGTTTTCTTCTCACCTTTCTTCTATTGTTGTTATTAGGAAATTGCTCCTTTGTTGAAGCAATGAGTACCAGCAGTGTTGTTCTCACCTTTTAATTTGGTCGATGTTGATAACAGGGACTTCTAGAGCCAAACTTACGGCACTTGAAGGTTGATGGCAACCCATTGCGCAGGTATGTATGCTGCTGTGACCTTGCATCTTCTTATCAGAGCTCTGAATTGTTTTCTTGGTGGAACTTTAGAAGTGCAGATTTTCGATTTGTTATGCTTGCGGTGCTTGTTTTTGAATTTGTATTGGGATGGTGGATGAAACTCAGCATTCGGCGGCCCATTTTGGAGCGGGGCACCAAAGCTCTTCTTCAGTATTTGACAGATAAAATCCCTGCTTAGCTATACACACACACCACCACCTGCACCAACACCAAACATATGCACACACAGTCAAGGTTACCTTCACAAAAACATCAATTATTTTAAATATTTTCTTATTGGGCTTCTTTTTATATGACTTTGTGTGTATACATACCCTCTCCTTCATTTGATGATTTGTTTTGCATACCACAACCTTGAACCCTTGCTGGGATTTAACTGGAAATTGGACCACATGGATGAAATTGACAATACAAGTAATGCTAAGAGCATGGATGAAATTTGACTAAATAAGATAAATGTGCTAACACAACAAATAGTAATGGCCTGTGGATGACATCAATGAAGCATTCTACATAAATGAAAATTTGATTCCAATATACTTGCATTACAATGAAACTTTGTTGATGTTGGGTTCATGGATGAAGTCATACAGTGAATTAAATTAAATGGATGATCATTTTGCATCCATGATGTAGAATTTCATCATTTAGTTGATTTCAAGTATGTTAGATTTCATCCATGAGATGTCATTCATCATTCATGTTGGCGAATTCATTGAAATTGGTGTTTTTATTTATAAAATTCATTTCAAGCAAAGTGAGTTTCATCCATGTGATAAGTTTTGTGAAATGTATTTCATCTATGTGCTATGTGTTGTTGGCGTCATCAATTTCATCCACATGTGTTGATTTTACATACTTGTTCCATTTATGATGAACCTTGGAGTTTTCAATTAATCAAAGTCAAGCCAAGCTTCTTTCTCATTTGGTGAGATTCACAGCTCCAATTTTCAGCTGTTGAAACATCAAAGGTCTGGGCAGCAATCAGTGGCAGGTCTAACAATCTTCAAAAGAAGTGATCTCACAAGGCATGGCTCTATGAAGCTAGCTAGTAGTGGCTCTTGGTGCAATGGCTTTACACCTCTTGTCAAGTTCAAACCAGTGTTGGGCGGGTATCAGAAAAATGTGAGAGCCGGCCAGAGTTTCAAGTTGGTTCTCAGTTTGAAACCCTTAGGGTATCAGAATGAGTAATGCCTTTTATGGAACCCGACTGCAAGGTTTATGTAATGTGAGAATTGGGCCTTTGAAACCTTGATCAGATGTATATTTAAAATTTATTGAAACCTTGGCGAGGTATTAAAAAAAATCAGGGTCAAGGTTTAGAATGAATTAAGTGAGTTGGTAGTCAATGGGGTTTAATGTTTAGTCAATGTTAGTCAATAGTTAGTAGTTAGGTTTAGGGTTTAGCAAGTAAGCGGTGTCACTTGCTTGATATAAAAAAAGTTCTTTAAAACATTTTTCTCCTAGTGTGTGAGTTTGTTTTTTGCTCTTTTCTTTATTTGTTGCTTAGATTAATTCGTTTGGTTAGTTGGTTTGTTTTAGTCCTTGCTTGGCGCTCCTTGTTTGAGCTCTTGCTACTCCTCTTGTTCATTGTTCAACGATCTTGCTTTGCTATTCCTTTTGTTCGATGTTGATACTATGTTGCTCCTTTTGCTCAATGCTCAACGTTGATGCTTTGTTATTCCTTTTGCTTGATGTAGTTGTTATTCCTTTTGCTCGACATTCCTACTTTGTTGCTTTTCTTGCTCAATGTTATAGCTCTACGGCTCTTCTTGCTTGATGCTGTTGTTACTCCTCTTGCTTGAGACTACTACTGCTTCTTGCTCGACACGACTGCTCCTCTTGTTGAATGCTGATGTTCTTTGTTCATTGAAGTATTTCTCTTTTGCACTTGTGATATTGTTGTTCCTTGTTCCTTGGCCAACGTTGTTGCTTTTGCTCCTCTTGTTTCAGATTGGTACTTTCCTCCCTTAGTTTTTGCAAGTGTGGGAAGAGTTGTCCAAATTCAAGTTCTTTATGCCAAATTTGGAAGATGAGGATTTTTGTTTGTTGATGAATTTTTTTAATTATTCATGTTTTTGAGAAATGTTGATTGACAATGTGTTTGCTTGTTGTGTGTAGTAATTATTTGAACATTGTACATTTAATTATACACATTGCATTCCATTTGTACAATTGCATTGTGTATTTTTTTAACACATTACATCTTTTTTTTTATGGACATAAAAAATGTTGAAATTTTTTTAAAGAAATTTAACATTTTTTGGGTGTAATTTTGTTTATTTTAAACATCAAAAATAAATATATGAGATAATAAATTTTATAATAATCGGCATGTGATAATTGGCTTTGAAAACCAATTGTTATAAAATGTCTGAGAATCAACACTTTGAAACCCAGATGAAATGATTTTTCCAAATTTTTGAAACCCTGCCCAGGTTTCTAAAAGATGAAAATAATTAAAAAAAAAAACCGGGTCGGACCTTTCAAAACATTCTTATACCCAGACTTGATGGTTCTTAGAAAAACTAGCGAACTACCCACTAGTGAACTACCCAACAGTGGTTCGAACCAGCAATAGTTAAAATACACAAAACATTCCATAATAAAGCTCACAAAAAAAAATGATCTCATAATTTTACACAATGTTTCAACCCTCATGAACACTCTTTGAAAAAGTGGGACTAAATGAACTTTGCAATTGTTGTCTAGTCTCTTTTCTCTTCCTGATGATAAGAGCCATGTCAAGTTTTTGAAGGCAAATTGTTAGTTTTAAAATTCTTTTTATTTGTTGGTGAAACTTAGTTCAGTGTGAATAGGGTTTTCAACTTGATTTGTGTGCATGTTTTGATGTATGAAACTCAATTCAGTGTGAATAGGGTTTCAACTTTTTTCTTGATTTGTGTGCATGTTTTGATGTGTGAAACTCAATTCAGTGTGAATAGGGTTTCAACTTTTTTCTTGATTTGTGCACATGTTTTGATGTGTGTAACTTTGTTAGTTTTAGATAGTGTGAAGGGTTGATATACTATTTCACTACAGCCAATAGATGGTTTTAGGGTTTGGTGAAGATACACACCATAATTAGCAATGTGTGTGAACTAGGTAAATTGCCAGTAACTGTGATCACAAAACAATTCAATGAAAAGGAAAGCTTGATACTATGTGTGTGTGTGTGTGTGTGTGTATCCTAGTGTACAACATTACAGTTACATAATTGGGTCCAGTTGGTACTTAAGGTACTAGTGTACTCAAAATTTCTGAAAAGTTTGTAGTGTTCAAAATCCCTCCTCTCTCTCTCTCTCTGTGCCTAAGCTCTTTGTCTTTTGAAGGGGTTTTGTCAGCTTGCATAGAATTTTCAGATTGCCTCATGAAAAAGAAAACGGCAGCACATCAACTATGGTGTTGATTACTTCACGCTCAAACTCTCGATTAAGTTGGTTATTATGACATAATTTGCAAAAACATACCATCTGCAGCTCTCTGTACACTATCACCGTTATCGTACCCACTCCATGGTTTAGGGTTTATGTGTGTGTGTGTGTGTGTTACCATGATAGTACTTGTGCTATGGTTTAGGGCTTAAGCTTTTAACATATCACCATGGTAGTACCCATGCTATGGGTTTAGGGTTTATGGATCTACATATGTATGTATGATGTTAGACTTGTTGTGAATTGAAACCTCAAGACTTCGTTTGAAGAACAATTTTGATCCTTTTCTATTCCAAGGCATTAAAGTGGGTGTTTCTCAAATATGTTTTCCAAATTATTTTCACAGCTACCCATTTACATACACACGAACCCACCTTTTTAGCATGCATGCAAGGGTTTATTTAGGGTTTAAGGTATAGTAGGGTTTGTACATATATGCATGTGTATGATTTGAGACTTGTGTTGTGGAGTACAAACTTCAGGACCTGGGGTTGGAGACCGAATCTGATTCTTTTTTTTGGGGGGGGGTTTGCTTTGGAGGCATTAAAGTGGGTGTTCCCATGTAAGCTTTTCAATGATTTTCATAGCTACCCATCTACATACACATGAACCCCTTTTAAAGAAGAGTTAGTACTATATAACAAGTGTACACAACCAAATCCCACTCTTCATCCTTTCCTCCCTTTCATGTGTGCATGTGTGGGTGCGCGGTGCGTGTGAATGTGTGTGTGTGCGCATGTATGATTTTCACAAAGGAAAGTACAAGCATTTGCCCACTCCCCCCCATTTTGCTGACCTTATGTATAGTAGATGTAGTGTTAAGCTTTTCCGGGGTCAAGATTTCATGGGATTGGACATATGATTGCCATCTACGGACTGGGGTTGAAGTTGTTCCTGAGAGGTGGTAATGAGGTTGAAATAATGCTTATGGGGTGGTGGTTATTATTATTATTATTATTATTATTATTTCCTAGTAATTGGAAGACCACAAGAAGTGCATGCAAGCTTGAGTTATAATTAACTTGGGGCTGTCACAAACATTGTGCACGGGGAACAGGCCAAAATTTAAGCAAGGATGGGAAAAAAATTGGTGGCCACTACTAACAAGGCCAAATTTTTTGCTCTAATGGACACCGGAAACCTCCATGATGTGGGTGGGAATTGGCACCAGGGTTAGGCTTGGACTTGATCACATGAAGCTTGCTAAGTTAGGGCCTGTTTGAAAGCATCCAAATTCTGAACATAATGGTGGTGGTGGTGGTGGTGTAACTTTGATTAAGAGTTGTAAAAAGAGCATCAATGCGTAATGCGTGTTTTGTAGTACCTAGTGCCAAGGGTTAACCCATGCATGCATCATTCGATTGAGGAGGATGGGGGATGAAGGTGTTGTTCAAGAGGTGCCTTAAAGCTAGGTATGTCCAGCAAATAATTTTTGTCCTTTCTCAAGTTACACCCATTTTTCAAAAGTTGGAGGTGTGCAAGATGTGAGCGATTCTCTCGTGATTGTGTGTTAACGAGGGCATGATGAATTAACGGCTCAAAATGCTAGAGTGCCCTCATCAATCCATTCCTAATTTCCACCGATAACCTCATGGAGACAATGTGTCTTTTTAAAATATTTTTGGGATGTAGCCCAAAGTGGAATTTATTCATAAGAAGATTTAGCAAAATTTGGCTAAAAAGGGGATATGAAAATGAATTGTTTTAAAGCATCCTTCTATATTATTGGCTACCTACTTACAACCTAGTATAAATATCCAGCTTTTTCCATTAATTTTATTGAAATTTAGCAATTAAAAACCTCAAAAATCTCAAAAATCACTAATTTTCTAATTTTCTAACATTGAGCAGTGCTATTGGATCTCTAGTGAATAGATCCCCCAAAACTTTGACCTGCGGATTCAGCCACCCCAAATTTCAGCCCAAAAAATCATGCAAAAACATGTACAACCTATGAATGAATTAATGATTAATTGGGTGGATTACATAAAAAAAAGGGTGACCAGGGTATGTAGAGGGTTAAGGCCACTCACTATTCAGGCCTTTTAATCAGTCACTTTTGGCCCACTTTTTATGTAGTCTTTTTGTACACCAGTATTTTAAAGGGTCTTAACCAGTGTTCTACTTAAAAATCAAACTATGGAACCCTAAACCCTACACCCAAAGAGTGCCTGTTAAGGTTCTACTCACAATAACCTAAACCTTTTAGGGTTTAACACTCCAAACTGGGGTCTTGTCAACACAAGTCTTAACTCTCCCACTCAACCGTGTCATGCAATAAGGCTTTAGTCTTTAGGGTTCCCGATTTGTGGTAGCTTATTAGAACCACCAAGCCCGACCAGACCCTATTTGGGTACCTAATCTAAATAACTTAGTGCAATGTTTTTGGTTTGACAATTTATTTGTGAAGAAGTGTGGGCTCTCTCTCATGCACACACCCAAACAAATGTGCCTCACTTGCTTCGCGGTCAGCTTATTGTAATGGGTTTTTTGTGATGCAAAACCAATTCATGGGAATCTAAGGGGCTTCCTCTTAGTACCATATAAATTTGGGGTACATTGCATGTATGTAGCACTCCTTACCTACTTGTAGGTGAATCTTACGTGATAATACAAGGACAAAGTACTAAGACTCTCGGCCGTTTCCGGTTTCCACCCACCATGACTAGCACATCTACCTCCCCCCCTCGCAGGCCAAAACAATGGGCACTCTAGCCCACCTCTTAAACCCTAAAACCTTTCATATTGTCACATAGAAAAACTTTAAGAGTCAACCCCAAGGATTCAAAGTTTAAAGAACCTCACACCTTCAATTGATCTTACTTCGCATTACCCAAAGTTGCAAAGTATTTCCTAGGAAAAGTATTCCTAGAGTTGTATTTTAATTTATGTGTGTGTGTGTGTGTGTGTGTGTGTTTGTTTTGGGCATGTATTTGGTCTTGGGGAAGTCTTTCTTTGTATATTTTGTGAAACAACTAAGAGAAAGGGATTTTTTTTTATATGCTATGAAATAATTAAAAATTGAAAGAATATTTCATGAAAATTAAGAATATTCTAAATATGCTTTTGTAATCAACTCTCAGCATCCTATTTATATTTACGTAAATTATAAATAATAAATTTTAATGAATTATTTTGACCTTATATTTTTTGGCATGTTGTTTGAAAAAAATGGAAGTGACTTCCCCCCAGTATTGGATGTGGCACCCAAGTCCATCTAGTAATATGTCAAGGCCAAGGTACATACATATACATGCCTATCTGACCAATTAACGTGAGAATTTGAAAGACCTGCTCACACCTTATACCCTAGGATTTAAAAATATATATAATCCTTGGGTCTTTTTGCATGTTCAAGGCTAAAACACATAACATAGCCACTATACTGGCTTTTTATCTAAGAAACCACTTTGGTGACTATAAAATATTGTGTATCAATAGTCGCTTGACTTGGGCTAAATCTTCAAAAAAAATAATTTTGGTCCGTACAAAAGTTTAGGTCAAATTCTGTTAATTAGCTTAAGAAGTGTGTGTTACATTGCTTTTGGTTTGGAAGATTAAAAATTGAAACCGCCTTCACAAAGCTAATGGAACTACTTAAGCTATGGCTTAACTTAGCCTACACAATTGTAATAATCCAACCAGGAGGCAAGCTTACATCAAGCCTAGTGCTGCATTTAATTCATTGCGCTTTCTTGGTGCTCGACGCCTAGAAGTGGACGCCTAAAGAGTGCGTGCGGGTGGGGAGAGAGGCATGGTTTGCATTCCAGCACCAGAGAAGTGATCTTCAAAATGCCAGCTCAAAATTTCAAAATATTGAAGGACGGTCGGGTAGGTATGAAAGTTGTGGGTACTTCACCAGATCAGCATGTGAGCTTCAAAATCATTATTAAATTTGATCACTTGTTTTTGTTGGGAAGATTTTGAAAGGAAATTTTCAATAAAAATTTTGTAGCCAAAAAACATGGGAAAATTAGGTGATGCACACAAATTACCAACAATCTTGAGTAGCAAGACAGACACACAGACAGACTTCTATGATGAGTTTTGTCCCAAGTTTTGGGGGTTAATAAATTTGGCGTTCCTCACTTGACTCAAGAATGGAGTTCAAATGTTATCAAAAGGCGAATGCTCACCACCATTTATATACGTAAATTAATTATAGGTCAAGATTGGATGTCCTGTCAATGTAAACTCACAAGCATTATGCATTAATTAGTTACTCTTGTTGTCATGAGATTTGATGGATACTACTACTTGTCGCTAAGCTACCATGTTGCCCCTCAAAAGGAATGGAAGGCTTTTCTACCTACCGTTCATTTATGAGAGCTCACCTCCACTTTCATGCAAAAAAGTGGAAACTGAGTGGGAGGTATGAGGAGAGGGTTGGTTGTGATGGTAAACTCAGTGTTTGCCAACTATAAGTGTGATTGCTCAATTCCTCACCTCAAAAGCTAAAGAAAAGATCTGCCCACACCTCGAATGTGGGCGTCTACCAATATCTATTGCACTTGAAATAGTGTGCAAGCTTACTTCCCTATCCTCACCAGTCTTGTGTGGTTCTTTGATTTTTTAAAAAGGAATTTTCAGGTTTTAAATTATTTTATATTCAATTTTTTTATAGAATTTTTGGGGATTTTTTTTGATTTTTCATAAAAAATCAGAACCTTCTGTTCAAGTTAATGTTGTTTCTCCAAGCATGGGATTCGCAGGTATTAGGTTTTTTTAAATTCTTAATTTTTTATTGTTATAAAAATTTTAGGGTTTTTTTGAGAAGGGATCAGTCTGGGTAGCAGTTAGGAATTAGGTTTTTTTATTTTTTATTTTTAATAAAATGTTTTTAGGATTTTTTTGGACAAGGGATTAGTCTGGGTAGCAGTTAGGAATTAGGGGCAATGGAATGTGACACCTTTAAACCCCTTCAAAATTCACTATAACCTAAGAATTGGAACCTTGTTGGAAAAGAAAAAAAAACATTTGTTGATGGCGATTCTAGGGTTTCGAGTTCAAACCAGTGTTGGGCAGTTCTCACTTTTTTTTAGCGAGAACCTTTAAGGTTTTCAGGCCAGCTCTCGGAATGAGAACCAGATGTTTTCACATAAGGTGATAACCTTTTTGAGAACTTGCATGCCAGTTCTTGCCCAAGTGAGAATCGATTTTTTGAAAACTTCGAAAGCTATCAGTTCAATCTTTTGTGATAACCTTCCAGGGTATTAAAACATGTGGGCACTGATTTTCAGGGTGTTTGATGTTTGGTTAAGTTTAGATTTTAGTTTGGGTGGCTAATTGGACCTTGGTATATATATTAACATTGGTTTTGACATCAACGAATTGGTAGATTGGTATGACCTGAAACAATATCAACCTTCTACGAGTACCCTACTTGGTAGGGACTTCAGGTAATATTAGTTTAATATCAACGTTGTGTTGATCTTAATATTAGGTATATGTACTAATGTTGGCAAGTTTTTGAATTTTAGCAAGTTATAGGTTAGGTTTTAGGGTCTTTGGATTGGAGGTTCAAAAAGTTTTTGAAATTACCATTGGAGCTTAACTAAGTAATCAACTTATTTTCAAAATTGAATTAAACTTAAACTCATGATGTTGTCTTGTTTTAAAAATTCATGTTTTTAGGTAACATAAGTATAATTTTATTTAAAAATAATTGGTCAAATTGTTACATTTGATTGGTTGTACATGATTAAAATTATATGCACTAGTTGACAAATTAATATCAGACAAATTTTTTTTGGTTTAGTTATGTGTAATGGAGATAGAACTAAATGTTGTCTTAAATTGGACTGGCTCTAAACTCTTTGGGAAGGTTTCGAGAATTAAAAAAACACCTGTCTCAAGACTGAACCAGAGGTTACATTTAAAAAGAAAAAAGAAAAAAAGAAGTTGGAATGACGATTGAAAACTCATTTTGAAATCAAGAACTGGACAACACTGATATATATACTTGCCACATAGGAATAAAAAATCAGTGTTGGATCCTAATACCCAGAACCGGCGGGTATGAAAGTTAAGAAATAAACCCAACACCAGTATCATCTGGGATGTCCAAAAGTTGATACCCGCCCAACACTGGTCCAAAGTCCAAACTTGGTTTCACACAATTAAAAGGTCCCAATGCTGCCCAAATCGCCCAATTTACAAGCCATTAGACCTAATAATATTGCAAGATCTTCGCTTTGGGAAGAAGTCATTTGCTAGCCATTGCAGCAACGAGTTTGTACTCGGAGTTTACCCCCCTCCCCATTGCTTTATGCACTTCAGTTTTGTTGCTTGCTTTACATATCTACTTGCATGGCTTTGGGTGCCCAATTGACACAATTGATCATGTTGCTGAGGTGTTGCATGAAAGTCTCATATCCTAGATTCATAGCTTAGTGTTGAGCTAGTGCCCTTTTAGTGGGAATTGCTTTCGGTCATGAGGCTCTCATGACTCAAAACAAAGGGGCCATTAATATGTTAACCCATGTCACTTTTGCAAACCATGATTACTTTTAACCACCGAGTTGGCTGGCACAAATAGGTAACATTTGGCATGACCTAGTGTGATGAAGTGAAAACCACAATCACTTGCACCCAAGGTGGGCATGAGTCCCAGTCACTACTCATGGTGGCCAATTGCTTGCTTGCTTGCTTGATGTTTTTGTCAACTTTTTCAGAAGTACAATGAAATTTACAAGTGTAAAGATTGGCAGGCTCAAGGAATCTAAACTAGGAAATTGGGGAAGCTAGATTTGAATACAAAGATGACAAAGATTATATTAAAAAAGATCTACAAAAAAAAATATACTCACATGTGCCATAAAATATTTGGTTGCCTATTGCTGTAGATAAACTTATTATAAAAGCCTAATTTAAACATGATTTTCAAAATTCTATTTTAAGGTGTTTTTTAGGTGAGAAACATAAAATAATTAAAAAAAAAATTTAATAAAAAAGTTGACATAAAAGTTCCTAACAAGAGACATCAAGTTTATTGCAACAAAACATAATTAGACAACAACAAAGAAAGAATGAAAAGGAATAACTTAAGTACATGAAAGCTGAGAAAGGTGGTGGTAGCTTGAATCTTAGAAACCTTGGGCACAACTAAAACTTGGCTAATGATAAAATTATACTCCTAGTAAGTCTTCATCAAGGGAATAATATTATTTTATACAAGAGAAACTTGGTAGTTGGGTAGAAAAGCCTTTATACCTACCATACCTGAGCTTGGGGAGGGAGGCATGAAGGGGGCACATATTCACAAAATTTCCTCCTACAGCCCATCTCCTTTTAGTGTTGCACTGAAAAGGAAGTAGAGAGAGAGAGAGAGAGAGAGAGAGAGAGAGAGAAAAGAGTTTTCTCTAGTGAAGAGTGTGTGAGCTCCTGAAGTCTGGATTCATGAAATTCCTCAAACCTTGATGTTATTGTTTCCTTGCCAACGAAAGAAGCAAACCAACAACAACAAAAGGAACATCATTTAATTTTTTTCTTTTTTGCATTATAAAAACCCAAATTTACAAGTCTGAAAACTTTTGCAAACTAAATTGGGAAAAACTGTAGTGCACAATGTCATGTGGATCTTCTTCTTCTTATTAGTTGAAGTCTGTGTGCATGTCTAGTGTGCAGGAGCTGCTGGCCCACACAATTTGATGCAGAACTTTTAAGGGCAGGCATTGGGTTTTTAAGAGCGACAACATCTCTCTCCAAGTTCAATGTCTGATGATCTTGCACAGCATATCGAGAAGCTGCACAAGACTTATTAGCACACAAACTAGAAGTCTTGTAGTTAAACTTTGAAAGGGCTATAACTACTCATGGAGCTCCAAGTTCTTGACTGATGTTGTGCAGCACAAGAACTTAGCACAAGAATCTACACTTAAGTTAGTACAAGTCTTGTTCAATTGGGTAGTAAGAATTTCAAGATCTGTGATTGAGTCTGCACCTGGACCCATGATCATGAATTGTTTGTAACTTGTTTGTTGAACATTGTTTACGTTTTTGTTTGTTGTGTGTCCTGAACAGGCTCTTTTGTTGTTGCAGCAAGGAGTCATTCAGTGGTCTAGAGCTACAGAGAGATTTGCAGTAACTAGTGTGCAGGCACACCATAGTTCTTGTAAGAAGAAGTCTCGTATCTGTTGTTGTTGTTGTTGTTGTTGTTGTTGTAGGTTCAGGGATTTGTTTGGAAGTTGTAACAAAGTTCCAGCTGAGATTTGTTTGTTTGTTTTTTTTGTGGAAATAATCTGAAGAATTTGAAGAAGGAGAAGAAGGAGGAGGAGGAGAAGTTGTAGAGATGAAACTTGTAGTTCTGTCTTAGTACACTTTGATCCCTCAGAGTGTAACTAGTGTGATCAAGCAGGTCTCCTTGAGGGAAGTGGCAAGAAGAAGGGTTTTGGGATCCCGGACATTTTGGAAAAAGAAGAATCTAGTGGGTGGTGTAAATGAGTAGCTCCCAGAGCGGCACTGGAACAAGTCGAGGAGTAGCTCAGATTGCTACAAAACTCTTGTTGCAACAACAACAACCAGAACAAGAATTAGCTGCAGCTGCTGCTGTTGCTGAAGCAGTTGTTGCTGGTTCCACTGTGCTCAAACTGATTCAAGGATCAGCACTTCCTGCAGGATTGGGACACAATCTCCTCACTCTCGGCGTCTTGTTGCTGCTGCTCCTCCTGCTGCAAGTCCTGCGGCAACTCCATCACCAACATCGGCAATAGAGCAGCTCATCAAACAAACAAGCAGATCACCACCACCACCAACATCATCATCTTTGGCATTATGAAGAGCAGTGGTTTTGACAATGGTGTGGTGGAGCTTTCCATCTTGCAGTCGGAGCTGGCGGCATGCAGGGATGTAGATGATCTGCATGATGCAGCTTGCGGAGGAGGAGGAGGAGCATGTGATGGTGGACTGGACATGAACTCGACGTCTTCGTCGTCGTCGTCGTCTTCCGATCAGCTACTTCCTGGCTCAGACGACATGAGCAATTGCAGTCCGGTCGACTCCTGTAGCAAACATGACTCCTTCGACGTGGTGCAGGTGGACGACGTTGTGAATGGCATTGTGATGGTGCGCGACGGAGCTGTGGACTTCCGCGGCCGACCGTCTGTGAAATCCAGAACTGGCAACTGGAGAGCATGCTGGATCATCTTTGGTCAGTCCTGCTTTCTTCCGCTTCTCTCCACTCCATCTTCTTGAGCTTCTTCTTAGTTTCTCAATCAGACAGCAACATGCAACGTACTAATCCTTTGCAAAACAGATCACGAGTTCTCGATCCTCGATTGCTGAGAATTCTGAAAATCCAAACCGATCAGACTAGAACACGAGAGAGAGACAGAAGAGTTTTGTGAGTGTGTGTGTGGGATTTTTAGTCTGGAGAGCTTGCTGCATTCTGATGACGGGGTTTGGGAGATGGTGCGGAGCTTGCTGCAGGTTGTGAAGTGTGCGAGAGAATAGCATTCTACGCCATCTCCGCCAACTTAGTCACGTACTTGACGACGGTGCTGCACGAGGACATCTCCGTGTCCGCCAGGAACGTCAACAACTGGTCTGGCACCACCTTCATGACTCCTCTCATCGCCGCATTCGTCGCGGACGCCTACTTGGGTCGCTACTGGACTCTCGCTACCTTCTCTTGCGGCTACTTCCTGGTACACATCCAAGCCCGCCTCCTCCTCTTCCTCTTCCACCTGCATGCATCTCGCTCGAGTCCTTTGCAAGCAATTCGCACTAGTTGCAGCAGCAGCAGCAGCACAGCTTGCGAGTCCTTCCTCAGATCTAGAATCAAGACAACACAAACTCTACAACTTTTGTTCTACTTGTGCATTGTCGAGAGAGTCAAGTCGAGAGTCTCGAGATCATCATCGATCCCTCTTGCATGCATGCATGCATGCAAAAGAAGAAGAGGAGCAATGCTCGAAGTCGCAGAGATTTGCAGCAGAATTGGGATTTCTTTCTGAGTTTTGTGGGTGATGATGTGCGTGCCTGTGAGCTCTGCTACAGGCGCTCGTGTTCGTGACCATGTCGGTGTCGTTGCCGTCTTTGAAGCCGCCGAGATGCGACATCAACCGGACGACGACGACGACGACGACGACGACGACGCAATATGCAGCAACGGTAGTGTGTCCGCCAGCGACGAGAACACAGATCGGTTTCTTCTACTTCGCGCTCTACTTGATGGCACTAGGAGCGGGAGGAATCAAGTCATGCGTGAGTGCACTTGCAGGAGATCAATTCGACGACTCGGATCCCGTAGAAGCCAAGCGCAAGAAATCGTTTCCGAATTGGTGGTTTGTGGCGCTGAGCTTCGGATCCATGCTCTCCGTGAGCGTGTTCGTGTACGTGCAGCAGACGTTGGGCTGGTCTTGGGGCTATGGAATCCCGACCTTGATCACCGGCGTCGCCACCACCGCCTACTTCCTCAACACGCCCAGCTACCGTTGTCATCCTCCCTCCGGAAGTCCCTTCACTCGCGTCGCGCAAGTCATCGTCTCCGCTCTCCGGAACTGGCGTGTCCCTGTACTTCCCTCTCACGCCCATCTCCTCCATGAAGTCGATGACAAGCTCCTTCTCCTCCACGCCGGCACCAAGCTCCTCCCCCACACCAATGGCTTACTGTAAGCTCCACCCATTGACCCATTTTCCGAGACGCATCGAGAGAGAGAGAGAGAGAGAGAGAGAGATGGGTCTCTCTCTCTCGATGTCTTACTGCATCACTGTTTGTCCCCAGTTTGCAGTTCCTGTGTTGCAGGAGTTCTAGACCTCAGTGAGCTTCTTTTGTTGCAGGAGAAGCTTCTTGAGCTGCTTGAACATTGCAGGAGAAGCTTGAGCAGCTTGTTTTGTCAAGTAGGATCTGAAGCTTGAGAGCTCTCAACTTGTGTGTTGCAGTCTGGAGAAGCTTGAGCTTGTTGTTGTTGCAGTCCAGAAACTTGAGCTTGTTCTGTTGTAGGATCTGAAGCTCGAGCTTGTATTTGTTGCAGTCCAGAAGCTCTCAAGAGCTTGTTGTTGTTACAGTCCAGAAACTTGAGCTTGTATTTGTTGCAGTCCAGAAGCTCTCAAGAGCTTGTTGTTGTTGCAGTCCAGAAGCTTTCAAGAGCTTGTTGTTGTTGCAATCCAGAAGCTTTCAAGAGCTTGTTTTGTTTCAGGATTCTGAAGCGTGAGCTGAAGTTGTTGTTGCTGCAACTTTCCAGAAGCTTGAGCTTCTTTTGAACATGCCTGCAGGAGAACCAGCTTGAGCTTCTTCTTCTTCTTCTTTCTTGCAGTCCAGAACCTTGAGCTTAATCTTGTTTGTTACAGTGGGAGAAGCTGCTGCATGAATTCATGTTGTTGGGCATTGCATTGCATGTGGGGTGGAGATGGTGACAGATTTCTTGACAAGGCAGCAACAGTACCCCTGGACTACACCAAGAGAAGTGAATCTCCAGTGTACAACAACAAAAAATTCAGTAGCAATGGAGGAAGTTCACCATCACCAGCACCACCAGTCTTAGCCTTCAACAACAACCCTTGGAGGCTATGCACAGTGACACAAGTGGAGGAGGTGAAGCTCTTGGTGCGCATGCTACCCATTTGGGTAACCAATTTGATGTTTTCAGTGGTGTTTGCACAGGTGGGTACTCTGTTTCTGAATCAAGGAACCACACTGGACAGACATGTGAGTGGCAACTTTGAAATCCCCGCGGCCTCCATGTCCTTCTTTGTCACATTCTCCATCTGTGTCTGCTTACCCTTCTATGACAAATTCTTTGTCCCTTTTGTGCGGAGCTTCACCACTGATGAGAGAGGCTTAACTTTGTTGCAAAGAATTGGAGTTGGACAAGTCATCTCCACTGTGTCCATCATGGTTGCTGCTGTTGTTGAGATGCACCGCCTCCGAGTCGCACAATCCTTAAACTCGTCCCCCTCCTCCTCCATCTCCTCATCCTCCTTTTCCTCCTTCTCATCATCATCTCTATCATCATCATCATCATCATCATCTCTACCATCATCTGTGCAAGAGTCTTTGCCCATGTCCATCTTCTGGCTTCTTCCACAGTATGTGTTGACAGGGGTATGCGAGGTGTTCATCTCAGTTGGGCAGATGGAGTTTTTCTTGGATCAAGCTCCTGACTCAATGCGCAGCCTGGGGAGTGCCTTGTACCTCAGCACTGTGGCAACTGGCAGTTTCATCAGCTCCCTGTTAGTGTCTATTGTCACCAAGATCACTTACAATGAGAATGGGGGTTGGATTGGGAATGATTTGAACCAAAGCCATATGGACTATTTTTATTGGCTTCTTGCGGCTCTCAGTATTATCAACCTTGCTGCTTACATCCTCTGTGCATCATGTTATACTTATAAGAACAATGCCAACAAAAATTTCTCAACGTCTGAATTGTTCTCATCTGCAAAAACAACAACAACAACAACAACAGTAGTTACACTTCAAGGGCCCAGGCTTATAGCAGCTGCAGATTCTTCTGATTCCAGTGGTACTCTCAGCCCAACACATTGTATCACTGTTCCTCCTCCTCCTCATGGCATTGACATGTTGCCTTTAGGAGGTTACAAGGAACTCATCTAGATAAGAAGCTGGCCAAAAAAATTCTGTAGCATAGTTTTGAAATCCAGAGTATCTAGAGAGTTCGAGGGAGACAACTGGTGCTGCACCTGCAATGATGTCTAGGGCATTGAAGCTCTTTCTTTGCATATTCTAGGGCAAGAATCTGACCAACCCATTTCAGGTTTCTTTGCATATTCTAGTTGAAGAATCTGACCATCCCATTTAAGGTTTCTTTACATATTCTAGGGGAAGAAGCTGACCAAGCCATTTCGGCTTTCTTTGCGTATTCTAGGTGAAGAATCTGACCAACCCATTTCAGCTTTCTTCACATATTTCTTGGTGAAGAATCTGACAAACCCATTTCAGCTTTCTTCACATATTTCTTGGTGAAGAATCTGACCAACCCAATTCAGCTTTGATGGTATTACATACAATTGTGTTTTAAGCGCCTGAGATTTGGAACAACTTTATAGTTCCGGGAATTATTGCCCCATGATTTGTAGGCGAGTGGTTTTGGCCAATAAAGCTTTTGGGGTGCTAAAATTGAACCACCTGCACACTTTTTTTTGCATTTGTCGTGAACACTCCTGGTGTTTTTTCCCCAAATGCAAATTAGATCTCACAGCTACTGTATAAAACTGCATGCTTAATCAACATTTGCCACATTTTGCATTCCCAGTGATGCTTTACACATCTCTTGTAGAACCTAAATCGAGGCTGCACCAAGCTCCAGGCTCCTGATGTGGCCTGTGCATAACACAAAGCATATATTATACATTTGCATGAAAGTGGATGCTGATGGCTGGGATTCAAGGGTTCAGTCAGAAATTACCAGGGAATTTAAGTTACAGTGTGGCTTATTTGGAGGTTTTTCTTCAAACTGGTACTCCACTCAAAAACTTTTATCATGTTCAAAATGGATGCAGGAACAAGACTTGTGATCAGCCATAACAATTCACACAATTTTCTTTTCGTCTGACTCAGAAAGAAATAGCATTCTTAACACACCAGAATGACTACTCTAAGCACGTTGGGAACATGGTGCAATCAAACATTGTGCAAGATCCTCCAGCTCTGCAGGTAGAGCGAATTGTCATATACAAATAGACTCTAATCAGATTCTGTGGCCTACTGTAGAGGCTTTGTAGCAATAGACTTCAGATATGCATACAGACAGACATAAACAGAGGGGAATTTGGTCTTTAGAAGACCAGCTCTGAGTTCACTTTCCCCCTGCAGAGCTGCACTCAAGGCTTCTGCTCGCAGCAACATCTTCTGCAAGACAACTCTCAATTAAAAAAGAAACTATTAAGCAGAAGGTGGGTGGCACGTCAGGCTCCTACAACAAGAAATTTATTTCAGTAGTACTTGCATTCCAAAAATAATTATCTGCAACAGCAAATATACAACCTTCAAGATCCGTACCAATGACACAAGAAAGCTTCAATGTCCCTTGAAATTGTCCTGAAGTCCTGTGAAGCTGCATGTCTGCCATAACCTCAATATCATTCCAACACCCATTTTGATGGTCATTCCATTGAATCCAAAAAGCACCAAAGAGGAGTCTCAGAGAGCCAATAGATTCCAAGTACTATTGGCTGATCAAGAAACATATGAAAGAGAAAAAAAAGTGAGAAAAAAAGCTAAATTACTAGCAAAGATGAGAATTCTGAGAAATTCACAAACTTTAAAAATCTGATGTGCTTGTTTCATCACTTCAATCGCACAAAACAAAAATCCTTCCATGCACCAACTTCTTGAACCCAGAAAAAGAAAGTACTAATGTATCCTTCAAAAAAAATCCTTTTGACAAAAACACTGAAAACCCACATAAGGGTATATACATATCACAGAACTCCTCAAAATCTTCAAACACACAATCCAAAATTGTTCTCAGAAAACAACCCAATTCAATTCAGGCAGTGGTTCTTCCCAGAGCTCTGCTACTGCTTTGCTCTGGCATGTGCTGCTGTGTGGTGGCTATGGTGTGTGTTATGGAGCTCCAAAAAACAAAAAAATTCTCCTTTCTTTGTCTGCATTGAAAACTTACATCTAACTTGTGTTGTTCTGCCATACCAGACCTGTGATTGATTTTTGGTGTTAAGGAACCTATTATAAAATTCTGGCGACTTGGATTTGTTTCTCTCAAAATATGGCGAATATAGGCCTTTTTTTTTCATGAAAAATGACCATTTGATTTGTATAGATTGAAATCATATTTGTCAAGTTGAAACAATTTTTTTTTGCCGAAACCATTTCTCTCCATTCCATAGCATTTGCATTTCTTTACCCTCATTGTATTAATTATTTCTATTTATATTAAAGTTAGCTTCAAAGTAATAAGCAAACACCTAATTTTGGACTAAGGTCATCACTATAGAAATGTCATCACCCCGTGACAAGTTTGGAAGTTGGAAAGTTGAATGAAGCTGTTACTGGTCCCACCAGTGCACCATGAAGGATGGATGATAAGTGGTCAGGAAACAGTTTTCTGTTGGGCTTCAGTTCCTTAGCTAACCATGGTGGTTAGCTCAGTTGCTTTCTTTTTTACTACCTATCTACTAACAACCCAAGAACAGGTTGTTAGTAAGTGGTAGTAAAATAAGCCCTTACCTATGTACAAACCATCTACTTACCTAGTAAGTACCTATTTTCCTACCTATCTACCTATATATGAGACTTATTTCTTACAAAATTGGTTACCAAGGTGAAACCAAATTTTAACTTCGTTGAGGTTCATCCACAACTGAGTAATAATGGCCATCCAGTGGAAGGTGCGCTGGTGGGTGCTGGTTCATTGTCATCGTACATACCATCCTAATCCTTATATATCGTATTTTAATTTTTCATGCTAGCTTGGGCCTGGTATGGGATCCTTCTTAAAACTTTCATATAGGCTTGGTCCTAGTATCCTATCAAAGATTGCCTTTGCCTCGTATAAGGGCCGGAGTGACCCAACCCCCATGATTGCACCAATTCTCTTTGGGATGAACTCAAGTTCATCCCAATTATTGGATATGTTGTAGGCATTGAGGTTGGGTCAAATTTTTTTTTTCCCCTCACTTACTTAAGGCTATCCATAAAAAAAATCTATTTGACTGCCCAGACATTTCAAACCCCAAGTACCTACCTCTGCCCCATTAAAAACCCTAAACCTTGCCGCCACTCAAGAGCAGAAACAATGTTGCAAAAGACAGTGCTACAGAAGTGATGTTGAAGTGTTGCTGTAGAAGACAATGTTGTAAAGGTGGTGTTGAAGCAATGTTGTAGAAGACGATGTTGCAAAAGCAGTGTTGAAGCGGTGTTGTAGAAGACGATGTTGCAAAAGTAGTGTTGAAGCAATGTTGCAGAAAATGTTGCTGAAGTGGTGCTGCAGAAAATGCTCTTCCAAAAAATAACTAATGCATATGTGGTAAGTAAGTGTACATCAACTTTTTTTTTCTTTATTTTTTTTCATTTTCATTTGCTTGCAAACAAGATGATTATGAGTGTTGCATTCGTTTTCATCTACTGTTGTCCTTACGAAATTACAGCACAAGATGACAACTAATGCAATGTTCGTCATCATCCTTTGCAACCCAAGAAAAAAAACCTTGATGTTGGTTTTTCTTGGATTGTAGGAGACAATGAGGATGAGCCTCCCAGACACATTCTGTGCACACAAAATGAGTAGTTGAAAAATGCAAGGATAGAACAAGTCTCTTGGTTTTTTCCTCAAGTGCAAAAGATGACGACAAGCTTCTTGACTCATCATCATCTTTTTCTTTTTTTTCTTAGGTGTAGAAGATGACAACGAGCTAGGAGGCTCGTCCTCATTTGTTTGTTTTTTTTTTTTTTAGATGTAGCAAATGACGGCAAACCTCCTTGGTTCGTCGTCATTTCTTTGTTTTTTTTTTTCAAGTGTAGTAGATGTTGGCGAACCTCCCTCACTCATCGTCATTTCTTTGTTTTTTTTCCTTAAATGTAGAAGATGACAATGAGCCAAGAGGCTCGTCATTATCCTTTTTTTTTTTCTCAGGTGTAATAGATGATGGTGATCTTCCCTAGCTCGTCATCATTTCTTTGTTTTTTTTCTCAAGTGTAGCAAATGATGGCAAGCCTCCCTGGTTCGTTGTCATTTCTTTGTTTTTTTTCTCAAGTGTAGCAAATGATGGCGAGTCCGGAGGCTTGTCGTCATTTTTTAGTTTTTTTCTTAAGTGCAGAAAACGACGATGAGCCGGGAGGCTCGTTGTCGTCTCTTGGTTTTTTTCCTCAAATGCAAAAGATGACAACGAGTTGGGAGGTTTTCAACTTGTTGTCATCTCTTGGGTTTTTTCTCAAGTGTGAGTTCATTGGCTGCATCATCACTTGATGCATCATTACTGTACCTTCTTGTATGTGATGATGTCACCACCCCTTTCCTATCACACCACACCTTCGTAGCTATATTTAGAATTGTTGCACAAAACTCACATCTCACTCAAAGTTGCAAGTATTCTCAAAGATTGGGCTATAATCACTTGGCCTTCCTTGGTCACCATTCTGGCTACTAAACTCTTGCAAAGGGGTGGCATCTAATGTTGTGTAGGGTATTCTTGCTGTCTATTTGTAATACCTTCATATTTTGTAAGTTTTTATTATTAGCTTGTTTGCAATACTTTCATCATTATTAAGGATTATTTTCTAGTTTGATTTTGAATGTTATTTTTATAAGGGCTCAAGTGGCTTCACATGAAAGTGATCAAATAGAAATACCACCAAATCATGCAATGGAAGATGCAAATTGGGTGCATGAAGGGTCAAGGTGGAAGTGCAAAATCAATGGATGCACCAACGCTAATGTAGCTAAATGGTTACTTTGTCAATAGTTGGACAACAAACATAGGCTTTACATGGAGGTAGGCAAATCTAGCCATCCTTCTATTCATGTTGGGGGACCAAGGCAACAAAATTAGCATGCTATGAATGTTCAAATTTTGAGCAACCCACATGTAAGGCAAAAACAAAATGAAAAGAAGGCTTTTGATAAAGTGAAAAAGAAAGCAAAGTTAGAATGGGATGAACTCCAAGCCCAAGTGTAACAAATGGAACAAGTCAAACGACCTTTGTTGGTACATTTAGCCTCCAAGATCTTGTTGGGCATCATTGGGATTCTAGCATGGGGGGTGGGGTTTATCCCACAAAGTGCATGGGTGCGCTTTAAAAAGGACGAGAACCTTGTTGAGACAATTTGGGCAAGCAGAATTGTTTATGCAAATCCATTGAAAGTTGCATGGGGTGCTTGGGATTGGACATTGGAGTCCAATAAACACCACCAAGTCAAAGAAATGGATGCAATATCCCAGTATCACAATTTTGAATTTATTCATGGGCGGTATATTTCCATACTTATATATATTTTTAAAAAATTATTTGTGTTTTAACATGGGAATGTAGTTTCTTTTTTTGTTTTCTTTTATTAGGTTTCGAGGCACAACAAAGGAGGCTTTTGTTGCAAATGCAATTTGACTTGCACTTAAGCATTGTCAACTATTTACTCATCACCATGCAACAAAAGTTGTAGAAGCTGCAACAAAATATCGCACCAGTATGGGCATTCCTTCTAGTTCATCCTCTTCGAAGGAATAATTATAGATATAGTTTTAGTGCACGTATGTAACATTTTTTATTGAGCCATTATAGATTAACTTAGCATGATATATTTTTGTCACCATCCTTTTTGTAATGTGGTTAATTGAACATTTTTGTATCAATCCACTTGTTTTAATTTTGATCTTTAATTTTGGGATTTGTAGATTTTGGGTTAATCTTATGCCATGTTGCACATAATACCCCATCCATTACGAATGGATTACATTTACTATAAACCAAATGGATAATACCTTCATTATCCTTATCATGAAATACTCACACAATAACCTTAATGAAAAATGTAATTTACTATTTTTATATAATTACATTGCCCATTTTCATGGAAGGACCCCTTGGTGCATAAATTGGTTTGTCTATGCATGTATTGTAAACTTTTGATTTTCTTTTGTTTATGGTTGGGTTGTCCATAAAGCGTTTCAAATTACAATACCCACATATCAACCAACTCATGTTCATGTTCCATTACCCTAATATAAACTTTTGCCTAATGTATGTTTCAAATAAATATCGGGGACATTGGGTTTAAGGAAATTAAGCCTAGCTTTTTGTCATTAATTGTTTCAAAGTAACCTTTTTCTTAACATTTATATTATTTTCATGGAATATTTTTAAAATGATTTTTGTATTGACATACACACATATATTTAATGAGGTTCCTATTTTTCTTTTCTTTTTCATTAAAGGAGAGGAGAATGAAGATGACTCCATGACAAAGGTATGAATGATAAAAAAACCTTCCCATTGGTTAGGGTCCCCCCCCAAATTAGGTCTAAAACATAAGTTGGTAGTTTGTACATAATTTAAGGTTATGCAAAAATAATTCCAAAAATAGGTTTAACATTTAGTTCAAATTTTTTAAATTAAATTCCACATTAAAGTTATGCAACCAATTCTTTGTTTGTTTATTTAATTTAGGGTCAATGTAAGGATTTTTTGTTACATATAAAATTTTTAACTCAACATTTTAAGGTTCATTATATAAGTTTGCTTATTTTTTCAAATTCAAACCTATGCATGCATTAGGTTGTAATGTTTACATGATGAAGGTTTAAATTTTCAATTTGTAATATTGTACCCTATCACCCTATGTTAAATCCCAAATTGCAATACTTAGGTAAATCTATGTTATGCAACCCCCCTTGATTTCATAATGCAAAAACCTATTCCCTCATCATCTAAGGTTATGTAGGATCATCTTGTTTACCAAATCCAATACCTACATTTAGTGCATAAAAACAATAGGACATACCCAAAAGATATTTATTTTTAAAAAATTAACCAATTATCAATACCCTCATCTTCAGGTGTAAACATTGACTATGGGCATGTCCTAATTTTTCCAAACATTAATTTGCAATACCTACATCGTTTGTAGTGAGTGCTAAAGTGATCATTAAGATAATTTTTCTTTTATTACTATAATTTAATATTACCAATTTACCATAATAAGCTTATCAGTATACCTACATAAATTTATATTGTGTACCTTCACCAAAAGCCCCCTTTTAGTTAATAAAAATTTATTATGCAAGTATTGTAAAAACTTAGTCCCTCATAATCTAAATGCAATACCTACATTTAATGGACTGAATGCAATAAAAAATATCCAAATGATATTTATAACTAAAAAAAATCATCATTTTAATGAAAAAGGTAGGACAATACCTGCATTAAGTGGTCAAATCCCCCTTTGGAAGGAGTAGGGAATTTGTAATACCTTCATCTAACATAATTAATACCCACGAAATATATGAAATTATATGCAATACTTGTGTTAGTGTTTGTTAACCTTTAACTATGATATACCTTAAACCTTGTAATATTTGCATGCAATACCAATTAAATGCCACAAGAAACAAGATGGGTAAGCATTACCCACATATTGACCTGGTGATTATTGTACAATTAACTTGCAATACCACTTCTATATAATGTTTGAGTGAAATATTCTTGTTTGGGAGTTTTAAAAGATACGTATTACATAGCTTTAATAATGTAACTTTAACTTTCAAACCCTATATGTTCACTGATACAAAAATCAACACATTAACACATAAATAATCTATTCTTTGACACAATTGTAATATGATGCACATTTTAGTAATGGAAAATTAAAAATGGGGGATAGGTACAAACAAATTTGTGTTTTTTTTATTCATGAGCATTCTTCTTATGAATATTTCCATGTTCTAACATCGTCTCATGCTAATCTTTCATCTATTGCACTGAATTACCAAGTCCATCATTGATGCAATGAAATACCATGTCGAGATGCATGACTTCATTCACCTTGGAAAGGCGAATACTTTGTACATTTGTTGCAATAACACGTAACAATGATGTGGTGTGGTCTATGAGTTGAACCCCACCTTCTTTGATTTCATTGATGATTTCTTACATTATGTCACCCATTTGAGCAAACGTTTTTTGTGTGGAGGTGGATGAAGGTTGGTTGTGATCTTTCTTTTTTTCCACATTGGGGGAAGCATCATCCGATCTCATAAGCTCACACATATCAACAACCCATGGTTTTTTAGAGTGATCTTCATCGGCTTCTTCATCATTAGATTCATTCTCATAAATGTGCAAATAGGTAAGGTTCGCAAACATGGTAGCAGAACCTCCATGATCAAATCCATACCATGTCCCACAATATTGAATTATATCTTCTTTAATGAGATCGTTAAATGTAAGAAAAATGGCAGCTTGATGTTTACACAACTTTCCACACAACGCCTATTCATATGTGCAACAAACATACTTGGTGAAAGGAAGTGGGACTTGATATGTCATATTCAGATGTTGTTGGCTTCGTACCATCCATGCATGGCCAGTTTTGTTCGAATCATCTATCCCATGCATGACATTGGTGTGAAGGATTAATGTGGCCTTCTCAACACTCATTTGCACAATGCATTCCACAACTTTATTTCTTATGAACTCGCGTTTTTTCATTTCAGCTGTGTGCATGTAGTGTCTTACAACTATTGTCGTGAGTCTTCACACTAACCAATCAATTCGTCGACCTCAAAGCCTTTTTGTTTCCAAAGAAAACCAACGTTTCAATGCCCCATGGTAAGATTCAATGGATGCTTGTGTGTCTTGGTTTGAATGTGGCACTTGTTAAAATCCTACCATCCACAAATCTACAATAAGATATAATGTGCATCCATAAATTGTTGTGCAGGTATTGCATTTCCTTCCACCATATATAGTATGGATTAAGGTCATAATGTGGGTATTACATTTTTTCCCCATATATAATGTGCATTTTAAAGTTGTCATGCAGGTATTACATTTAAGGCTCCCACATATAGTGTGAATTAAAGTCATAATGTGAATATTGCACTTTGCCCCCACATTGTGTGCATCTTTAAATTGTCATGAAAGTATTACATTTAGTGCTCTCACATATAGTGTGGATTAAGGTCTTAATGTGGGTATTGCATTTAGTGTCCACATGGGATTACTAAGTCCACCATTGGTGTTTTTACCTTAATTCAAAGAATGAATATTTTGGGATATGAACAACATGGTGCAACAACAATAATGGATTGAGAGTTAATTCACATACCAACTTGGAAATAATAGGTCCAAAAATATCAAATCCATGAATCATCGGATAAATGTTGGGTGAAGTTTTTAATGATTTTGTTTCTCCCACGAATCATGAAGGTTTTAATGCTTTAATTTGGTTCAATGGGCATGTACATGATGGTGTGAAGGTCATCCAATATTACACGTTGCACTTCATTGTCTTTGATTTTTTCCATTGAACGTAAGCACCAAGCTTTTAAGACATGCCACAAACAAAGGTAAATGGGCACTTGATCGTTGCCCCACACAATCCTAACCATGCATAAAATACCAATTTATTATCATTTCAACTAATAACATTATTTAAAATGTAGAATGTGGAATGAAAATTTGAAATGGTTACATGTACATAAAAGCTAAAAAAAACGTAAAATGAAAATAAAACTCATCACAATGCTCATAATTTTTATGGAACATCATCAATGAGAAACATGAAAGTTTCCATTTAGGGTTCTTCCTTAAAAGCTTTGTTTTCAAAGGACTTAACCATTCCACTAAATCATCGCATGTTTGGCGGCTTATAATGATCCATGCAACTGGTACTTTAGTGTAATGTGCATCAAACACCATCAATGTGAACAAATGAAATTTCACATCATTGGTGTAGAAGGTGGCATCCATTGAGATTGCCCCATTATCACCTAATGAAACCATGGCTTGCAATTGAGATGGGGTTTGTATCCCTATTGTGAATGGGACATGAATCCCATTATCGTCACTTGCATTTTGAAAATAAAACACATCATTTGGATGATTAAATGCCCATGTGTGAAAAGAAATGGCCGGATTTTGGTGTAAACACCAACTTCCTTTTTGTGTTTGCGTTCCAAATAAATAATGTTTTGTTGTTTAATGAAATCATCCCTCGTCATTGCTTTTCCTACATTGATTATATTCCACCATATTGCCTTATGCTTATCATATATTTGCTTGACGGTGTAACTTAAACTCAATTGGGTCTAAATGTGGTCCTTGAAGGCTTGTGACATTCATGGGGCAAAAAAAGATGGTCGCGCAATGGAATCAAGGTCATGTTTGTCATGTGCAAGCTAACCATTGATTTGTGTATGAGGTCAATGGTAGAAGATTATCTCTGCCACCTCAGGTCGTGTGCACAATCGCCTAATCAAAAATTGAGTTAAACAACCCTGTTTAATGGATTGATAGTGATTTGGGTCTCCACGATTATCTTCTAGCCCATACCCACATGCATACCTACAAAATGTGAAATCAATTTAGGATTTAAAATTTGGTACAATATGAGGTTAAAAAACAAGTTCCATATAACAAAAATGAATAATAGAACATCATACAAAATATGGCCGAAATGGTTTTGGATTATTGACATTTTTACATTTTCTTATGAGAGTACCTAGTTATAAATGTTCCACTCCATTGAGGAGTTTTCATGGCTTTGTTCACCGTTTAAAAATTCTGAGATTCATGCATGTGGGATGTATACACACTCAACCTCAATTATATGTGCCCCTCCATGTCGAACATATTTTTTCCACACTAAGTCCATGTTGTTAAAGGGCGACTTCTTTGGGTTTTGAATCTTAATATGTTGAAATTTTGAAACACAACCCATGTTTGAAACTATGCTTTGAGCTAATTGTCCAAGAAAAAACAATAAATTGATATTGATGTCCAAAACTTTATATTTGCAATATGTTGAATTACATGTTAATTGTCATATTCAATACTAATGCAAATGTACATGTTTTAAATACTTAATTTTTATCCTTCATTTAAACCCGATATAATCATGCACATAATACTTTAAATGCTAAGTATGGAGAACATGTGATATGGTCTATGGCCATAATTGTAAATTTTAAATCCATATTATCTATGGATAATCTAAATGTAATACCCACATGATAGTTAACAAACTGCACTATTTATGGAAAAAATAAATGCAATACCTACATGACAATTTAAAGATGCACACTATATATGGGGGAAAACAACAATACTCACATTATGACCCTAATCCACACTATATGTGGGAGCCCTAAATGCAATACTTGCATAACAATTTAAAGATGCACACTATATATGGGTGGAAAAATGTAATATTGGCATCATGACCCAAAATCCACACTATTTATGGGAGGCCAAAATGCTAAATCCATATATCAAACATGGAACATTCTTAGTGGAATTTGATGACCATATTAAAACCATCCAAGGAAATTGATTTCCTTAAATTAGGAACAAAACAATAAGAAAACATAAGAAAATGATTTAAACAAAAAAATCATATTGTTGATGTTAAAGGATGATATCACGTTCAAAGGAGTTGTATTTTGATTTGAAAATACAACCTAAATAAATTAACACACATTTCATTAAACCTTAAACTTAATACCCTAAATAATCTTAATGATAAATCCTCTCAACCTAATGATTATACAAACAAAATTACAAATGGAATACAAAAAACATTTATAACAACTTTGTTTTGAATTTTAAAGTTAATCAATTGGCAATAGTAGGGGAAGAAAACAATTTAATTAACTAGAGGCTACAAGAATTAGTTGTTTAACTAGACCATGGGTCACTCAAAATTTACATGATAATAGTAGGAAAGAAAAAAAAAAAAAAAAAACAAAAGGTTAAA
>Ga0116231_10001844_pt1 | contig 44001 bp, 31 predicted proteins | sample S1TSphgellanicum_2_FD_89695 | JGI IMG/M metagenome (GOLD analysis project Ga0116231, IMG submission 89695) | Host-associated microbial communities from peat moss isolated from Minnesota, USA - S1T2_Fd - Sphagnum magellanicum MG | ecosystem: Host-associated > Plants > Peat moss > Unclassified... | reverse complement strand
GTGGTTTGGGGGGGGGGGGGGGGGGGGGGGGGGGGGGGGGGGGGGGTGGTATTTAACTAGTGTAGGTGCTGGCATCACCCTTGCCTTGCATTTTGTTTAGCTGATTTTCATGATAAGTTCCAGTAGGTAGCCAAGAATATAGGAGGATTCTGGTTTTTTTTATAAAAAAAAACTTTGATATGTAGTATTGTGTAGCCATATCTGGCTAAATCGTCTTGTGGATGATTGCCATTTCAGCTACGTCACAAAAAAATTATAAAATTAAAAAAAAAAAAAAAACTGTTGGGGTAGGGCCCATTCCACTTTAGAAATGTCATAGAGCGAAACTTACACCAGGTTCACGCACTGTTGTCGTTCATTCAGTTACTTGGTTATGGATTCTACCAGAGCTTGTTCCAGCGCGGAATCGCTGTTCACCACCAATCATTCACATCACAAGAGTTGTTCCCAACCATTTGATTCACATTACGACAGAAAACCGACCACACCAAATGGGTCCATTTGATGTAAATTCTAGAGCTCGGGTCACCCAGTGGCCGATTCTGCCATGTAAGCTTTCACTAGGTAAACCCATGGGTTGTTTGTTCACTAGGCAAAAACCAACCCCTTAAAGAAGAAAAGCCTGGTTTGTGCGCGGCCGGGAAGGGCAAACCATGACTTCTTTGCTTGTAATGTGATAACAGACTCTTTGAAGCGTAACCGGTTTTCTCACCATTGTTTCACATTTTTGATTCGGCATGCCTAAAGAGGCTTAAAAAGCCATGCCGAACTTTATTTACCGTTGTTAGTTGTGGGGTGGGGTCAGCCTACAAGACCCTAGTTAAAGCCAGGTTAACCTACGGTGGTGGCCTCTCCGGTTGAGAGAAAAAAGGGTGAAGTCGTCGCCCCACCGGAATAACCCAATAATTTGCATGAGACAACAAGAAAACACCAAAGATCCAGAAATTCCAGAATAGTAAACCTTCGTTTCAATATGAATATCAAATGACAAAAATTTCATCTCAAAGAAACAAAACAAAGTCCTCCGCATTGCAAAAGTTGGTAAGCTAATCGACCACATTATGATGCACAATGGCAATAAAATATAGCATTTAGAGAAATCTTCACTCACACCCTCAATTTGTGCTTCAATCAAGATTTGTCACAGCCAAAATATAAACCAAATGCTCTCCCTCCCTCGACAACTCTCAGTCCTCATCCATAAACAAGAAAAATTAAACAAGATAAAAAATGAAAAAAAAAAAGATAGCTTAAACGTCACCACCTAAGTCAATCAGTCATTATGGTTGGCCAATCAAAAACAAGGAGCATCAGTCATTTCTTCTTTATTTATTTATTTATTTATTTATTGTGCTCTTTGTTCCAAGGCTCTTCCAAGGTTTTTTTAAAAATATGTACATTTAAAAAAAGATCATAATCATAAATTTTTCAATGAATCATCAAATTTTTTCCATAGGAAGAAGATGTGGAGAAAATGGCAATCATCCCTAAGAAGATTTAGCCAAATCTGGTTATATACATTAGTCTTTTTCAAATTTTTAGTTTTAAATTCTTTTTTTGGCGAAATTTTCGTTTTAAAAAAAAGAAAATTGTGATGGCACCCAATGATTTTCTTTAAAGAAAATTCTAAGGTTACATCATTGGCTAGCATCCAAAAAAGAATTTAGCATTAAATTGCAACAAGACAGGTAGAATAATGAAAAAGAATTTGTAATCATATTGTTGTTGTTTGGCGATTTGTAGGAGCAAGCAATCTCGTGAACCCACAATCTAAAACCCTTGCTTTATTGGCGAATGTTTTATATTAAAAAAAAAGGTAAAAGCCTTTGTACGGGTCGCAGCCCTAAAAAGCAAATCACATTTGGACGACATTTGGCACCCAAATTTTTTTTAAATAAAACACTATTGGCACCCATGTTGAACCAAGTGTTTTTCTTTTGAGGGGGGGGGGTGCAAAATTTCACCAAATTTCGACCTGGAAAATATGATTTTGACTTATATACAAAGGGATTTTCCATGGGAAAAATGGCTCAAATTCGCCAGATTTCAAAGAGAAAAAAAAGTTTCCAAAACATCAAATTTTTATGATAAGTTCCCAGCAGGTAGGCAAGAATGTAGAAGGATTCTGGTTTTTAATTTTAATTTTTTTTTCCTACTTTGTTATCTAGTCTATAGCCAAATCTGGCTAAATCATCATCTTATGGATGATCACCACTTCAGCTACATCACAAAATGATGATGATGGGGATCATGATGGCTGCTTCTTGCAATACCCCAAAAAAAAAAATCTTGTGCAAAAAATGATGGTGACGATGATGATGATGATGGTGATGGCTGCTTCTTGCAATACACCCCCAAAAAAAAAATCTTGTGCAAAAAATGATGGTTATGGTGATGATGTTGTTGCAGAAATGGTGTGTGGTGGAAGAGTTTGGTGGAGCCCCACCCAATGCTCTGGTGGTGGTGGTGGTGGTGGTGGTGTTGTTGGTGGTGGTTCAGGCGATACGACCCACCAAAGACATCATCATCGTGGCTTGCTGCTGCTGCTGCTGCAGCCAATGTGAAGCGCACCTTACTTTGCTTTGGGTCCCTCCGCCCCCCTTTTTTCCTGCTGCTTTTTGGCTTGGGAGTTGTGTACAGTGAAAAGTGCTGCTGTTTTGTGCTTACTCATCGCTTCACTTCCACTACGATACTTTACTTACTCCTTGTTGTTGCTGGTTCAATCCTGCCAGAACTCATCAGCCCCAGATACAGATATTTTGGTCTCTTGTTGTTGAGTTTATGAATTGTTTTTAATTGAAACAAATTATTATTATTATTTGGGATGCATGGACCAGATGCAATGACATTATAAGATTCTTGGGGTCTTTCTTCTGTCAAGGCTTGATTTGGGTTTCGATTTTGTTGTGGGGGTGAGAGAAGAAGAGAGAGATCACCTCCTAATAGTTTTTGGGTATTGTTTGTATTTTTGTTCTTCTTGTTTCCTTTCTTTTGTGTCTTGTCAATAAGGAAGGAAGGAAGGAAGGCAGGTGGTGGTGAAATCAGAGAAAGAACTTGGGAGCTCAAGCCGCATATTTGTTGTTCCAAAGGGAATGCTTGCACTCTCAATCGGAAGAGTGATAGATGGAGATGATGATGATGATGATGAACCCACATTTGATGATTTCTCATGGGTCCTCCTCCTTGTGCCCTAATTCCTTGCTGTGAATGCGTTGGAGACAAGGTTGCATCGGTCTGGCAGAAGCGAGGATGGTTATGGTTAGGAAAGATCGATGGAAGCAGCAGTCTCGGACAGTAGTAGTAGTAGCAGCAGCAGCAGCAGTTGGATTAGTTCCAACTTCAGTTTTGAACCACCCCCTCAAGAACTGATTCCTGGGTTGCCCGACTCTGTTGTGACCCATTCTGTGTTGCCAAGGCTTCCCTGGTTTGTGAGACCACGCCTGCTGTCAGTCTCCAAAAGCTGGCGATCCATTCTTGAAAGACCCGCAAACTATATCAACCTTACTCGAAGACTTTGTCACACTGCAGGCCTTCTTGTGATCCACCAGCTCCCCCCCAATGAGCCAACAACTGCGGAGGAGGAAGATGAAGAAGGTACCATATCTTCTGCTGATGATGATATGCAACAGTTTTTGGAGCGTACAAACTACTGTTGTTGGGATGGTTGCCATGGACAGCAGCAAGAATTTATTGTATCCAGCTCCAGCTGCAGGCAAATGACGACGAGGTACACAATTTCGATGCTTGACCCAGACAACAATACATGGCACAGATTGCCACCCATTCATGGCTGCCCATCTGGAATCCCTGCTCGTTGTAGCTTTGTATGTGCAAAAGGCAAGCTTATCCTCATGGGGGGTGTCCCAGATAGTGTGAGAGAGCACGAGAGCAGTGAAGTCTACGCCCTCGACCTTGGAGGGGTAGGTTTGCTGCCCCACCAAAATGTTTCCCCATCTCTGCCTTCTCCCTGTTTTCACATACGGATCCGGATCATGAAACTGTGTATTTGGGGAGCACCTGGGAGCACTTCCATTGGTAAGGATCTTGATTGAGTAAATTCCAACCTGGAGAATTTTCATTCATTAAAGAAAAGGTTTGATCTCCGCTGTTGGAGCTAAATTTGCTATTGTGGTGGCCCAGCTCTTTTACTGTTTTGTTTCGCTGGATCTTTTGAGTGTCTCTTTGAGGTTGCATGGCAACCACATCCCCTTGTGCATGAAGAGAAGTGGTTGTAGTTGCAGTAGCATCAGCAACATGCTGCCTGCACATGAAGAAAAACTGGTTGAAGTTGCAGTAGCAACTACATCCTCCTGTTGAAGATGTATGAGCAAAAGTGGGGTTCTTGGAAATGTGACTGATGAATTCTGTGGCACTTGTGATGATGGCAGGGGTTATGGTGGTGGGAGAAGTGTGCCAGCATGCACTCAACGCGGGCATTTTCAAAGAGTGTTTTCCTTGCAGGACAGGTATATGTACTTGGGGGCACATGCCCAGGTGAAGTTTATGACATGGAGGAAGATAAGTGGCAAAGACTGCCTCAGATGGTAGACTCTCAGTTCTTCTGCAATGGTGTGCTTCGTTTGGAAACTCAGATTCTGGCTTATGGCTACGATATTGTTGATCCTGGACAGATAACCACTACTGCATCTGATATTGTCAATTCTGCAAGGATATTGGACACTGTTTCTGGCTGTTGGAGCAGTGTTGAATTTGGGCATGCAAAGTGTTGTGCAGCTGTGATGGATGGAAATTTCATATTTGAGATGGTCAGGGGCTTTCTTATCCAACATGATACAGCTGCAAACGTTTACTTTGTGTATGATGGCAAGCTGGAAGTCCAACCCAAGGCCAATTCTGAGGTTAGATCTTTGCTGTAACCCTACTAGTCTCAGATCTCTCAGCTTTGAACAATGTGCCTTCTTTCTCAAAATTTCTTGCTGTACAGGTTTCAAAAATTACTGATCTATTCTGTAGGAAGGAAAAGCCCTCTAGATGCAAACCCTCTTTGATGTAAACTCGGATCAACCTAGAAAACAAACCACCATAGACTGAATTTTCTGGAGGTGGACAACATTCGAATTCTATATCTAGACCTGCTAGAGCTTGCAATGTGAACCCAAATGAGTGTAGCTACTACAATGTTTTGCCAGAGATTTTGCCAGAGATTAAGTAATCCATCTTTGCAATTCTTTAGTGATGTGGATCTTCTTTAGTGATGTGGCTTAATCATGTCAGGTTAGCACAAATTCCAGAATTGTTGCTAAATTAGACCTCAAATCCATAAGCTAATGTACAATTTCTTCCTGTGTGTGGGTGTGATCAGGTGGATACCAAAGGCACCCAATCTGCTGCTCAAATGTTGAGCTGCCAAGTTCATGACCTTGTTGTAGCAGAACAAGTTGTTGACTGCAACCATCCGGGCTTACTTGTGTACACACTGGCTTCATTAGGGCAGAATGACGACATGGACAGTCATGCATGCAGGTCCTTATGGAGAGCTGCTCTGACTCATCCTCCCACGATAGCCACTACTTTGGAACCAGTTGTATGGGAGGAGATCCTTTGTCCTTTTTCACTTACAGCTCCTTCAGATTCTTTGTCACAGATGGCTTATTTCAGTTCTTAGACTTCAGTGATAGTTGTGGAGCTCAACTTAATTTTCCCATCTGATAGATTCAAGCCAGCTCCAGAGTCCTCTCTTTGCTGCAGTTTCTATAATTCTGTGCCTATTGCTGGTAACCAAGGTCTGGATTCAAGCAGAGTTTTGGAGCTCGGGAAATTCACGAGAGTGCAACTTCTGATTGGCATCTCACAGATTCTTTTTTTTTGAAGATCTCGTGTGTCATATTTTTTGATGTGGTCAAACTGCCCCATCATCAAATGGTGAATACAGTGTGGATTCACACCACCTTTGATTGATTTACTGTGAGTTGAAAATTGCCCTTCTTTCACCACTGCCTAAGGTGTTTGGGATGTTAATCTGAGGTTGTTTAGCAAAATGATTTTTTTGATATTTTTTTAAATGATAGATTTTCCATATTAGGTTCTAATGGGTAGCCAACAATGTAGGAGGGTGTTTTTTTCTCTTAAAAAATTGAAACTTTCATATTTTGTTTATACCCAATTTTGGCTAAATCTTGTAATGGATGATGATCACCACTTCGACTACATCACAAAATTGGAAAAGAAAACACTCACCAAGAACATTCCAAGGAGTTTTTGGTTACCTTCAGAATCTCAGATTTTTTTTGGGTTTATAGTTCATATGCCCCAAGTATGAGCTCTCTTCAACTGATTCTCAAAGAGGAATCTGCTGCTCTTGCACATGCTTTCTGGAAGATTAAGTGACCTTCAAAGACTTTGCTTTGTGTAGAAGGATTCTACTGATGATGCAACTCAACCCATGTAATTAATTATCTTTAAATGTTGTTACTGGTGTTGTATCAGAAATGGGACCAAACCCCCAATTTGGGGAATACATCTGGTTTGAAAAATTCATATATACATATATATGGCTCTAAAAATCTTTAAACCCTCAACCCTAAAACCCTAAACCCATGCTGAACATTGGTAGGTTACCTAGGTACTACCACGGTACTAGGTACTTCACCCTTTGTTTTGTTGGTGACCAGGCACATGGGAGAGGTGCCATCTGTTGGCCATCCTGTGCAACACATGTGCAATGGAGGAGGAAGAAGAGTAGGAGGATGAATAAGATGATGACAAGCACACATAAGAGAAGATCAAGCACCATTGCCTTTTGCCTCGATCATATTGTGCTTTCCTTTTATGGATAAAATTGTGTGTGTGCTTTGAGAATTTGAAGCTCGGCTTTGTGTGATTTGTGGATTAGAGTGGGTGAGCGGGGCGAGAAAAGCAAAAGGAGGTGTGAAAGCTTATTTTGATTTTGAAGCAGTTTTCGTGAATTTGCTTTTGAGTTCGATTTTTTGGGTGGGTTTGTTTGTCTGTGAAATTGTGTGCGTTTTTTTGTGGAAGCAAAAGAAAGAGCCTGGAGGATTTTTGTAACGGGTTTTAACGCAAAATTTGACGAGTTTGAGTGGAGCTGAAGTTGTCCACTGTTGTCTACAAAAAGACAAAAATGGAGAGCGTTAGTGACAACGGTTCTGTAGCACCCGTAGAGAGGAAGGTGGAGCACCAGTACATGATGTCGGAGAAAAAGGTAGATCCAGACACAGGCGAAACGGTGCAGGAAGGCGAGGTTGACGAAGTAGCACCCGCTCAGAGAGGCGTGGAGCATCAGTTCTTAAAAGTAGATGCGAAGATCAGCCCAGCTACTGAGGCTGCTCTCAAATCTGACAACAGCAAGAAGTAGTCTGGTGGCTAGAGAACAAACAAAGGCAATTGTAGTTGGTGATGATGGGGATGATGGGTCTTGAACTTGAGCACCACGAAAGTTGGCACTGTGCAAAAACAGCCAGATGCGAAATGAGAGCTATGCAGCCCATTTCTCATAATATGAAAACAGCATGACCCAAAGCCTCATCACTGAGGTTTTGTGTTTGCAGCTCTAGTTCCCGCGCTGATTGTGCTGTGCTCGTGTGAACCTTTGTTGGATTTTAGGGTTTAATAAAATTTTCCCTTCTCAAAGTGTGCAAGTTATCAGAGGTCTCTTCATGAGTTGTTGCCAGTAGCACCAGAGTCCGTTTTCTGGAGTTAGCCAATAGCACCAGAGTATGGAGAAAACAGATTTTGTTTGAGCACAAGAGCACATTTTGTCTTGCAATTTGGGGAAGTTTGTGAGTATAATAACATTTTTGGTGTCACAATAAACTTGCCATTCAAATGCACTTGCAAGGTGCCAACAATTAATTAAGCTCAAATTTTTATGAAATTAAATTAGTGTTTTGAAAGGCTGAAATCTTGTATGTTGGAATTAGTTCTCACAGGAGATGCCAACATGGGGTTTAGGGTTTAGGGCTATAATTGTTTTTGGAACTATCAATATTTTTGCCCCAACACCTACCCACAAACTCCATATTTATACTTAATACAAGGAAAAAAAGAAAACTCTGTGTGTATATATATATATATATATATATGGAAATCCATCCACAAAAAGTACAAGGCATGTTGAAGCAAATGTAAACACATGACAGAAACAAAAACAATTAAAACAGTAGCAAACAATACTACAAGGGTCAAATACTTGACTACTTGTGAAGATTCCATGCCCCCACAAAATGAAATATTCCAAAAGATTCTTCATTTTCCTTCACAAAAAACAAAAATTCTTTGGAAAAAAATTTGTTTAAATTTCTTTTTTGGCAAATAATATAATTACTTGTTTAGCCTGTGCCATTGGCCCAAGTGTGAACACAATTGAGGGCTCAACTGATTTTTCCTTCCAAACCCAAGTTTTGCAATTTGTTTAAATTTGCAGCAACAAAATCCACTCCAAAATCAATATCATTCCACACCTTTAGCGATGAAAATTGTGAAATAAACTCTATTAAATCTGGTTTGCGGATTGCTTTCCAGCAACTTCAAGAACACCTCCAAATTCCAATAGGGTTTTCAGTTTCGATTTTATTTCGTTTTCACTGAGAAAATGGTCCAATAATCAATAGCTTCCACACCGGAGCTACAAACGGTCTCAAACCAAGCTGTTGCACCACTACCCATCAAGAGCTTTCTGAAGATACTGAGAGCACAGCATGAAGCGCCATGGTTTGGGAGATCTCAACATGACAAACAAAACAAAACCAAACTGCCTTGCTTTGTGGCATGGAACACCATGGTTTGGGAGATCTTAGCATGACAAACAAAACAAAACAAAACAAACTACCTTGCTTCATAGATAGATTGCGAAGCTGCAAAGAAAACAAAACAAACTACCTTCCTTCATAGATAGATTACGAAGCTGCAAAGGTACTATCGTAACTTAAAGTTTATTTTGGCAAAGTAACCTGGAGTTCCCAAAGGAAACAGATTTTTTGGAGGAACTATAGGCCTGCCCAAATGAAACTTTATGATATATGGGTTTGAAAGACTTTATGGTATGTGGGTTTCTAACTTTTCCAAGTTGAGAAACTAGGATTTTAAGTTAGGGTTTCAAGGCTAGATTTAGGGTTTAGGTACAATCTTTTGCTTATGAAAGGGCAATAGGTACCCACACTCTTAGCTCCAGCATTAACTGGGGCCAGAAATGGTGACAAACAGGTTTAGGACGATAGGTTTCTTGCAACCCATGAGAAGACTCAACTTGCAGTCACAAGAGGGCCCAATTTTTGTCTTTTGGGTTTGGGTGGAGGGGTGAGGGAAGGGATTTTTTTTTTTGGGTTGTAACCAATGCGTTCCCACTGTGTTTCTAATAGATTCCAATCAAGTTCTCAAAATGTTCCCCAATTTGTTCCTAGTAGCACAACACTTTTATTCTACGCATTTTGTTCAAAGTTGAACTTTATACATGTATGTATAAAAAAGGAGGGCAAATTGGAAGCACCTTTGTCGAATGTGCTATTTTGGGGGGTAGTTTTGAATGTTCAAAAAAATGGGAAACAAAGTTGGGATGGGCCAATCAAAGTAGCTGCTTCAAAACAAAACAAAACAAACTTTGGGCCCATGCACCCTCACCATGTCAAGCTCAGTCTTGTGAGATGATCATTGCTAAGTGAGTGTGAAGAATAGGTGAAGACTTTATTGGAATTTTAAATATGCTTCTGATTAGAGTTATCCATGAAGTAAGAAAAACACAGCACCAAAACCCTGACTTTGGTTATACGCAAGGTGAGATTCAAAAAAAAACCTCCAAAAAAGTACATTAGCATTCAAGGGGGGATGGAACTCAGAAAACCATCAATTTTGGTGGTAAACTGAGTTTCATCCTGTCTTTCCTTTTTCCTGAGCGCCTCCACTGTTGCTACATATTTTTTCACTGCTCCTAACTGTACAACTACTATAATTAATCTCGAACCTTGTGCATCAAATGCTGAGTATCAGCATTTCATACTGAGATTTATTAAAATGTCTTTACTTTGCAGATACCACTGAAAGAGAGGATAGGGGGTGAAAGGAGGCCCAAAGACATGGTGAAGACAGGGTTACTTTACGGATAACTCTATTGTGTCAGTTTAAAAGTTCAACAATTCCTGGAAGCCTGTGAAGTGCACTCTGATCATGAGCACATTAGGCTTGCTGTTGTTGAAGCTGAATTGGAAGGTCAATGAAGGAAGCTTTGAATTGGATTGCACTTTTCCCCTTTGTGAGAAAACCTGAAGCACCTTATGTTAGCCTGTATTATTATGACTAAGTTTTCCAAAAGGTTTTGCTGAATAGCCAGCATATTGGAGATTGTCAACATCATCATTGCTGTCTTCTTATATGTTCTCAGCTCACTGGGAATGTGCAACTGCCATAACCTGACACAATGCAAATGATCCAACACCACCCATAGGTCAGAAACACAAAGCTTCATTTGCAGTTTAGGGTGCAATCACAATATAACAACCCGTTACAGTGTAACCAGTGTCTATTCCACATGTTTCCAAGTTTCCAAATTGAAGAAACTAACAACGTTTCTTGGTCATTGTATGAGAAATGAGCTTACTAGGATCAACAGTGGTGAGAATGGCAGCACCATCAAAGCTGCAAGAGCCACCCCCACCCTTGTATGTCTGCCAGTAGCTATTGAAAGCCCATGAAGCATGAGACACCAGAGTGTTGGGCTGAAAGCACACTTGACCGGGTTGAATGGGCACACAATCTGCACCTCCACTACCACAAGCATAGTTCAATGCCGTCATCAATACACTCTTCTTGGCTGCACTTTCTGCCACACACCATGTTGATCCTGTAGCTGCCACAGGACTTGGAGGACTTGGGGGAGGAGGATTCGCAACAGGTATGGGAGGTGGAACAACAATGGCAGGAGGGGAACTAATACCATTTCCAGTAGGTGTGAAATGTGATACAGCAAGTGTTCCTGTGAGATCAATAGGATATACTTGAGTTCCATTTGGATACAAGAGGCCCCAGTTTCTTTCGGCGGTTGGCCCTGGTTTCAGATCCTCATTGAAGAGAGAGAAGATGAAAGTGGGGATAAAGATGCCAGGTCGTGCAGGACTTCCTACAGAAACTGTGGACAAGATCTTGTTTACCAGTCTCTGGTTATAGTTTTCAGCATTCTGAATAGTTGCACCAACCTGATTTGGATCCCCCAAAGTTGGCCACCCAGTCTCTCCTATTGCTACTCGAACATTATTGGCAAACCCAAGCTTTGCGATAGCTGCATTAACTGCATCTAGCTGTGCATCGAGCAGGTTCGTGTATGTGAATCCAGAATCAAGAACAGTCAGTGTTGGTGACCCAAAAGTGGCATAGCTCAGACTGATTTGTCCAGGATCAGCTGAGTATGCAAAGAATGGGTAGACATTCACAAACAAGTATGAGCTTGTGGTCGACAGAAAGTTCAAGAGAGGTTGAAGAACAGGAACTGCAATGTCGGTTCGAAAGCTCCCTGTTGATGGTGGGTAAGAAGTTGCAAGAACATCAAGTGCCACGGCTGTTGAAATCTTGATTGCATTTGTCCAGCCTCGAGTCACTAAAGCCAGTTGAATGTTTTGGATTGCTGGTAGCAGTTGGACCCATGAGGACTCTAGACTGGGATCACTGAACAGCTCATTTCCCACCAGTATTGTAACAATTTTGGTGGCAGGATAGTATGGGACAAGATTCTGTACTACCCATTGCTCTCCAGCTGCCACATCCAAAGCTACAGCTGAAATGGCATCGTTGGGAAGACCAAGAACAACTTCGATCCCAGTGTTTGCGAGAGCATTGAGGACAGCTGGCTGTGTGTCAAAGATCTTGACTCTTCCTATCTTCATGTTTGTTATCAACTGCACAGCCTGTGCTGGGGGCAACAGATTGTCTGCAACAGTTCCATAGTTGATGCCAATTGTTTTAGGCTCAGGTGCATATGAAGAAGAACTCCCTGCAAAAAAAAAAAAGAAAAAAACTACTCCATGATTGAAACTTCCAATGGAAAGCAACCATAAACTCATGTCTTAAAAGATTAGATAATCAGCAAAAAAAGTGTGTTACAGATTTTGGGATTTGACCTTGGATTTGAGAAATCAAGCAGATCAAGCACCAAGCAATGAAGAGAAATGGTGGTGCTCTTTGACTCTGCCATTGTCTTCTATTCCCTAGTCCAGATGATTTCCTGCCATCTTCTGCCATTGAACTCCTCCTGTACCTATCTATGATGCTGTTGCTTTCAAACAAATTGCAGGAGTGATGTTGATGCAGCTCAGGAAGTCACTATAGCACACTGGATGTCAGAATCTTTTTGTTCAAGCTTACGGAGCCATTCAGGATTAATTAACTAAGGAAATCAGAAACTGAGCACCAAAAGAAAAACCTTCACCAAGCAAGCAGGCAGCTTCTGAGTGCATCAGAATGAAGACATCATAAGGATCAGCTTGACAAGCAGCAGCTTTGAAGCTCGATCCATTAGATAGTGCACTAGGAGTATTGCACTAAATGTTCCAGTGACTTCAAAACAAAAGTGTTCTTTGTTGCAGCAGCAGGAGCAAAGATCTGCACATGGATTTGTTTGATCATGGATCACCCATTTCCTGTTGCATGTCAACTCTCTGCAAAATGCACAGTAGCATTATCACCAAGGAAATGTGATGTTAGAGAGAGGAAAAAGAAATGTCTGATGATAGGTTTCACCCATTTCATGCTAGATGTCAACTGTCTGCAGAATGCACAGTAGCATTGGTATCACCAAGGAAATGTGATGTTAGAGAGGCCAAAGAAATGTCTGATGGGTTTCTTCTGGTGGCAGACACAGGCAAGGGAGGATGTCTCTGCAATGGATTTGTGGACAAGCATCATCCTTTTGTCATCAATGTTTGCCATTGCTCCTTCCAGAGTCTGCATGAAAATGGAAGGAAGGGAGGAAACTACTGTAGCAATTTTTGACTTAGCTTGCTTCTTGCTACTTCTTCTCCACTGTTTTCGGCAGGATGATTATCACTTGTGTAAGGGTAGGACCCAGTAGTTGTTTTGACTCTTCTTCAGCATCAATCGTGCACCTGAATATGCGGTGTTTTTGGAGTAAAAAATAGTTTTTGGGAAGTACCCAAGACTGATAAATTTGTCCAGTTTGTTATTGTTGCCGGATTTAGGATGAAGCTTCTACAAATCTGCTGCAAATCACAACAACCCAACTCCCCTCCCCTGGAGATCTATCCAGAATAGAAAGAAAGAAAGAAAGAAACTGGTGACAAAACATACAACCAACAGCAAGGTGCTTTCAATCTCAAAAGAAACCAGAGAATAGGACATAACTTGCAAGCTGCAATCTGCAAACAAAAATGACGAAACCATGAACAACTGTCGCTGCGAAGGCTAAGTCACCCAAGCAACCGAAACTTGGTAAAACTGATGACACTGTCAACAAGGATGGACAAAAGTGTGCAATGAGAAAACTCCTTATAGAATCCATTGCTCCTTGGGTGATGCTCGCCTACGATGAAAAAGCGTAAGGACATGCAACAAGTTTGAAAATTGCTCTAAGTCTTTTTTAAGTTTCTTTCAAAGAAACCCAACTTTGCAAAATATGAAAATTGCTTGCATTTTATTTAGAGGATTCTTTAAAAACCTAACTTTGCAAAACATGAAAATCACTTGGTTTTTTCTAAGGTTCTTTCAAAGATACCCGATCTGGTTTTGTGTTTTTGTTTAAAATTTTTGAGTTTTTGGTTTTTGGTTTTTTGTTTCCTACAATGGAAAAAAAGGGATCACTAAACATTCAACACTACAATTTTTCTCTAGCTCTTTGAATGCGACATTGAAAAAGCAAGAGCCATCACTTTTGCTTACTAATTTATTCATTTCCTGAAGCTTTACTCAAGTATGGTGATGGTAGGTGCATAAAAAGCATCATATACATCAGATGAAAGTATTAAAACATAATATTGTCAAATCTTTCCAATATGTTGTGTGTTTTTTCTCTATTGTTTCATTGTTTTTTGTGTAATTAATGTGTTTTTTTTTTCTTCTAAAGATCTATCAACAAGGCTCAATGTGTGTTAAACAACTGCAAGTGCTTTATGCTTCCTTTCTACTACCATCACTCACTTTTATTTATCATTTGTGCACCCTTTCAAATCATCACTACTCACAATTCACTCCCATTATCCACCCCCCCCCCATTTCTTTGCTACAACTATCATGTAATCTTCAATTCCAAACAATTTTGTTAGCATGAAAGTTGAACCTAATGGCCTTTGTGTTGGTGTTAAATGTTTGGAATGGGTGTTAGTAACAACATTGTGAACAAACTAAAGCAAGATGTCTCATCTAAAGTCTTGTTTAATGTTGGCACTATTAAGCTTATAGTGCAAGAGATGTTAAAGAACTTGAAGAAGCGGGTAAAGCTTTGAAAGCTTCACAAGAGAACTTCTCACACTTGGGCCTTTTTCAAAGTGAACAATAACCAACATGTTGATTTGGGGCAAAGTCAAGTCATGAGATGCATTGTTTGACAAAGTGGAATGGTTGGCCTTAATATTCTAGCCTTGCACATAAGATGCCACAAAGGTTTCATCATTTATCACAAAGTTAATGTCATATCAACCATGAAAAAACAAATGGAATAAGTTGTGGACATTGGTTGTTTAGTGCCGCACTACAATTTGTCATCACCAAGACACGCAAAATTTTAAATGAATTTGTTAATGTGTTTGTCTTTGATAATATGGTTGATCTAAAGGCAAATAATTTTATGCAAAGTTGAAAGAATTCACAATTCATGTGAAGTGCCAAGTGTTGGATTTTTTTTAACCTTTCTTTTCATTTTTGCATTTTGCCATGGATTTGATTGTGAAAAGGGTCACAATATGGTAGCTTTAATGCTAGATCAAAAGTATGTGATTGGTGACTAATTACGTAGGTTGTGAAAATGCATCCACATTGGTTGGTCAAATGATGAATAATTGTTACTACCTTTGTTCATTTAGTGTTACAAGTTTTTGATTCCCTTCGTGTGTGATGAGGAAACTCAAGTGTAGAGCTTTGACATTGAGTGTGAGGATTTGTTTCAAACCAGAAAAACTAATGCAAAAGCTTTGAACCAACTTGTGGCATTGAAACTTGATTTATTTTTGTCATTGTCATGTTGATATGGATAGTTGCAAATGTGCATCATCTTGGTGGTGTGTAAAGGAGCATAAGTTTTTTATTTTAGATTTGTTGACTCGACAAATTCTTGGGATTCCTATGAACTAGATTGAAACAAAAAGGATTTTCTCAATTGCTAGAATCTTCATTGCATTCCATAAGTGTCAATTATAAAGTGACCACCTTGACCAAATGATTTTTGTTAGCAAAATTGGTTCTTTGATCCAAGGGTTGGGTGTTTTAAATCTTTTGACCTTGCATGTGCTTGTGAGGAAAAATCAATGTTGGTAGAAGAACTTGATGTAAAATTTGAAGATGAGGTTAAATGAAAAGAATATTTTTTTGTTCTTTTGGATTTCCCTTTTTGTTCCTTGTTTTTCATTCCACCAACACGAACATAAATCTGATTTTTAAAAAATTTACTCATATCTTTATTTTTATGTGAATCAATGAGGTTTTTTTTCACAACTATTTTGTATTTTGTATTTTGATTTTTTTGCGTAAGTGCTTTCATTGAATGAAAATGCATGAGAGTTATTCTTATTATATGTTGTCCATGGCTCATTTTAAAGGAATATACAGTTTCAATGCCTTGTTGAAAATGAGAATTAAAAACATTGTGTTGTTCATTTTACCTTAAAAAATACTAAAAACATGGCTGATTTCAAAAACCTTTATAGTGTAAACGAATATTTAAAATAATTCATATTTGAAGTAGAAATTCACAATTGAAATAACTAGATTTTGGCCTATATGGTTTTTTTGCCTAAAAACCAAGACTATAATTGGCCAAGTTTCTTCAAAAATCTAAATTAAAGAATTAAAATTTTGGATAGATGTAGTTAGGTTAACGGCTTTGCTTCATAATCATTTTTTTTTAACCAACAAATTTTCTCCCAAAAATCTGATCAAGAAAATCGCCCTTCCAATTTTCTAAACCCCTAAAACCAACTAATTTTTACAAATCTTTAATTTTTGAAGAACCAAAAATTGGTCGGGTCCAAGCATGATTGGGGTACCACATTTGAACTTTAAGAACTCATTCGAATGATTTCCAAATTCACTTTTTTTTTTCATTTTTCCCATGACATGTCTTACATTTCACCTTTTTTTCTCATGTCAAATGAAATAATTTTGTTCCAAGTTTTATATAGGCCTCTAAAGTATCTATTGTTTTCACTTATGAAAATGAAAATATTAAAATTTAGTCAATGTGAACCATGTTCTATCAATGGCCCAAAATTCTCAAAATTTTGACTTTTTGAAACTTTTTACATTATAATAGGGCATTTGGTTCTTGTCACCTTCATACATTTTATACACATTAACACATAAGGTGTATGTGGTAAAAATCTTGGGTCAAAAAAAATTGTTTAGACATTCCTTATGAATCTTTAACCTTTTTCTTTTCATGAAACAAAGTCTTGGATTTTTTTCAAATATTTGGTAGGAATCTTTAAACTTGTTCAAATTTGACATTCTATGCATAGAATAGTACCTTTGTAATGTATCTATCTATGAATAAAATCAAACTTTCAATATGAATGTGTTATTATGTTTCAACAACATGTTTAAATGAGGGGGTCTAATCAATATAAAATGATATAGTCATTTTGGGTATCCCAACCATGTTTTGACTTGGTCAATTCTTTGGAAAAAAAAATTTGGTAAGATTTGAAACTAGTTGATTATGTAAATTTTGAAAATTCAACTATATTAAACTGTCAATTCATTAAAAAAAAAAAAGCCATCCAACATTGTATTATATTTCAAGCAAAAACACCAATACCATTTGTCATGTTCATTTTTTCTAGGAAAAAAAACTCATAACCAAAAAAACTAAAATGGTTTATGTCAATTTGAATACCATTAAGCTAATTTTTTTTTTAAAAATCATTCGAATTGACAACCTTAAACCTCGACCACAACCATAATCACCTCTTATTAAAAAAATCATAAATTTTTATTTTCAAAAGTCACCATGTTTGAGGAAAGCAACATGAATTTTATTTGAAAGTTTTGACAAATTTCAAATTTTCTTTGAAAACCTTACCTGGAGGTTTAAGAAGATTATGTATATATCCTAAGATTATTAAAACAAATAACCATGCACAACACTAGTTGATTCTTCCTTTAAATCATATATAAAAAGATGTGATTAACCACAAATTGGATTAAACCAAACTGAAATTCAAAGCGGTAATTTATTTTTTCATGAAAAGAATTCCATGTTTTTACATATGACCACAAAACAAAGAAAAATAAACATTCAATGGTCATTCAATGGTCCATGCACGGTTGGGGTTTTAAAAAAAATGAAAAAATATTCTAGGGGATTTTTAAGGCTACTTATTGAAAATGACATTTACATTGAACAAATTTAAATGAGAAAAATTGAATAGTCCAAAATAAGATAATTTTTGTGGTGGTGGTGGTGATTTTTCACGTACATACATAATTGTGCATCAATATTTTGGTTTATAAGCATAATCACAAAAAATGCCAAAATTAATTTCTAAAATTAACTAAACACGATTTTTCACATATTTATTTCCTACACATGTGACTTGCATCTAAAGTTATACAAACAACTAGACAAGTAATTTAAAAGAGGAATCATTTCCTTTGTAACCCCTTTGCTTCAAAATTTAAATACTTAAAATTTTCATATATATATTTTTCATCAAACTGACCTAATGAAAATGCAATTTCATAAAAGGAAACATTATTTTCTTGTAAAAAAGATTTGAAATCAATTGCATTATATTATGCATACATTCCTTTATAAAAAAGTATAATAATGACAAAATATTTTAGATCAATCAAGGACTCAAAAAAGTTGTTAAACAACATCTAATAATTTTTGGATTTTTTAAAACACTTTTTTTCTTGATATTTCAAGTCATGTAGGAACATATAATTATATTATAGTTGTAATGTACTAAAAAATAAATAAATAAATAATCCCTTTGTAGTCTTTTCAAAATTAGACACTATTTTTTAAACCCCAATCATGAATGAGTCTTGAATAGGGTTTTAAATTGAACTAATCAAACTAAAATTCAACATGGAAAGACAGAATTAACTTTTTTATTACACATTATATATATTCATTTAAACTTTTTCATCAAATATATTATTTCACATTAAAAAATATGACTTTAAAATAAAGGAAAATTCTAGTGATGAATAATTGAAACTAATATATGGGGGATTTTTTGGATTTTTCGTTTGGTTGTCCATGGATCATTCCAAAGACAATTTCAAAAATAATTGTCTCATTTTCAAGCCTAATTAGTTCATTAATTGGAATAAATACTTCCTTTTCCTATTAACTTTTTCAATAACTATTTCCCACCTTTCCTAATAACTACCTCCATTTTATAACTACCTCACTATTTTTCCCTATCCATCAACATGGATATGAAACAACAAATTAACATGTGTTTTTTCAATACCATGACATGTATATTAATTTAAATTAAATTTGACATTCACATAAATAATGATGAATTATTAAACCATATGAAAAATAAGAAAAAAAATAAATTTGATCATCAATGTAGTGCATAACAACAAGAAGCTCAAATTAATGTTGAATGGTCTTTAAATAGGGTTTGAACCAAACTAACTAAACTAAAATCCAGATATCTAAGAAACATTTAACTTTTTTGTTGCACATTATAATTTTTTATTTATTTTCATTTTTATAAAAAAATTGGTCACATGTATCATTTCACAATTTTAAATGTGATTGTAGATTAAAGGCAAGGTCTTTGAATTGGGTTCAAATCAATGTTGTTTATTTCTTGATTTTGAAAGGATCCATTGTTTTCATTTTTTATTTTTTTTAGGTTTGGGAGAACCTCCAATGTGACTTTGGGAATGGTTTTTTGAAATTAAATTTTTTATTTATTACACCTTTTTAATTTTTTTTGCCTATGTTTTTTCACAATTTTAAACACAACCAAAGAATTTTATTTTATTTTGGATATGTCTTTGAATGACCTTACAACTTGAAATAATGAAAAATATTAATGATTGAAATTATTGCTTATAAATGGGACTTAAGAAATTCATTTCATTTGAAAGTAACAAACAAATCAAATTTTGTCAAAACTTGCAATCCAAATGTCATCATTAATCTCCCCATCTACAACTATAAGCTTGAATTGCTTGTTTATTTCCCCTTTTAACACCAATCACAATTGTAACAATTCAAGCCATTACAAGTCTATCATGCAAAAATTCACAATTATGTCCATGTGAACATAATGAAAATTGACGTTTTCACTTGGGGTACATCCACTAAGCTTGTACTAATGATATGGATATAAATTTCAAAGTCTCTTTGTTCAAATTTTTTTCAAGGCTTCAACATGAAATTCTCAATCCTCACTTGGTTGTCACACCCAAATTTATCAATGTGCAATGTCACCAATGCCCCACTCAAGATTACACTCATGGTGAAAATATATTTTCATCTATAACAATAACATCTAAACATGTAAAATTACTTGAATTACCAAAATTCCCATAACAGTTGAGCACAAAGCCCTCAAAACAACATCATGAATAATATAGTCCAATTTGCTAATGGTGATTATAAACCTCACTCTCCTTATAGCCATTATCAATATTGTGAATGAATGACAAGCCCACATCACCCAACTAGAATGTAAAGACATTTAAATGGCATGCATAATGATGATAAAAGTTCAACATACTAACTTATAAATAAATGGTGGTTAGCATGGTCAAAACCCAAATGGATCCTTTCACTATGCATTGATGGGGAATGTTGCCAAAATTGCTTCTATAATGGACACCACATGACCCTAGAATGTAGAAACATTTAAATGACATCCATAAGGATGACAAAACTTCAACATACTAATTTTAAAATAAATGGTGATTAGCATGGTCAAACCCAAGTGGATCACATAGCAATGGTCAACAGTTAGTGGATCCTTTGGCTTAGAATGTAAGGACACCAAGCTTTGGCCTATTCATGGGTGCATCATGATGTCTCTACCTTGAAGGGCAAAGCCAATAAAGGAAAATTTATGTTGAGTGGTTTATTAGTAGGGTCTAAGTTTTTATCATCATTTTGTGTGTTTTTTGTAAAATTTATTTTTATTTTATTTTTTGCATTTGACAATAAGGGGGAAATATGGCGAAATTTTTTCATGACTTTTTTTTTAATAATGTTAAATCACAATTTAGGTTGGTCTTTAAAATAGTAAACATCAACTCTTTGACATCAATGATTCTCATTAAAAAAATTTCAATGTTTCAACCTACAAATATTTGATTTCAACCTATAGCAAGGATTTTAAATTTTAAAATGGTCCAAATTTGCTATATTCTAGAAAAAAGCCAAAACCAAAAATGCAAGTAATTATATTTTTATAATAAGTTCCAACAACTAACAAAACAACAAAAAAAAAGTGTTTAAATTATTTGACTTTCATATTTATCTTATAAGCACATTTGGCTAGATCTTTGTAAAAAATGATACCCACTTTTGTTCACTACATCACAAAAGTGACAATTTGTTTTTTAAAACGACAAGTTCACATGGAATAATTGAATTATTGTGCAAAGCAAAACCAACATTGCAACACAATTTTTGAAAAACATCAAGTAAATTTGACAAACAACACAACCTTCAAAACCTTTTAAGCCATTATAAACACTCAAACAATATAAACTTTCAATGTTCATTGAATTTCATTGTTATTCAAATTGTTGTGATGAGGCATTTTATGTATGTAACATTGGTCTATGTATAAACGTAGATACAAAATCAACTTTACCGCACTAAAGAAAAAGTACATATCATTTTATTTTTATGTTCATCTTAATTTTTTAAAAAGGTGATTGGTAATAACTTAGCAAAAACATCCATAACATACATGCAATTACATATGCACATTCAAAACACATGAATACATCAAAACCGAGTTTAAATTGTGATCAAAGTTATATTATAAAAAACCAAAAGTCAACCAAAAGTTAACAACAAATATTTTAAGACAATTGAAATAAAAAATAAAAAAAGTATAAATTGACCAATAATAATAATAATAATTACTACTATTTTAGCACCTCAAATCAATTCACAATTGCCATAAATGACTAAAGTTGATTGAAAGAAAAATATAAATCCATTGAAAGATTTTTAAATGTATTTGTGTGCGATCAGACCAAATTTGCAAACAATTTAAAATGAACTATTTTGATTTAGATTTTTTTTTTTTGCAATTAAAATCAACCAAACAATGATTTTATTTCTTGCGAATTCTTAGCTAATTTTGATTTGAAAGATATGATTTTGACTTGTAAAAATCATTTTCCATGGGAATAAATGGTCCAAATTTCCAGCTTTTGAAATAGAAATAAAAATTCCAAGTCAACATATATGAATGATATGTTCCATTAGGTAGTTAAGAATATAGAAGGACCCTTGCCTTGTTTTCATTTCATATATGGTATGAAGCCAAATTTGGCTTTTTTTTGTTTTGGGATGATCACCACCAAGTTGTCTACATCATTTGAATAAAAAAAATGTTGCACAACCAAATAAACCAAATTTTAGTCTTTGTGTGCACCTACATAAGACCAATAATTGGTCATTTGAGAAGTGCATTTCCACAAAAGGAGTAAGGTAGTTTGCAATTGAACTAATCTATCATTTTGAGGTCAAATGGATGAGTTTATAAGTGTGAAGAAAAAAATGAAAAAAAATCAACAAATGTTTGCAATAAAAAAATTTCTATGATTGAACAAAGGTAAAAATCAATGCATATTCTTATTTATGGTTGGAAGCTTTGCACAAGTGATCAAAAGTGAAAAGAAATTAAGAAATTTTCAACAAAAAAATTTGAACATCCAATTAAAAAAAAAAGAATACAAATCAATTTATTGTTGTCATCCCAAGCATGTTACAACAACCATAAGAAGGAGAATTGGATTCAAACATTGTCTTATTTGCAACTTAAAACTTCATACAAATGATAAAGAAAAAAAACTTATATAATCAAAACCATATATGTTTGAAGCTTACATACCCAACTCCTTACCAACCTTCCTTTGCTTCCTAAACACTTACACAATGTTCATACCTTACCAAGCTCCTTACCAACTTTCTTTTGCTTCCTAAACAATTTCACAATGTTGATACCTTACCAACCTTCCTTTGCTTCTTAAACAACTACAAAATGTTGATAATGTAGGTTAATTCAAAGCTAAGTGTGTGAAAATTATTGATTTTGGAGTGGATTTTGTTGCTAGAAATGCAAACAAATTGCTAAAAATGGGGGCGTGTAAGGAAAAATTAGTTGAGCCTTCAATGTGTTCACACTTGGGCCAATGTTGGGCACAAGCTACATTAGTTGTTAAGGAAGAGAGAAAGTCTAAGAGGTTAATGGCTTGTGAGATTGCGATTTTCACAAATTAAACATAAACAAATACATTAATTTAGGGTTTCCCATCAAATCAAAAGGACAAATTATAAGTGTACCAAAAGAAGATTTTGGCGCCCTAAAGGAATTAATTATTATGAAATAAGGACACGTACACATCATTCATCCAATTGTGAGCATTATTAGGGTTAGAGCATTTGTGGGAATGTGGATGGATGTAAGTAAGTTGGGGTTCCCTTAAGGGGGTCCCAAAATTGACAATTGGTATGGTGTGGACCCTCAAATAGGTAAGCATTTCGGAAATCCATACTTTTACGTTGTTCCAAAAGAATATGGACAAAACTTTTTTAAAAATTGTGTTTTTTGTGCTTTTGGGTGTTGTCTTTTGTTTGGATTTCCATCCTTTTTTTTTCTTCTCTTATTCCCTTGTCGGGTGTTATTTATTTATTTATTTACTAAGTTATATGTTTATAGACATAGTTTACACTTCCCAAGACTTTTATAAGTTACTATGGATTTGAATGATTTTGTCTACCAAAAGAAAAGGAAATATTAAAATTACTTATTCATCATTAGGCGGATTAAGGTCATTGATTTTTTGTTTTTTATTTTTTCAATTTTCTAATATTTTGTCATTAGCTAATATTCCATGAGTGATTTACCATTAAATGGTGATAAGTTTTAAAAGCATGTCTAGTTTTTTAAATAAAAAAATAGTTTAAATAATGTTAGCAAATTAAAATCAAAGTCCAAATGTGGTGAATTATTTTTCAATTCTTTTTTTTTTTCCCCCAAAATTAAAGTATGTTCCACACCATTGGTTTTCACATCATAAGTGAAATTAGCAATACCATAAGAAGTATTGGTTGTAACCATATATATGTCCCACTTAGGGAAAACAAATGGTGTGTCACACATTGTGGCCTTGCCATTTACATTAAAAAGTATCTTAAGGCCATATAATTATGGAAATTCAAATATTTCACCATGCAAAAAATATCATCTTTCAAAAGTCCTTGTGTCAAAATAGACCTACTACCTAAAGGCCAAAGCCCATTAAGCTATTATATTATATAATGAATCCAATCATAATATCCTTACCTTGGTAGGATATCAAAATCACAAAAATTTAATAAAAGAATGATGGCCAAAACCATCACAAGGGAAACAAAAAGGGAAGGTCAAAGAAAGGTCAAAAGACACGTAGCCTGTAGGAACCAAAAAAATGGGAGAGACTTAGTCCTTCTTGTGGTAGGAAGCTATCCCACCCACGGCCCCTTTAATATCACCTGCATGTAAATCATGGGATCTAATAGTAATGAGAGGTTTAGAACAAACCTCATTTACCAATGCAATCTTCCTCTCTATAATAAAGGCTAAAACATGCTAAAAAGTAATACTAACATGTTGCCTGAAAAATTAAATACAAAAAGATAAGGATCAATGACCTCCCAATTGTCTATCGTGGAAAAATAGGCACACTCCTTGATGAACGATCCATATCACGCTTGAATGCACGTGTGCACCTCCATGGCCATCGAAAAGTGGTGCCCTTCATGAAACCCTCTATACTTGTGGATTTTAGCAATGGCATTAAATGGGTCAAATGTGAATCTAAAGTGAAAATAGTGGAATGATTAGGAATTAGGGCATGCTCCTTGGTTCGCAACACTTTTAGAGTAAGGGGGTGTGCTGGAACTCCGAGATGGGGACTAAGAAGAGTGACAAGCAATTCAATTACTCAAACGGACCTGCACAAACCAAACAACAAGTTGGTTAATGTGTAGTTGGAGCACGTTTGGTGTATGGACGAGTCACAAGCAAACATGAACTCACAAGACTCACCACAACCTAGACTTGGGGGAAGTCACCACCTTCTCCTTTATAGTATTCTTTATGCCCGGTCACGGGGCCAACACCCAAATGTCACTTTGTCCCAAGATTCCCAAGTTGGAGTCCTGAAATTTTCAAATTGGGACTCATGTGACTTTGGAGGCCCATAACTTTGTGGGTAGACCTCCAATTGAGGTGAGGTTTAAAGCAAAGTTATAGTCCTCGTCGAGAGCTTTTCAATAGTATGTGGCACGCCACTTGAACACAAGGAAATCTGGGAAATTCTTGATTTTTAGTGGTCGGGAACCAAATTGCCAGTTTGATTCCCGGCCTTTCTTTTGGCCATAACTTATGTTTTAAGTGCCCAAATGAGTCATGTGAGCCCATTTTATACATTTACATTTCAAGAACTTTCCAATGATATAAGGAACTCTTCAATCCAATGAGCTTCAACCCCTACGATCACCTTCTGAAAATTCGGAAGTCCATTGAAACTCCAACTCCCAAGGTGAAAGCTCACTTGGGAGTGTGAAGGTTCATTCCTTCACACTTTCGTACATTCCTAGGAACATGAAATGTGATTCTTGGGTTTCACTCTTAGCCCGCACCTTTGCTAGCCCTTGCCTTGGTCATGAACCCAAGGCTAGGGTTGCGAGATCCTAGTTGTCTATCGTGAAAAAGATGGGCGCACTCCTTGATGAAACAATCCATATCATGTTTGAGTGCGTCGTGCACATCCATGGCCATTGAAAAGTGGTGCCCTTCATGAAACCCTTTATACCTGTGGATTTTAGTAATGGCGTTAAATTCCACAACTACATCTGTTGGTCGACCAATGACACTCAAAGGCATTATCTCCCACATCAAATTAATAACCACCACATCTAGAATGAAGATCGGTCCTTTTGGGTCAAGTAGAAATCGGCTTGTAATGAAACTTTTGATGCAAAGGTGTACCCACGTTTTTTCCATACAACATGCCCACTATTTCGAATGAGGACATACATGACATCTTGGATGGTGTCATGTGTGGTTATGTATTGACCTTTAAACGGGCAATGAATTAAATGTGTGCCATATGTGTCCAACCTATGTCCACATTCACACGTGAGAAGACTAGATGCCGAGGGTTAAATCAAACCGAGATGAAGATGTAACACCGAGGTGAAAGTAAAGTGTGTAATGCGAAACAAACAAATTGATGGCTTAGCAACCAACCATAGCCCTACCCCTTTGCCCAAACAAGAACAAATGCGAGCTCTAGATGCTAAGGAAATGGAGTCATCCTCCAAGATAGACCTAAGGGATGTGTTATGGTGGATGTCCATCAAAGCTACTTATAAACTTAGAACGCCAATAAATGCCACACTTTTAAAAGAAGTGTGCATTTCTTTAACTACATGAGGAAGGCCATTTATGTTACATGTAAGCATGATTAAAGCACGTGTGGGTCCCCCCTCGACCTAAGAAACATATTTTTTCAAAATAGGTTTATCAAACATAAGAAACCTAGAGCACAAATACAGAGCCACCAAAGCTTAATTCCTTAGAAAAGTAGATGGGGCATAATCTTCCATAGAAAGAAGGCTTATACCACCAAAAGATATCGATAATCAAGCTTGATGCCTCGCTAAAAGGCCTTGAAAAGACTCCCACAATCCTATACCCTTAATGTCCCCACAAACTTGCATAACTTTCCTTTCGAAACCTGCCAAAAGAGATAGGAAGACAGAAGGAGGTACTATCCGTGTGAAATAAGAAGGTTGATGAGCTACACATGAGGACATGGTAAAAACATGGTAAAAGGAGCTAATGTTACAGTAACCATTACTGAATTTGAAATGTAATTTGTACCATTTCGTAACATGATGTCCCAACTTGCAAAAACTTTATCATTGTGGTGTTGATGTTGTTTTTTTATAGACATTGCAAAAAAATGATATTTTTTTCCCAATGGCATTGAGGTCTCCAAAAGCATTGTAAACTTGTTATAAGCAATGTTTTTTTCTATTGAATTTTCCTAAATTACACCCCAAAAAATAATTTTGAAATATTACAACATTTCAATTAAAGCCAAACATGGCATTTTTAAACAAATGTTAAATATCATGATTTATTTCCAAAATTATGATTTATTTCAAAATTACACTACATATGTAGACATTAAAATAATGAAAAAATAATTTTGCAAGTTATGTCACATAATTTCCCATGTTAAACAACAAAATCTAGTTGGATTACAAGTTTTGTGGACAAACCCAAGTACACATGTGCATTTATGTTCACAAATGTTTTCATATTTTGTGCACTCATATATAATTGTTTATAATATCTAAATAAAAAATCTTGAAGTTTCAGTATTGTATGGATGAAATATTGAAGATCATGGATGAAGAATTGACATAGATTTTATGTTTTTAGATCGAAAATCAATAGTGTAGTTTGAATGCCATGCCATTTGACTAATTTAATCCATTCACAAATTAGGGTTAGGTGCTCAACAAGGTTGGGATGTTTGTGATTCTATGTTGTTGCGATTCAGAGTCTATGGTGTATGAACTATGGGCAACAATGTGCGGGAAGGTGTGGTTTAGGGTTTTCATATTGTGTGTTTTATGGGCAAGCTCAGGGTGGGAATGCATGGGAAGTTCGTTTTGAATTTGTTGTTTCTTTGTGCGTGCATCACCATGCATAGTTTACACAACATGAATGTTCATAGCCCTCAAATGAATTGAATGTGGAAAGCTTTTTGGGAAACCTTGAAGCGCACGAAGATTCTCAAAGACAACAAAGAAGAAGAAACGTGTAATACAAAGTTTTTTCTAACCCCGACCCAAAATCCAAGAGAACTCCAATGTAGAAATGAAAAGTTTTATCTTAGGTGTAGTTGGGAACTTAATAGGCGACGATCAAAGTGCTTAACATTTTTGCATGAAAATATTATTTATAATTTGTTGGATCTTGTGCGTGCTTAGGAAGAATTTGAAAGCAAACACTTGAAAGCATCCACATATGAGCTCACAAAAGTTCAAGTGCATTACTCTCTTGAATCACCATGCGACATTACATCCTCTATCGTAGGAGCTCAAAGTTCTAAACATGGTTTTGAATTTTAGAATGGTTGTACATCATCTTTTACTTTAGGAGTTCAAAGTTGTAAACATGGTTTTGTTGAATCGCCTTCCCTTATAAAGGTAGCTTTTATGGGATTACAACCTTAAGGTTTTGTCAAATCTCTATTATGAAGTTTGATCTTGTACAAATTTGGGTTTGAATTTTATGTTCATTATTTTGTAGGTGGGAGGCAATAGAAATGGGGAGTGCCCAAGGGGAAGGAGCTCTTCCTCATATGGTGGAAGAAGAAAAGGTAAACCATGGCTTTGATTACCAATCGTGGTATGTGCAAAAAAGGATTAATGACATGCAGGAAAGGGTGCACAAATGTAGAGCTTGGAAAATAGAAAAAGATGCTAAAACACTTGGACTTCCGCATGTTGCTACCAATAATTTTCAAGGTGGGTGCTTGAAACAAGCCCAAAAAATTGCTTCAAAGAAGGCTAGAAATGTTGTATTAGTCATGGTGGAGCAAGTTAAATGTAATTCTCCAAGTTTACAATAGTTAATGATGGAGAAGTTTTTGTGCCATCCTATTGTGAAAGGTGAGCTGCCTCCTTGCCTTGTTGATGTTGCAAAATTCAAACAAAGTCAACACATTTTGGGTAATTTAAAAGATGGATTGACATCTCATTTTATAGGCCAGCGGCAATCTAGTCTTGTTTTGGCAAAGGATATTGTGTGCACTTTAGCTACATCATCACAACCTTAGAGGAATAGTAAAGGCATCATTAGGCTTTCAAGGGTTGATAGGCGAAACATCAAGAAAGGCATGGAAAGGAGATTACTCTTGGACATTTAGAATGATGCATTTTGGTTGAATCACCAACATGAGAGGCGTTCAAATGGCTTGTCTCAAACAAAAATTGCCCTTGTGATAAATTGGTGGGAAAAAAAAACCACCATCTCCCCACAAATGAAGGATATTGTTAGACAGTGAATTGCAACAAAATTGTATGAAATGCAGCCCACACATTATTTGCAGATGTCAGAAGTTAGTTTCAATCAAAGGTTTAGAAGCTTGAATTATGGTTACAACTTTCAATTTTGGACTTGCATGTGTTTTCTACTGAGGATGCTAGATACTTTGGTACTACCAATTGGTTATTATTCAAGGGTGCTTATTGTTAACACATGATGCTTATGTTATTGATGCTTTTGGGCTTACTGTAGATGTTATAACATACTACTTGATCTTGGGTTCAATTTTTAATGTACTTACTATAGATGTTTGGTCTTGGTGCTATCACTAGTACAAAAGTGGGGTGTAGTTCATTAGCTAAATCACTGTGGGACCTTAAAAGTGAAATGAGTTCATTGCATTTTTGTGATTTCACCTTAGTTAAAGTTATTTACTATAATATCATTATGTAAACATTGTGTTTCACTACTAGTTGACATAATTCACTATTATAATTTATTGTGGTAAATAGGTTTTTCTTATGTTGTTGTTTTAAATACCTTATGCTACTTTATGATATACCCTACATTATTTTAAGCTACCTTAGTTATTCTAATTTATACCTTAAGTTATTATAATTTATTATACCTTAAAATATTGTACATTATTCTACCTTAAAGTATCCTAACCAACTTATTATACAATTTTTACTTTAAGTTATTTTAAATTAAATTATTAAACTAACCTTAAGTTATAACTTAAGTTATTTTATATTAAATTAATATATGTTAATTCAAGTTATACTTTAGGTTATTCAAGGTCATTCTATTTATGTTATTATAAATTATTTTATCTTAAGTATAACAATTTAAAATAATTTAAAATATAATATAATTAATTGAGGTAAAATAACATAAAATAACCAATAATAACCTATGAAAAATAATTTAGAATGGCCTACAATAAAATAACTACTAATAGCCTATGATAATATAGCTTAGAATATCCAATAATAACTTATAATATAATAACCACCAATAATCATAATATAATTTAGAAAAACCAAAAATTAACCACCAATAACCATTAATAAAATAGTCACTAATAGCCATTGATAACTAAGAATAATATAACCAATAGTGGCCTACAGTAGAATAGTCAATAATAACCACTAATAGAATAACCACTAATAACCATTAATAAAATAACCACCAATAACCATTAATATAATAGCCACTAATAACCAATAATAACTTATGATTATTTATATTAAAATAACCACCAATATCCACTAATAGAATATTCATCAATAATCATTAATAAAATAGTTCCATCAATAACCATTAATAATTTATGATAATTTAGCTTTAAATAACCACCAATAGTCACCAATAAAATAGCTAATAATAGTTATTATTAAAATAATCACCAATAACCATTAATAGAATAACCACTAATATCCATTAATAACCACCAATAGCCACCAATAAAATATATGGGCATTAATAGAGTAGGCACTAATATAATAGTCATAAATAACCTATGGTAATATAACCTAGAATAACCAATAATAACATAAGGTGAAATAACTTGAAATAACCAAAAGTAACATAAAACAACCAAAAATAAGTTAAAATAACTAAAAGTAACCTAAGGTGAAATAATTAGAAATATCCAAAAAATTTGAAAGTAGCCATAAATAGTTGTAAATAATGTAAGGTGAAATCATTTAGAACAATGAAAAGTAGCCTTAGAATAACTAAAAATAGCCTAACATAGGTAGTATTATTATATTAACAAAAAAATTACCCATTTATTAAACTTTTTTTTTTTTAGAATGGTCATTGAAATGTTATTATAATGATATTCAAAAAAACATTTGTTCGAATGATTTTACACTTTCAAAAAAAAATAAAGGTAATTATGTACATTATTAGAAAAAAATATAAATTAAACTTTTAATCATTTCATTTGGATAAAATGTCAATAAGAAATGAATTTTCAAAGTTTATGTTTTTATAATGTTTAAAATGAAATATTTGATAAATAGAATGCAATGTAACACATTATCACAACAAATGTGGTGGTTTGATGGTAGGGGTGTTTACCTTTATCCTAAAGGTCAAAGGATCAAACCTCACAAATGGTGTGTTTATGGTCAATACTGATAAGTTGACTGAATATTCTCCTATGTAGGCCCCTAGAGTAGGTGTTTACTTAGGTTGATTACATGGCCTATGTACCTAGGCCAAGTTTTTAACCTAACATAAGTAGTGACACATGTCAATAATTTGTAGGCTGAAAATATGAAATTATCAATAATATGAAATATGAAATAATTTAAATTTAATTGATTTCCATGTTGTTTAATTAATTATATAACAAGTGAAATGGCTTGGTGAATTTGTATTTCACTTGCAAATAACCTTATTTCATTAATTACTAGTGGACCAATTCACTATTCGTAGCAACTAGTCCCCATTCACTAAGGGCTTGACCAATTTCACCATAGTAAAAATGTCCAAATTCATTAAAAATCTAGTGAAACCCATAGTGAACTAAGATGCATTTTGGTGTAATGTATGTTAATCATTATGCTTATTTGGGGTGCTTACCTTAAGTACTTGAGTGGTTTTTGTGCTCTCAGAATGCTTACAACAACTAAAGGTCCTTAGTCCTACTCCTTATGTTTCTTAGTATGTTTATTCATATGGCATACTATTACTAAAATTGGTTGTTGTTTTCTCAAAGTGCTTATAACCATTGAACTTGTGCTTATGAGTGCTTACATCCATTAAACTTGTGTTTGATGAGCTTTGTGCTTAAATGTCAACTGCTTATTGTGCTTATTTTACTATGTGGTGATTTGTGTGTAATGACTTGTCTGCTTACTATTAATTGTGCATGTTCAAGTTCATTTTCATGTTTGTTGTTAATGCTTACTATTTATTATTACTAATAACACCTCAAAATGGGAGATTGGTGACCTATTACTTATTCATATGATGTAATGAACATGAACCTAAGCTATACTCAGGGTGCTTAATGTTAGTAAGTGTGAGCTCACAATTTAATGTACCTAGGTGCTTATTGATGTTGATTTATTTAATGTTTAGATGATAAATTTCTTAGAACATGCATTCATGAACATTGTTTATAATACAAAATTGAACAAAAGGTGTTTACAATTTAAGTTTTCATCTTCTCTAAACTCATTCAATGCATTTTTCTCTACTTAAGGTCTTTGATGTTATTACTTGGGTGTTTACAATATAATGTATTGGAATGCTTGTCGTTTATTCAGGATGTTTATACCTAATTTATACCTATTAGACATTCTTAATTATTTCAGTAATGTGAGAGTGTTAAACTATCAAAGGTGATTATAGCATAAGTCAAATGTATTTAATTATGTTTACTAAATATTAAGATTGTTAAACCTCGTTGCTTTTAAAAAATTCCTTTAATTGTTTTCAAACATTTCAATTAAATGGCCCACAGAAAGAACATCTTAAGGTATATTACCTAATCTATATCCACCACCTATGATTCGCTTGATGCAGATCATTCATTCCCTACAAACAATTTTACCAATTTGAAAAATTTGCATGTTTGATTGATGATCCAAAAGTTTCACAAAACTCTTGATTTCTTTGGGAAAGAGTCAAGTGGTGTTGTTGCAATTGGTTGGGCTAGATTGCAAGTGTGATGTCTCTTCCAATTTCTTTGCAATGATTTTGGGTAAATCTTTCAATGCATTTTTTCTATTGACTATTTGGGAATTATGTGACAACAATGTGTAAATCGTAATGCAAGTGGACCCATGTAGATCAAGTTCTAACTTGTTATTATGTTGTGTAATATGGCAATTTGATTTTTTCACAACCTTTAAAACTGTTCACCCAGGTGCGCTTGTTATGTTGTCAATTTTCCATGAACTAAAGCCATGGTGGGTGCAATGCTTGAAGAGTTGGAACACAATTGTTATCAATACCATTAGGAACTATATGAATAGTTACAAGGTTTTAATGACATGCAAGTAAGTGAGAAAGGTATACATAGCAATTACCAATGCTTGTGCCTTAATGTATGCAAAGTGGATTCAGATGCCATTGAAATTGAAGTTTGTGATGCATAGAGTCAAACATATAGTGGCCTCATAGCTTTGTGAACTTATATTATTTGTGAGAAAGAAGATGTTAAATGGCATTAGAAAGACTATTTCTTTGGTGACTATGTTTACTGTGGTGTGAGATCACTTCCACTTTGCCCAAAGGAGTTGCAACCAAATGCTTTAATCTAGTGGCATAACATTGGGTATGAGGTTGTGGGATGTAGTAAAGAGGGCAAAGAAAAGAAAACATCAAAGGTTGAGTTCCACGGAACATTACCCATAGAGTTGATCTCATACTTAGAACTGCGATTGAAAATGTTTATACTGCATAACTTCTTGGCTAGATGGAAAGATGTGCAATTCAAATAGTCATTGGAAATAATGCCTGAAGGAGTTGTGGTCTCATGTGTTGACTTTTCTGAGAATTATACCATGAGGATTCATAATGAAATTCAAAACATGCATTAGCACAACTTTCAAGTATCCATTTTGGTTCACATTTGTTACAAGAAAAATACTTCTTACAATTTTGTCAAAGATGAGCCTAAAATGATTAAGGAAGTTCATTATTATGTGTTAGATGACCCAATGCATGACACACTATTAGTACAACATGTTTTCATGTTGCATTGGCATCATTTGACTAAGTAATGATGTTTCCCAAACTTTCATTTTGTTTGGAGTGATGGTTGTAATGGGCAGTTTAAGTTTGCAAGAGCTTGGTATTTTGTGGCTTGATATCCATCATTAACAAATTTTAACAACTTGCTAAATGGTTGTGAAATGGTTTGGATTATTTTAGCAATAGGCCATGGTAAAGGGGAAGTGGATGGGGTTGGAGCTTAATTGAAAAGATAAGTGCAGAAAAAACAAATCAAACCTCAAGGGTAGAAGCTACAAAATGCAAAGGAGATTGTTAGCTTCTTGAAATTAGAGGCAAATAAACACCATGCTACCCATGCAAATGCACGGAGACAAATCAACAAATTCTTTTGGAATGTGAAGGTTGGTGATGTGGACAGATCCAAGCCATTCAATTGTGAGACTATTTATGGTAGCCACAATATGCACCAGATATGCTCTGTCTCCCACAAGGACCCAACCTTGCTTCAAGTTCATGAAATTTCATGTTTTTGTGTTGCTTGCATCAATAGGAGTTTAAAGGAGAAATGCGAGAATGAACTTCATGTCCATCCATGGACATTGAAAAGGCTCAAACCTTGCAATAGTTTGGAGGCTAGGAACATCATGTTTGATCATGATGAAGAAGTGGAATGAGGTATTGGTGGTGAATGGATAGCTAATGCAGTTTGTGTTGGGGATAATGTATTTGTGTTTAATTATTGTCAATGAAACCAATGAACAATTTTGGCTACTCCTAGTGGACAAGACTGTACAGTATGTTATGCATGAATCCTTTGAAGATAGGTGGAAAAATTCCTATGTAAAAGGGGATGTAATTATGAGGGGATATTGGTATGAGATGCTACATGCAAATAGTTGTTCATATACTCTTCGAAATGACAAACCTCTAGCCTACATATTTTCACATTTCATTATACCATCCAAATTTACAATGGCACCCACGATCCATTCTATTAGGGGTTATGCATCTTACAAACTAAAACTTGAAGTGTTGGGTTTCATTGTTGATGCGATAGAGGCAACAAGACTCTTAATTAATTGAATGTATTTTGTTATCCAGTAACGAATTTTTGCATGTTTTGTTCTCATTGGTTTGTATGGTTTGCTCTGTGCAATGTGTACATGTGGTATTTTATTGCATTCACATGTGAAGTATAAAACACATCATTAATGTTTGAAGCTTGGACTTATAGAAGGGCGCATGGGGTGTCCAAATTTAATTTTAATTATTCTTTCATGCCTTTAATTGTCTTTTGTTCAAATTTGTCAAGGATGATAAGATGTTTTGTTTTCCCAAGTTCTCATTGGCCGTCCAACATTTTGGTTAGGTAGCAGGTCTATTCAAATTAATTTCAATGAATTGTTACATGTCACTGTAAGATGTTCATTATTCAGATGTCAACATTTGCTAGTTGATTAATTTGAATTTCATTGATTCATATCACGATGGATAAATGAGAAAAAGACCAAAACAACATTTGAACCCAACCTATTATTTGGGTAGATATGTGATCTGCTAGTATTTGAACATCTAATGGGGGGTCCATGCATTTTTAATTTGCCATTACTTGGCAATACTAGTCTTTAGAACTCATGACACAGTGATAGTGTATATATATCACTCATGTTCATATGAAACAATATATGTGAATATAATATATCTTAATACTTGTTTGGGCTATAGATATAATTTTGAAGTTGTTTTAGATTTGTTGTTTTTAGGGTTGTCTAGTTGGATTATGGTCTTGAACTAAATGGAAAAATCTCAAATTAAACAATTTTTTTGAGGTTTTCATTGATTTAATATTGAAATTTTAATAATGGTCAATTTGCATGTGAAATTTAGTTCAAGCATTTGATAGATTTTCCCTTGAATAAACAAATAATTGCAAAAGAGTTGGCAGTACAAATAAAAGACTTGTAGACTTGGGATCATGTCACAAAAGATGCATAGACCAAGACTTTGCTTATGATGTTTAGTCAAATGCTTATTTTTTGTAATATTTACATTGTTCAGAAGATGGGTCTGCCCCAATTTGCTTGGGAAGTTAAGTGCTTACTATATGTGGTACTGAATATGGTATTAATTTGATTAATTCCAAGATTATTTAATATATTCATTTGGAGTGTTTACTTAAATGATTATTGTGACTTAGATATGTGTTTATTATGGTAAATAGTTAGCTTTCACATACAAGTCAAAACTCCTTTGGTTAATCCAAACTCATAGCGTTTAATTTTTGATGTGCTTATTAAAGTTCAAATAGCAAATATATTGCCCATAAAATTCAAGCTTATCACTTGCTATTAAATGCATATAACCGCTCAACAGTTTAATGCACCAATATATGTTGGAATATCAGAGAATCTACCAGAGAATATACATGCATAATAAAAAAAACTTTATGTTTCCATAGAAACCTCCATGTAAATTTGCAAATAAAGATAGGATTTAGGTTTACAGGAAGCTGCATGTGCAATGTTGCCAAAGTTGAGTATTGACATAACTTTAAGCAGCTACAACTTGGATTAACCTTAAAAAATATTTTTACTGTGGGTAGTCCTAGTTGACCCTAACATGTTTTCCTTCATTTGAGCCCTAGTGGTTACTTTATTCTTTGACAAAGCCACATTCATAGAAGCCTTCTTCCTAATTGGTGAACCTTGACCATGAGAGGAACCCTTTTGTTTATGAAATGAATACTTGACTTTTTACCCAAAATCCTCTTATGTAGTACACAAATTGCCTTTAACAACAATATGCTCACCAATTTCCAACATAACATTACGTTGGTATGTGTTGTCAAACTTTCAAGCATAATAAAGCAGTGATAAGGACTCTGGAATCTAAACACAATTATAACAATTATTAATCACATAGCAACATAAGCTCGAAGGAAAAACATCGAATATGATTTTTGCATGTAACATACAACTAAATGGGCCTTTCAATTATGCGTTTTCATTCAATTTTGGGATTAATTCATGACATGCACCAATGAGTTCTATGGTCATGAATATGGAAATTGGCATTGTGTAATTGCCTCCACCTTTTAATTAATTAATTCAAGGTCTAGTCATAAGAAAAATAAATCATATGATTAACTTGCAACATGTGCCACTGGCATTTTAGGACTTTTTTCAAGCAAGTTTCGCTCAAAAGGCAACTCCTAATGCACTATGTTAATAGTTTGTGGTGGCACTAAAACAAAGACTTTTTCAACCTTTGCCAAAATACATTAGTCACAAAAATTGTGAATCCAAGTACATATCAAGATTTGATTGTTTTAAACTTAAAAGAATGTAGGTTAACATAACTTAGAAACATATAAAGAAACTACACATAAAAAATATAATGTTTTGTTTTCACCATAAGCTATTTTGGCATGATGTGCATTGTGGGAACTATTGACATTAGTGTTATGTGTACGCCAAAATGGTGCAGTTACAACACTTGTTAAATTGTTCACAAACACATTCTTCAGTGGAGATTCAACCTTTTCATGAAATCTAGGAGAGGAAGGAGGTGTACTATTTTGAAGTCCTACATAGTAGGATTGAAGGCCCAATGGGCTAATACTTATTGCTCCAAGGCTCCACTTGTGGATTCTGGGGTAGAATAATTTTTGGAGCCCAATTCAATTTGTTTGAGTTTTGAAGTGTTACTTGTAAGCCATGGTAGATTGATTTAGCAGAAATGTTTTATGAAACAATCACAAGGGGAAAGGAAAAAATAAAATTAATATTCCTTGCTTGGGAAATATAAGTATTCAGATATAGCCACATATAATTAAATCAAAATAGAGGGACATATTAAATTCTACAAGTTTGATAGAATGCAAACATTGTATTTGAGTTGAAGAAATTGCTTGGATACAATACTTGGATTTAAAAAGTCACAAAAAATACAAATGATGTCCTACACATAGTTAGGTCAATCATTATTCCAAGTATTATTTGCAGTCTATAGGGTGAAACATGTCCTAGGGTGAAACATTTAGAGTCATTGATTATACATAACATGTGCTAAAGTAATCACAAAAAGGACAATGTCTATTTGCAGGAAAGGTAAGTAGTAATCCCAAGTAATATGTGGCAACATGGTAATTCTAAAGAACTAAAATCACAGATGTGCTAAAATAATCACAAATGTGCTAAGGTAATGATAGAATTCATATGACTATTTATATGTGGTAATTAATCCTTATCCCAAGTAGACAGAAACAGAAATGTCTTAAGGGTCAAGGACTACAAATCAATAAGGATGAGAACAATAATACATGTACTAAAGTAATCACAATAAGCATAATTACTCCTCAAATGTAAGGAGTCATCACATGTTCACATGTGAGGTCATTATCCCAAGCATTCCAAAGCAACTAGACTTGGTGAAACATTCAAACTCACTAACCATAAATAACATGTGTTTAACAATTTGCAGAAATCACATTGACTGCTTTCAAGAGGGAAGTCCTTATAATCCCAAGGGATTTGTAGTAGTAACATCCAAAATTAGGTGAAACATTCAAATTAGTAACCCTATGTATCATGTGTGAAGTGGCACATATAAAGCTTCACACATCCACACTAAAAATTTCTCAAAACTTATTTCAATATGAATCAATCATGAAAATGCTTTTTAACCTACATGTGTTACATGTGAAAGACAACCAATATGCAAACCTAAACAACATGCACATACAAGATAGATAGTCCTTAAAAATATAAAAAAATCCTTAAAAAAAACTAAGATGAGGATAGGGAACTCACCATCCGTATGGCAAAACCCAATTTCCTTATGCAATGTTTGTTTTAGCTCCTCTGGTGATGCATCCAATTTCAATGTTGTAACAAGTGTTTGCAACTCTTCATTTTTTTCACATAATCCAAAATTGTTCCACCATCCAAGGTGAAGCACTTCACCACAAACCAAACATTTGTTATCATTTTTCAACATTTCCCCCAAACATAACAAATGGTATGTGTGTTTACAAGATGTTAATGTAACATCATAAAAATTCTACCAATTTTTACAAAAGTCACATGGCTTGAACACTATGACAAAGTTTGGATCTAAGTCAAAATTAATGGGGCAAGATGGACGTAACACTAGTTTCGGCCAAAAAGAAAAACCTCTTCCTTTTTCCATACTTCCCAATTGTTGCTAAGTTGCAATACATCGCTTTTTTAGATCTGTTAGATCCCTCTTCACCTTAGCAACATTAGTTTCAACCTTCTAGTGATCTAATTCAATATCTTGAAACAAATCCTCACCCTTGATCACCCTATTTGTTTTGTCCTTCAACAGAGCTTGTGAGGTCTCCAATTCCTTCTCTACAAGTTGTTGCCAATGAACAAGTGATTCTAGTTTTGATGCATTGGTTCCTTGCTCATCAATCCCACCAGAAACCTAAAGTTACAAAAAACATGAAAACATTTCAATGTGCTCGATTAACCAAAACATAAAAGAAAATAGAAACAAAAGCAGCAAAAAAGAGACCACCTATTCTTTCAAGAACATCACTTGGTTTGTGAACTCCTACACTTTAGATTTAGTAAGCTTGAAACCCCCCTGGGCCTCAACCATAATGGCCTTATGGTCCTCCATATTATATCTCAAGCTAATCAATTTTTTTGACAACTTTTTTGTGTCGCCTTTAAGGTGTAGAACCTTTCATTCTAAGCCCTTGAATAAATCGCTCAAAAATGATTACAAATCTTGCACTCAGGCTAATTTTGAAGGTGGAACACCATATGGACAAGTGCCCTTGCCTCTTATCCCTTTTGGAAGACCATAATTCATATAAACAACATCATCGAATTCAGTCTTGCAAGAGACCTCCTTGAGACTTACCCTTGACACATTTGAAGACCTACCACTTCTAAGTTTTTCAGCAACTAACATACGTGCCTTCTCCTTTGTGGTAGAAGTAGCTGCTCTTGCCCAATTCACATCGCACCTTTTCAGTTTTGCTATGTACCTTTTCACGACCCATGACATAAGCTCATTGTTTGTAACATTCGACATGCCATAAATTGCGTTACACAAATGAAGAAGGTCTTTCTTTGTGTCAGCATGCAGCCGAATGTTTGTGGTTTTAAACTTCGCAACCTTGCTAAAAACTTCCTTTATATCTGCCTCAGAAACTTCTTTGGTAGTAATGTCACATTTGGGAATCAAACCAGTACCATTGAGTTTCCACACCTTGATAAAAACTTTTCTATTTTGTGATTCATATTCTACTACATTTTGCAGAGACAACTTGTGATCCTTTGCATCTATGTTCTTAGCTATATTTGAAACAAATATGTTATTACACATGGAAAAAAAATTATCTCTACTTTGCCCAAACACCCTAAACTCCTTTTAGTCTTCGTGCACTTATAGTAGACATTGAAATAGAGCAAAAAAAACAAAAAAAATAAGAGCTAAATAAACATCACTAAGAGTTGACAATGGTGTAATGCCAAACATGAAGATAAAACAAAAAATAACATTGTAAGATAAATAAGTTCACCAAGAGTTGACGAAGCTTTTCATGTAGAAACGAAGCCCTTAATTTGTGTGGCGCATTTTCTTAGGGCGTGTTGCCAACAATTACATCTTTATTTGAAAACAAACCTCCATTTCAACTCTTGTTGTAGTTCATTGTAATTCTAAATGGTTCACATTTTTGAGCTTTGGATGGAAAACAAACTCTCGCCCTAACATGTTTAATAATTACACATCAACATTAATAACATAAAGTTCATTCCTAATACCATAAGAAAGTCCAAATGATGACTATCTTTAAAGAGGTTCAATTGGTTTGTTTTACCACGTTTTTATTCAACAAAAGCCCAATGTAATCTGGGTGTCTCCTAGGAAAGGAAGATCCTTGATATGCACCACATCTTGAGATAAAACCTCATTCAAAAAGTGTGTGACAAAGTCTTGAGAAGCCACTGACACACCCAAAATGCGTAAGCCATCTATGACCAAAGTGTAGCCTTGAAGAATTTTTATGTTTGGAGAGATCCTTAATGAATTCCAAAGCTTACACTTTAACATTTTGACCTGAAGCCCAACTAGGGCTAATTGGGTTGAAAGGTGGTCAAAGGTGCGAGTAATTTCATTCATAGGCCTCACAATGTGGGTATTGTTCACTAAGGATGGAAAGATGTAGTTGTGGGCATGTGCAATGGTTTTTAGAAAAACTCGATAATGGGTCAAAACAAATAAATGACCTTGCCTCATGTTTAAAAATAACTTAATAGTGGTGACCCCTTCCATATGCTGTTCATGCTAGTAGTAAAGAGAAGAATGAACACCATAAAACAACTTGGTAAAAGGGATAATGTTCATCAAAGGCCTTTTGACAACACACAACTTTTTAAAAATAATAATTCAAAAAATGTTATTAAAAGTGTTTTCGATGTTGACCTGCATCATGACCCGATCAGGGTGTAGGTTAAGGAGGGCTTAGATGCCAAAAGGGATGGCCTCATAGCCTCTAGGGGTTGATACTCCAAACTAATGGGGGATAGGTGTTCTTGAAATGGCCTTTGACGTTGTAAGACAATGGAATGATTAATAAGTTGAAGAAACACCTCACCTATGACAATAGGACAAAGACCACTAGTGTCTTTTACCATTGCCAACAATCTATTAACCCCTAGCAATAAGGCCACCAAACTAGGGATATCCCCACAAACAACAATTGTGGTTTGGAATAATTTCGAAAACCTTGAGGATGGGTTTTCTGGTATGAAACATTTTAAGAAATGTTCATATACCATCTTAGAAAGCCCACCTGAAAACAAATGGGGAGTAGTGGCTAAGGCTTGGGCAAACAAAGTCCTATTTAGGACAAAAATGTGCTCGAATTAATAGGAAAAAAAAGGTGCAATTGGGGCAAGGTTTGAAGGAGGGGGGTGTAGTTGGAATAAGGTAGCAATGGCGTCCTCCAAAGGAATAGCTGGTGTCATGGGCTAAAAAGCTATGGTAGCGCAATTGTATTCACCAGCTCTCCCTAAAGTTAGACATTGGTGAAAACAAGTGATTGAAGAATCTTCACATGAATGGTGAAAATGGGGCACACATGAGGCATGTGAATAATCCTCCTAAAGAGAGGACTACTCACCCACCATAAACCTCTTGAGGCAAGTAAAAACCTTTCATTGACTTGAACGACCTCTTTGAATATAACGCAAACACCAATGGAGCAATAGGAGGAAAAGGAACCATGTTTATTCGTCCATTAGGTTTTTAGCAATTTGGTCAAGGGGTAAGTAAAAAGCTTGTTGGATTTCGTCTTGAATGGTTCGAGGGATCTTATGAAACAAATGAGGGCATGCGAAACAAGACTCAAATAGCCCCAAAATGGAGTTAAATTGAGCTTGAAATTAACCCCAATAAGCAAGAGGAATAGAATTAGAGAAAAACATAAGAGGGGAAGACACTTACAAACATAAAATAGTCTAAATAGCCTTTAAAATGAAGTTAGCAGGAGGTTGAACATTCTTCACATGCCTCAAGAGGCCGCCTAAAATATAGAAGTTAGAACGATGAGGACAAGGGGTATCTTGAACCAACGGGGGACACAAAAAGAGAGCCATTTAAAAAAAAGGCTACACCCAAAACCCCTAGGAAGCAAAAGCCCAAACCACCCCCCCCTCCCCCAAGGACGAAAACTTTCTTAAAAAAAAGGACTTTCATTCTGTTACAAGAGCTTGCTAGTAATGGTAGGCTTGGTTGTTGCAAAAATGCAACAACAAAAGCTATCATTTGTCTTTGACGCAAAGTTGTTGGTGTTGTCATTTGATTTTTCCTCAGTGATGACGAATGCTATTACTCTGCGCCACAGAGGATTCGTTGGTCAGCCTCTTGCTGTTGTTGTTCCTCTAGATCCAATACTAACTATTGTTGACCTATCTCCAACTTTGAGTATCAAATGGTGCAAGCTGTTGTTGTTTGCTATGCTTTGTTTGACCCCTTATTTGTTGCTATTATGCTTGTTGGAAGTGGAGAGGTGGATGCTAAAGTCTATCATGATCAACTTAGCCATGAGTGTCAACACTTTCTTCTTGACCATTTTCTTGATCCCAATTGTGTCTATTACACATCAAGCTATGAACGTCAACACTTTCTTCTTGACCATTTTCTTGATCCCAATTGTGTGTGTTTACACATCAAGCTAGTTGCAACACCTGCCTTTCCATGCTCCTTGTTCTTCCATACCACTAATCGACTTCAGGATTTCTAGTCCCTTCGTCTACCTCAAAAAATCAAGATAGGAAGACAAGGCCCAAAAACCTTTGTAAAGTACCCAAATAAAGACACCACAACTAGTGTCCAAAACAACCATTTTCAACTCCAAATGGTTTTAAACACATTTGAACTCAAGAGGTTGGTGCATTGGGAATGTAACTTTAGCATACTTTAAATACTCCCACACATGTGCATAATAAGAGCAACTTGATGTCAATATGTATAAAAAAGCTTTATTACTACTGTTCACTTAGGCTTCAATAATTCAATAATTTAAAAAAATCATTTATTTTAAAATTAATTTGGTTTTGAAACTGGTAAAAATGTTATCAATTTAAAAATGTATGAAATAGCCAGTTTCAAAGAACTGATTTTTCCCCCCCAAAACTCATAAAATTAAAACATCCTCCAAAAATGCTCACAAAAAACAGAAAAAGAAAAAATTGAAACAAGAGAAAGAAAAAAAAAGAAAAGAGCATTTTTTTTTATTGTGTTGTTGACATAGTGATGTCCCAAATTTTGAAGTCCCGGAAACCAGGTCTTGAAAGGAAAAGGTCTCAAAATAGAGATCCCAAATCGAGTCCCAGAAACTACCAGGTCTCAAAATGCAGATCCCGAATTGGCTCCCAGAAAGATCGAGGTCTCAACACCTGGGCCCCGCCCGCACCCGCACGCACCTCTCCGTCTCCCTCGCGACGACACACACGGGGTTTGTCCTGCCTCTTGTGTGTTTTGTCCCTGCTGCTGAGGATCGGCGTCGAGATTTTTTCTCGTGGACCAAATCACGCTGCGGACAAATGCCGAAGAAAGAGTCCAGCAATGTTGGGTGGTGCTGCAGGAAGACGAAAGCTTGGAGAAGACAAATCATGAACTATTTACTAAGAACCTAGCAGCTACCTAGCAGCTCAAGAGAATCCAGAGAAGAGTGTGAGAGAGAGTAAATCAGCCTTGCAGAGACTGATATCAGTAGTACTAGCTGCAGACGCGATGGCGAATCTAAGGCTAGGGGCAGCGGTGACAGCAACCAAATGGGTAGGTTTAGCAGCGGCCATGTGGGTGCAAGCTTCAGGAGGGAATGCCTACATGTTCGCCTTCTACTCTTCCAAGCTCAAGTCCGTGCTCCATTACAACCAGGTGCAGGTAAACAACCTCGGGGTGGCAAAGGACTTGGGCGAGAATGTAGGCTTGCTGGCAGGTTATCTCTGCAACAAATTACCTCCATGGGCCCTTCTCAGCATTGGCGCTGCTTCAGGCTTTTTGGGCTATGGTGTCACCTGGCTTGTAGTCAGCGAGCACATCGGAGCTCTACCTTACTGGCAGGTAAAGCAAGCAAGCATCATTAGGCCCCCCCAATTGTATACTTTCTTCTTCATCCGGTTTTGGATTTTGTTTCAGGAAAGGCGGAAGTTTGTACCTTAACCAAGACTCTTTTGGTAGCGGTATATACCCAAAAACCTCTTGCGAGTTGAATTGTACATCTAAAGGCTTCTCTTGTAATTTCTTGGATCTAACTGTGAGCCAGAGTCCTCAAGGTTTATCCTGTGACATTTTTGACAAACGCTCT
>Ga0116231_10001843_pt1 | contig 44031 bp, 36 predicted proteins | sample S1TSphgellanicum_2_FD_89695 | JGI IMG/M metagenome (GOLD analysis project Ga0116231, IMG submission 89695) | Host-associated microbial communities from peat moss isolated from Minnesota, USA - S1T2_Fd - Sphagnum magellanicum MG | ecosystem: Host-associated > Plants > Peat moss > Unclassified... | reverse complement strand
CAGGGTGGTGATGGACGCCCCCGAGGCGGTCCCCGCGATGGAGAAGGTTCCCGCGTCGGAAACTCCGCTCGAGCTCGCGATCGAACCCGTTCCCGAGAGGGCCAAGGTTCCAGAGGTGATGGTGGTGGCGCCGGTGTAGGTGTTAGTTCCCGTCAGGATCTCCGCTCCGGCGGAGAGGGTGAGGCCGCCGGTTCCCGAGGCGGCCCCGGCGTAGGTCCCTGAGCCGTTGGTCAGGGTCAGGGTCTGAGACCCAAGGGTGACGCCGCCAGCCCCAGACAGGGTGGTGATGGACGCCCCTGAGGTGGTCCCCGCGATGGAAAAGATCCCGTTGTCGGCGACACCGCTGGAGCTTGCGATTGAACCGGACCCGGTCAGGGCCAGGGTTCCAGAGGTGATGGTGGTGGCGCCGGTGTAGGTGTTCACCCCCGTCAGGGTCTCGGCGGCGCTGCCCGCCTGATGAACCCCGCCGCTGCCAGATATGACGCTGTTGATAGAGCCGTTTGCCGACAAGTCGAACGCGAGCGTTCCATTATCCGTGACGCCTCCGGTCCCTAAGGACCCTGACGCTCCGCCCGCGCCCACCTGTAGGGTGCCGGCGCTGATGGTCGTGGTTCCGGAGTAGGTGTTAGCGCCCGTAAGGATCTCCGTCCCCATCAAGAGCGTAAGCCCGCCGGTTCCCGAGGCGGCCCCGGCGTAGGTTCCCGAGCCGTTGGTCAGGGTCAGGGTCTGTGACCCAAGGGTGACGCCCCCCGCTCCCGACAGGGTGACGATCGACGCGCCGGATGTCGTCCCTGAGATGGAGAAGGTTCCCCCGTCCGAGACCCCGCTAGAGCTCGCGATTGAACCGGAGCCGGAAAGGGCGAGGGTCCCTGAGCTAATGGTGGTGGGGCCGGTGTAGGTGTTAGGCCCCGTCAAGGTCTCAGCGCCACTCGAGAGCGTAAGCCCGCCGGTTCCCGAGGCGGCCCCGGCATAGGTCCCCGAGCCGTTAGTTATGGTTAGGGTCTGGGACCCAAGGGTCACCCCGCCTGATCCCGAAAGGGTGGTGATCGAAGCGCCGGATGTCGTCCCCGAAATGGAGAAGGTTCCTCCGTCGGCGACACCGCTGGAGCTCGCGATCGAACCCGTTCCCGAGAGGGCCAGGGCGCCGGAGGTGATGGTTGTGGCTCCGGTGTAGGCGTTCGCGCCGCTTAGGGTCTCGTTTCCGGCGGAAAGGGTGAGACCGCCAGTTCCGGAAGCAGCGCCGGCGTAGATCCCTGAGGCGTTGGTCAGGGTCAGGGTTCGAGACCCAAGGGTCACGCCGCCGGAACCCGAAAGGCTCACGATCGTAGCGCCCGACGGGGTCCCGGCGATGGAGAAGGTTCCGTCGTCGACTACTCCGCTCGAGCTCGCGATGGAACCCGTTCCCGAAAGAGCCAGGGCGCCGGAGCTGATGGTGGTCGCGCCCGTGTAGGTGTTCGCCCCGGTCAGGGTCTCGCTTCCACCGGTAAGCGTAAGCCCGCCGGTTCCCGAGGCGACCCCGGCGTAGGTCCCCGAGGCGTTGGTCAGGGTTAGGGTCTGGGCGCCGAGGGTCACGCCGCCCGATCCAGAAAGGGTGGTGATCGACGCCCCCGAAGTGGTCCCAGAGACCGAGAACGTTCCGCTGTCTAATACGCCGCTAGAGTTGGCGATCGAACCGGTTCCCGAAAGGGCGAGGGTTCCTGAGCTGATGGTGGTCGCGCCGGTGTAGGTGTTCGCTCCGGTCAGCGTTTGGGCGCCGCTTCCCGTCTGCTGCACCGCGCCGCTGCCGGAAATGATTCCGCTGAAGGTTGCGTTGGCGGACAGATCGAACGCGAGCGTCCCGTTATCCGTGACGCCTCCGGTCCCAAGGGAGCCTGAAGCGGCGCCCGCGCCCACCTGTAGCGTGCCAGCGCTAATCGTCGTCGTTCCGGAATAGGTGTTAGCCCCGGTGAGGACGAGGGTCGAGCTCACACTCGTATCCTTCGTCAGGGCGCCGGCTCCAGAGATGACGCCGCTGAGGCTTTGAGCAGCGCTGCTCGAGTCCTCAAGGGTCGCCCCGGAGGCGATGGAAATCGCGCCCGCGTACGACCCGGCGCCAAGATCGCCGGAGCCCGAGAGTTGCAATGTCCCCATGCTCACCGTGATGGGCCCGGTGAAGGTGTTCGTACCTGAGAGCGCGAGAGTTCCCGAGCCCGCCATGGTCAATGAACCGGCGCCCGAGATGACGCCGGAGACGGTTGCGACCCCCGAAGGATTGAAGCTTACGCTGCCCCCGCCGCTCGAAACAGGTCCTGCCATGGAAGCGGTCTGGGTCGTGACGGTGATCGAATTGTCGACCGTCACCAGGGACGAGGCTGCGGAACTCGTTACGGCAGACCCAGCCAAAAGCGTTATTGAACCGGCCGCGGCGCCCGTGCCCGTGGCTAGGGCGCCGTTCAAGGCGATGCTGCCCGTCCCGTGCGGAGCCTCGATGGTTAAGGGCGCGTTGGCGGTCCATGAGCCGACGTTTATCGCCCCCGTTCCCGTGGGTGATCCGATTGTGATGCCGGAAAAGCCGGTCTGGATCATCCCAAGACTTGATGAGCTCAGGCTCAGGCCGCCCGCCTGGCCGTCGCCGACGCCGATAGAGAGAGACGGGGTGACTGGGGCGATGCTGAGCGGTCCGGTACCGCTAAGAGCGCCGCCCAGGACCATGCTGTCGCCCGCCAACGATAAGGCCCCTCCGCCTCCGGCGGCGACGGCTTCGAGGGAAAGGCCGGTATTTCCGCTTCCCGTCGACGTGGAGGCGTAGCCGGTGATCGAGATGCTTCCGCCGCTCGAGACGCCGCTCGCAGCGTAGACGCCGATGTTGCTCGCGCCGGACCCGCCGGCGTCTCCACCGGTTCCTGTAATCGCCAGGGACCCAGTTCCGGTGGTTTGCGCTCCATTGGAGACGGCGAGATAGACGCCGTAGTCGTCGCTCGAGGCGCCCGACCCCCCGCCGGCGCCCGTGATGGCGACGCTTCCGGTTCCCGTCGTTTCAATCGTGCTGCCGCTTCCAGTGACGTAGACGCCGTAGTTGGCCGTCCCGGTGCCCGTGGAGGCGTTGATCCCAGTCACCGAAACCGGGCCATTGACCGCTTTGACGACCGCCCCGTCGGTTAGGATCACACCATAGGTCGCGGATCCGGCGTTTGAACCGGTGGCCGTGCCCAGAATTGTGATCGCGCCGGAGCCTGTCGTTGAGACGACGGCGGCGTTTTGCAAGGCCACGCCGTGATCGCCGTTCCCAGTAGCGGTGGCGCTGTCCGCGCCAGTGATCGAAATGTTTCCGCCAGCCGCGGAAACGTTGGATACGACGTTAACGCCGAATTCGCTGTTTCCGCTTCCACCGCCGGTCCCCTCGACGGTGACGCCCCCCGCGCCTACGTTGGTGACGGCGCCGGCTATATTCACCCCATAGTTCGTGTTTCCTGTAGAATTGCCGCCGGCGCCGGTGAGGGTGACCAATCCGCCGCCCGCGTCGAGGGCGGCCGCGACCGCGACGCCGATATTCCCGCCGCCGCTCCCGCCCGCGTCGCCAGCGGTCCCAGTGAGGCTGATGGCGCCGGACCCGGTCGTCTGAATGCCGTCTGCGACATCGACGTAGACCCCGATATCCGCGCCGCCGCTCCCAGAGCCGCCCCCTGCGCCCTGGATCTCAACGCCGCCCGAACCCGTCGTTTTCACGGCGCTTCCGGATCCTGTAACGTATACTCCGATATTGCCTGAGCCCGTTGCGGTGGAGGAATTCACGCCGGTTATGCTGATGAGGCCGTCAACCGCGGTCACCGTCGCGGTTCCCGACGATGACCCCACGGTGGGATTGACGCCTATACCCACGCCATAGGACGTGGCGCCCGTAGAGGCGCCAGAAGCGGACCCAGTGAGGGTCACCGTTCCTGATCCTGTTGTCGAGATGGATGACCCAGGACCTAGGATGATCCCGTCGTCGCCCGATCCTGTCGCGTTGGCCGCAGCGGCGCCGGTTATCTGCACCGCGCCGGAGCCGGCGGAAATCCCCGCAGCGCTCACAAAGCCGATCTCGCTCGAGCCCGTGCCGCCTCCGACGCCGTTGATGGTGACAGCGCCCCCAGCGGTGGTGATGTTGGCCGTTTGGTAGACCCCGTAGTTTGCGCTGCTGCTGGAGCTGTACCCGGTTCCGTTCAGCGTGACCGAACCCCCGCCAGTGCTGAGGGCCGCGCCGACGAGGACACCGTAGGCTTGTCCCGAGGTCCCTACTGCGGCGGTCGTCGTAGGGTTGGAGCCGCCGCCGACAATGATCGAGCCTCCGTCAGTGGTGATGGGCTCAGCAATATCGACGTAGCCGCCCGATCCCGCCGCGTCGGCGACAAGGGTGAGATTCACGGCGCCGCTGGAGGCTGCGATCGTCGAATCAAGGATCAGCGAGCCGCCGGCTTTCAGGGTCAGGCTCCCCGCCGCGGCGGTCGTGATCGCCGGACTAACGGTCCAGGTGGTCGCAGAGGACAGCGTCAGCGAGCCGCCAGCGTCGGTAATCGTCGTCGCTGACGGCAAGTGGAGGGATGTGCCGCTCGTCGATGCGCCGCTGACCACGACGGTTCCCGTCGAGGTCAAGGTTCCGGACCCTAAATAGACGCCGTCGCCGGTTGCGCTCGTGCCTGATAGCGCGATTGACCCCGTGTTCGTCGCCGTTAAGGCGGTGGAGCTGACGAGATCAGCGCCTTGGCCGCCGCTGAGTGATTGGCCGTTGAGGCTGAGGACGCCGGTGTTTTGCGTGATGGTGTTCGAGCCAGCGAAGTAGATCCCCGCGATCGACTGACTGGTCTCGCCGGAGAGGGAAATTGTCCCTGAGGCGGCGAGGCTGGCCGAAGAGCCAAAACTGAGGCCGGCCCCGGCCGTCGTCGTATTGGTGCCGGCAAGGGTGAATGCGCCCCCTCCACTGTTTGTGAGGGCGGTCGCGCCGTTGAAGTAAACGCCCGATCCAGCGCTGGCCGCCGCGCCGTTGATGGCTAAGGAGCCGGACGAATCGACAATGGTGCTCGCGCCGACGAACTCGACGCCGTTGCTTACGCTTGCGGCCGCGCCGGCCTGGCCCGTGATGGTGACGGCGCCGGCCGTGGTGAGGGTCGCGCCGCTCTCAATGGTCACTGCGTTGCTCGCCTGGGCGCCCGTTACCGTCCCGGTCAGGGAAATGCTCCCGCCGGCGCCGGCGGTCAGACTGGTGTTTCCGGCGATCTCAACCGCGTTCGCAGCGGTAGTGCCGCCGGTTACGGTCGCAGACCCCGATCCAACCGCGAGGGTTCCTCCGTTGAGGGTCAACGCCGTGGCGCTGCTGGCGTTGGCGGAAAGGCTGAGATTTCCGCTGGTTGTGGATAGGACGGCGTTGGTCACGGCGATGGCCCCGCCGGCGGTAAGACTCAGTCCGCCCGATCCTGTCGACGTGATCGACGCATTGACGTTGATGTTCTCGGTAGCGCTGAGGCTCAAAGAATAGCCGGAGGCCCACGTCACGGGATTGGCGACGGTGATGGTTCCAGCGTCGCCGCCGCTGCCGGTAGTCGTGACGGTGACGTTGCTGCCCAAAAGAGCGCTTTCAAGAGCGGCGACGGTCAAAACGGAATCGCTTCCTGATCCGGCGCAGGTCCCGCTGGCGCAGCTCGCTGCGGGAGAGCCGGCGCTGGTCTGGATCGTGACGTTGTCCGGATCGAGGAGGAGGTCGCCGATGGCGCCGTCCGGGGCCCGCAGATCAACTTGACCATTGAAGTCTAGGATCCCCCGGCTCGAGACTTCAACCGAGCCGCCGGAGCCGCCGGCGCCGGCGCCCTGGGCCGAAATTGCGCCGGAAAAGGTCGTACTCCGGTCGGACCAGACCACGACCGTTCCCCCGTCCCCGCTCACCGTGGCGTTGGCGTTGAGGGTTGAACCGCTATCCACCATCGTCAGCGCAGCCGTAGGAAGGTCGCCCAGCCCATGGAAATCTCCGCCGACGCGGATATCGCCCCCGCCCAAGGCGCCAGAGGCGTCGAGAGCGGCGCCGGTGAGGGCGATCATCGACCCGGTCACCGTGATGTCGCCGCCGACGCCGGTAGGGCTGCTGGCGTCGAGGACGCCGGAGACAGCGATCGTTCCCCCGCCTCGGGACAGCACCACGGAGCCGTTTCGGCCCGAAACCGTGTCAGCGTCCTCGACGCCAGCCAGGTTGACGATGTGGCGAACCGCACCCACCGCACTTGCCGCGGAGAGCTGGATATAACCGCCGCTTGCCGAAATTCGGCCCGAGTTGAAGATCGCCGGGCCCGGCCCGGAAGAATTGCTAGGTAGGGCCACCTGGAGGAAGCCGTCGCCGGAGAGATTGAGGGTGGCCACCTCCCCCGATCCCAGGGCGGCTCTACCGAGGGGGACGAGTATGACCCCGGCGTTGTCGACGCTTCCCCCGAGTAGGGCCGCGTAGCCCCCCTGGTAGATGCTAATGGCGCCGTTGTTGGAAACCGGAGCGGATGCGCCCTTGCCGACAAAGGTCCGGCTTCCCCCCATGAAGGCGGCGTCGGCGATGTCGAGACTGGAGGCGACGAATCCTTCGGCGTTGACGGCGCCGGTCTTCAGGATCTCGATGCCGTTCGGGTTGACAAGGTAGACTTGACCGTTGGCGTCAAGCTCGCCCGCGATCACCGATGTGGCGGACCCCGTCACACGGTTCAACAAGGCCGAGGCGGCGGAAGGTTGAACGATGTCGACTTTTTCGCCCGCGCCGATGGAAAAACTGCTCCAGTCGATGACGGCGCTGGAGCTGGACTGGGTGATCGTCAGGGTCGTCGGCGACGCCGTCCCGATGCTCGCCGTGCCCGCCGTCACCCGCCCGCCCGTCGGCAGCGTCTGCGCAGCGGCCCCGCTGGCGAGTATGGCCAGCCCGAAGACGGCGGACGTTACGCGCCGCATCCAGCGGGAAACGGGGTTGGACCCAACCGCGGCGGGTAGGGGGGTCATGCCGTAAGGGACGCCGTCAGCGCACCAGGGGCGCGTCGGGTCGACGGTGGGACGCGCATGGTCCGTCATCGACGGCTCAAAACTGGGCCGACGCGATAAGGCTGACTCGATCCGCGCTTGGACCGCGGTCGCCTTGATCCTGGCGGGCCCATTCGACGGTCAAGGTCTCCGCCCCCCACGCCGCGCCCGGTAAGAGCCGGCTATGAATGCCCAAACCATAGGCGGCGGCGTGGGTGTTTGCGTACTCGACCGCCGTCGGCCGGACGTCGTGGACCTCGCCCAGCGCGCCAAAGATGTAGGGCGTCAAGACGAGGATCGGCTTACCGGCGCGCACCGTCCAGTCAGACGTCGCCTCGGCCCGGCCCACGGCGCCCGTATCGCCCTCGTAGGTTCCCGCGTCGAAGCCGGACAGCGCCTGGGGCCCGACAATGCCGACCTGCTCAGAATCCGCCATCGGTTCGTTGAAGCTGGTTTGCGCCTTGAATGTCAGGTCGAGCCCGAGGTGGGGTCGGATGGGCTGATGATAGGCGAAATCCAGGTTCATCTTTTGAAAGGCTGGACTGACCCCAAGCCTGGAGAGGGGCAGGAGGGCCGTCGCCTCCGCCGGGGATCTGGCGCCAAGGCCGTCGAAGCCGAACGAGCCGGAGAGCGTGGTCCTAAAAGTCGCCCCCAATGGCCCAAAGCCTGACACGTCGGCATTGAGGCGGGCGATGCGGAGACGATCTAACGACAGGCCCACCGGCGATGGGGTCAATCCATCGAGGGCGTCGCGCTGAAGATCCAAGGCGAGTTCAGTCGCGACGGTCAGGGCGCGGCGCCGGATCCACGGGTAGCGGAGGCGAAAAGAAAAGCGATCAAAGCGGCTCGTCACGCCAAGCGCCCCGGTCTGCGGCCGGGGCGTGGCGGCGGATTGGGACGCTTCGAGGTTAAAGGTCAGTCCATCTTGGCCGATAGGTAGAACCAGTCCGGCCGCCAAAGCCCTATCTCTGGGGTCTCTGGAGAAATACCCGTTCCCGCCGCCGCCGGGGTCTCCAGCGGCGCGAAAGTAGGCCAGTTCGCCAAGTCCCAGGAGCGAGTTCAGGTCCGCGCCCACGCTAAGGTTCGTGCGTCCAATGTTCGCCGCCATAAGATTATCCGCAGCCAGGGGCACGCTGACCGGGCGATACTCGGCCTGCACAGCCAGGGTGGTGGAGCCGGGCGCGTCTCCTGGCGCCAAGGTAGAACTGAGGATGACCCCGGGGGTGTCTGAGGCGAGGAGGAGTTGGCGCTCAAGGGTCGCGTCCTTCACTGCACGGCGTCCCAGTAGCGGCGCAAGCAAGGCTTCAATGCGCCGACGGATGCGCTTCGGAAGCGACTGGGTTTCGATCCGGCCAATGGCGCCGTCGGTGACGACGAGGGTGGCGACGCCGCCATCTTCCAGGGCTTGCGCGGGGACAGTGACCCGGATCAGGGCATACCCCGCTCGGGCATAGGCGGTCTCTAGCCGGTGGGCCGCGGCGAATAGATCCGCGATGGTGATTTTTCGGCCTTCTAGCGGGGCAAGGAGTCTTGCCGCCTCATCTGAAAGTTGCGGCAGGCCTCCGCGAACCGTGATGGACGTCAAGGTGACCGTATGGTCACTGGCCCCCGGCGGCGCGGCCTGAACCGCCGGGGGTGCAACAGGCGCAAACGGGGGAGGGGCGGTCTGAGCGGGTTCGTAGGTCTGGGGCGTGATCTGGGCGGCGGTCTGGGCGAATAACGCCGAAGGCGCTGCAGCCATGAGCGCAAGGGCGGCTAAGCCCAGGGCGAGACGCCGTGCGGCTCCGAGCCGTCTTTCACCTCCATCACCGCGGCCCATGCCCACCATCCCAGCAACATGGTTGCAGTATGATAAAGCTGGTCTGAAAGAGGCGTTAACCGGTTATGCGAGATCGACCTGCGAAGTGAAAATCTATTCATCTAGGGTAAATTTGAATTCTTCAGAAGTTGATTACGACAGAAGGCGAGCCGCAGTCGCTATTTGCGGGGTCGAGGACGCGTGGTGGCGCGCGGCGGCGCTCTAGTCCCACTCGGGTGGGGGATTAATCGTCGGTTCAGCGGTCGCGGCGCGACCTTGTTGGAATCGCGCCGGGAATGGCGTCAATGGCGGGGTCGTTTTGCCGGTCGCGCCATGCTTGTCGCCGCCCCCAAACGGCCGCGCGCCAAAACCGTGGCGGCGTGGAGGTTGAACCGGGCGCTCGCCCGGCCCCGGGGCGCGGGTCCCTGGGCGCGGGTCCCTGGGCGCGGGTCCCTGGGCGCGGCCGGCGGCGCGGTCTATGGAAAGAGGTCTCCAGATCGGTCTATCGCATGACGCCTCCGACCACCGCCCTTGACCTCTCGGACCAGACAATTCTTGTGACAGGGAGCAGCCGAGGCATCGGCGCGGCCATAGGCTTGCGTCTGGCCGGCGCAGGGGCGCGGGTGGCCGTGCACTATGTCGCCGACGCGGCTGGCGCTGGGGCGGTTGTCGCCGCCAGCGGGGGGAAGGCGTCGGCGTTTCAGGCTGACCTCACCGACCCAGCGGCCTGCTTGGGGCTCTGGCGGGCGGTGGAGGCCCGTTACGGACGCATCTCCGGTCTTGTGAACAACGCCGGAATCGCCGTGGCTGCTCCGATCGAGACCTCGGACGCGGCGTGGATGGACGCGTGGGACAAAACCATGGCGGTCAATCTTCGGGCCGTGGGGCTCCTTAGCCGCGCGGCGGTAGCCCATTTCGAGCGTTGCGGCGGCGGCCGCATCGTCACGGTGGCCTCCCGCGCCGCCTTCCGAGGCGATCAGCCGGCCTATCTCGCCTACGCAGCATCCAAAGCGGGCGTCGTGGCCCTCACCCGGTCCATCGCCCGCGCCTATGGCAAGTCGGGCGTCCGCGCCTTTATCCTCGCCCCGGGCTTTACGCGGACCGATATGGCGCAGGACTTCATCGACCGCTACGGCGAAGACTTCGCCTTGAACGATATCGCCTTAGAACGCCTTACCGAGCCGGACGATATCGCCCCGACCGCGGTCTTTCTTATGAGCGGGCTTGCAGATCACGCGACGGGCGCCACCATTGACCTCAACGCAGGCTCCTACATGCGCTAGGGCGGTTGGTGGGCCGCCCGGTGAGGTGGAGGCGCTCGCCGGCGACGTCCTGGGGCGGCTTTTGGGGAGGATGTGGATGATGGTGCGGGGGTGGAGCGTCCAGAACGGCTGGCTTGGCATGGCGGCGGTGATTGGCGTGGCTCTGGTCCTGGCCGGGGCGGGGCGGCCTGCCGCGTCAGAGACACAAGGCGCTGAAGCGGCCGCGTCAACCGCGCAGGGCGCCATCCTCCTGAAACCTGACGGGGTGTTCACGGCGGAGGACGGGGCCGTGCGGCGCGGCTGGTCTGTTCTCGTGGTGGGAGGCCGCATCGCAGCTGTCGGACCCGACGCACAAATCAGCCCCCCGCACGGCGCCAAAGTCCTGGTTCTTGCGGGCCGAACGCTCATGCCGGGGCTGATGGACATCCACAGCCATCTTTTCTTGCACCCCTACAACGAGACCTCCTGGAACGACCAGGTTCTCAAGGAGCCGACGGCCTACCGCACCCTGCGCGCCGCGGTGCAGGCCAAGGCGACCCTCCTGGCGGGGTTCACAACCCTGCGCGACCTCGGCACCGAGGGCGCGGGCGCGGCCGATGTTTCCTTGAAGCGCGCCATCGAGGACGGGCTTATTCCCGGTCCGCGGCTCCTGGTGGCCACCAAAGCCATCGTTGCGGCCGGCGCCTACGGCCCGTCGCCGCGGGATTACAGACCAGACCTGGTCCTGCCCCAGGGCGCCCAGGAGGCGTCTGGGGAGGCGGAGGTGGTGCGTGCGGTGCGCGAGCAAGCCGCCCTCGGCGCGGACTGGATTAAGCTCTACGCCGATTATCGGACTGGACCCGCCGGGGAAACCGAACCCACCTTCTCCGAAGCCGAGCTGCGCGCGGCGGTGACGGCCGCCCACGACACCGGGCGTCCTGTCGCCGTCCACGCCGCGTCGGACGAGGGCATGCGCAGGGCCGCCGCGGCCGGGGCGGACACGATCGAGCATGGGTATGGCGGGACAGCGGCCACGTTTCAGCTCATGGCTGAGAAAGGCGTCGCTTATCTTCCCACCCTCACGGCGGTTGAGGCGACGTCGGAGTATTACCAGCACTACGCGCCGGGCGTGTCGCCTCCCACGCCGGCCATGAAGAAGGCCGCCGCCGCCTTCGCCCTCGCGCGCGCAGCGCATGTGACGATCGGGTGCGGCAGCGACGTCGGCGTCTTCCGCCACGGCGAGAACTGGCGCGAACTGGCTCTGATGGTCGACGACGGCATGACTCCCGCCGAGGCCCTCCTCGCCGCAACGGCGGTGGACGCCAAGATCCTTCGGCTTTCCGCGCAAATCGGTCAGATCAAGCCCGGCCTGGCCGCCGATCTCATCGCCATGCCTGGCGATCCGACGCAGGATATTCGAACCCTTCAGAAGGTGGATTTCGTCATGAAGGCTGGCCGGATTTACCGTGAGCCGGGGTCGGCGACGCCGTAGGCGGCGAGGAAGACCCGAACGGCCGAGTCGACATTGGCGTCCTTCTCGGCCTCAGAGGGTTCCGGGTCCACGCTCCAGAGGCGCTTCTGGTGCAGACCTGACTTGCACAGCTCAAGAAATTGCATGGCCGCCCGGTCAGGGTCCGGCGCGGTAAGGCGGCCGCGCTCGGACAGGAGGGCGATCCAACGCGCGACGATCTCGATGCGGCGGCGCGGCCCGGCTTCATAAAAGGCCTGACCCAGCTCCGGAAACCGACCGCATTCGGCGATGACCAGGCGATGAATCTTGAGGGCGCGTTCGCTGAGGGTGAAATCGAGGAAACTCCTCCCTATCTGGCGCAGAGCGGGCGCGGGGTCGTCGCCGTCGGACTGGAGCATTAGGCCGCACCAGGCGTCTGAAGCGCACTCGCTCGCCACCAGGGCGGCGAACAGCTGCGCTTTGGAGGCGAAATAATTGTAGAGAGTGCCCTTGGAGCCTCCCACACGGGCCGCGATAGCCGACATGGAGGCGGCCGCGTAGCCCTCTCGCAGGAAAACGTCCCTGGCGACCTCAAGGATCGCCCGGCGGCGTTCGTCCCGGCCGGTGCGGACGGCTTGTGCGTCCATTCTTCTGGAATTCCCGTTATGCGGCTTGCAGGAAATCTGACCGTACGGTACGGTCAAATTATGGCGTTGTCGAGCCCTCAATCTACCCGCAGGCCTCGTGCGGCCCGTGGCCGTCTTCTTATGGGGGCGGCGGCTTACGCGTGTCTCGTCGCCTGCGCGCCCTCCCTCGGCCCCGAACCAAAGCTCGCCCAGCCCGCAGCCTTCGCATCCGATCGCAGCCTCGACGCGCCGCCGGTGGATTGGCCTACGGACGCATGGTGGCGCCTCTATCCCGATCCCCAACTTGACGCCCTGATCCAGGAGGCCCTGAAGGGATCTCCGGACCTTAAGACGGCCGCCGCCCGGGTCCGCGCGGCCGAATCCGCGGCCGAGCAGGCTGGATCCAAACGCCTGCCCAGCGCCTCGGCCAAGGCGTCGGTGGACGAGGCGTTCATCACCCAGAGCCTGGGCCTGCCCCCCGCCTTCGCCAGCGCCTTCCCGCCGGAAGCCCTCCTCACCCAGGGATCGGCGAACCTGACGTATGAGCTGGATTTCTTCGGAAAGAACCGCGCGAGCCTCGCCGCGGCGATCTCCGAAGCGCAGGCGGCCCGGGCGGACCAGGCTCAGGCGCGCCTCGAGCTGACCACGTCGGTAGCCTCGGCTTACCTCGACTTCATCCGCCTTTGCCGCCTTCGGGACGAGGCCGTGTCTGCGGTGAAGATCCGGCGCGACACCCTTGCCCTTATAGCCGACCGGCGCAGAAACGGACTTGAGACCCGCGCCGACTTCAGTTTGCAGAACGCCACCGTGGCCGTGGCCCAGGGTGAGATCGATTTATACGACCAGCAGATCCTGCAGGCGCGTCACGCCCTGGCGGCCCTCTTGGGAGAGGGCCCTGACCGCGGGTTGAGCGTCACAGCTCCGTCCCTGTCTGAAAATTTCGTCCATCCGTACGGACTTCCAGCCCACCTCGCCCTGGATCTGGTAGGCCGCCGACCGGATATTGTGGCCGCCCGCCTTCGGGCCGAGGCGCTTCGCCGCCGCATTGCCGTGGCCAAGGCGGATTTCTATCCCAACATCGACCTGACCGCAGGCGTGACGGCCATTCTCCTCGGCCAGTCCAATCCCACCGAGCACGCCGTGACATTGACCCAGTTCGGTCCCGCCGTGACCTTGCCTCTGTTTTCCGGCGGCCAGCTTGAAGGGGCTTACCGCGGGTCTCGGGCGGCCTATGACGAGGCTGTCGCGGTGTATGACAAAACCTTGGCCAACGCCTTGAAGGACGTCGCCGACGCGGTGGCCGGCGAGCGGTCCATGAGCGTTCAGCTCGCGGACGCCAAGAGCGCCCTGGCGTCGGACGAGGACGCCTACGCCATAGCCAAGCTGCGTTACCAAGGCGGCTTGTCGCCCTATCTCAATGTGCTCACGGCTGAAAGCGCCGTCCTGCAGCAACGCGAGGTCGTCATCAATCTCACCGTCCAATCCCTCGGCTACGACCTGGCGCTCGTTCGCGCGCTCGGCGGCGGCTACATTGAGCCGGGAGCGGCCAGCTCCCGTCGCACCCGTTAGGAACGTCCCATGGCAGACGATCGACCGCAGACCACCGAGGGCGCGCCTACCCCTGCGCCCGCAGGAGCCCAGAGCCGGGCGCCGGAACCCGCACCAGGCGCGAACCCGGCGCAACAACGCCGGCGTCTGTTCACCATTTTCGCTGGCGTTCTTGTCCTCGCCATCCTCGGCTATGGGCTCTACTGGCTTTTGGTGGCCTCACACTACGTGTCTACGGACAATGCCTATGTGGGCGCCGACGTGGCCGAGGTGACCCCGCTGATTTCCGGCGCCGTGACCGATGTTCGGGTTCGGGAGACCCAATATGTGCATAAAGGGGATGTTCTGGTCCTTATCGATCCGTCCGACGCGCGGGTCGCAGCGGCCCAGCGCCAAGCCCAGTACGACCAGGCCGTCCGGCAGGTCCGCGGCAGCCTCGCCACCACCGAACAGCTGAAGGCGCAGATTGCGGCCCGCGAAGCCGACGTCGCCCACGCCACAGCGCAGACCGCCGCGGCCGAATCCGACGTGGCCCGGGCCAAGATCGACCTCGAGCGCCGCGAAGCCCTTGCGTCGACGGGCGCCGTGTCGGGCGAAGAACTGACCACGGCCAAGAACGCCTATCAGACCGCCGTGGCGAACCTCGCCGCCGCCAAGGCGGCGAGCGTGCAGGCCGCCGCAACCAGAGCCGCCGCCGTCGCCCAGTTCGACGCCGCCACGGCCCTCACGGCCGGAACCACGGCCGAGACCAACCCTCAGGCCAAGGCGGCTAGGGCGGCGCTGGACGCGGCCCAGCTTGATCTGTCGCGAACCGTGGTCGTGGCCCCCATCGACGGGATCATCGCCAAGCGCCAGGTGCAAATCGGGCAACGGGTGGCCGCCGGCTCGCCCCTGATGACTGTGGTTCCCATGCAGGAGGCCTACGTCGACGCCAACTTCAAGGAGGTGCAACTGAAGAGGGTCCGGATCGGCCAGCCCGTCACTTTGAAGTCAGACAAATATGGCGGGGACGTGGTGTTCCATGGCCGCGTCGCAGGCCTGGGCGGCGGCACCGGTTCAGCCTTCGCCGTCATCCCGGCGCAAAACGCCACGGGAAACTGGATTAAGGTGGTGCAGCGCCTTCCCGTGCGCATCCGCCTCGACCCGGCGGAGCTCAAGGCCCATCCCCTCGAGGTCGGCCTCAGCATGGACGTCACCATCAACGTGTCCGGCGCGCGCGCTCAGGACCCCTATTGACCTTTGTGAGACGAACGGGCGCGCTTCAACGCCTTGGCCGACCGCGCCTAGAGCGTGGCCTGAATGAACGTCCTATCGCAGCCCACAAGCTTTACGGCGGTCAGAACGCCGGTGGCGTAAGCCCCGGTGTCCACGCCGATGCGCCCCGGTTGAACCTGGGGGCTTTCGAAGGGCGTATGTCCGTGGACCACGACCTTGTCGAGGGCGCGCGGGCTGCGCAGGAAGCTGTCCCGGACCCAGAGAAGGTCGTTTTCCGTCTGCTCTAGCAGCGGAACGCCGGGCTTGACGCCGGCATGGACGAAAAGATAGTCCCCCGCCGTGGCCCAAAGGCCAAGGCTGCTCAGAAAGCGATGGTGGTCGAGGGGCAGGGCGGCGGCGAAAGCATCGCGCACCCGCGCCCACGTCTCCATGGGATCGCTGTCTAGGGGTGGGGCGACGTCGTAGGAGATGAGGGTCTCGCGGCCCCCGTGCTGCAGCCAGGCCGGACCCGCTTCAGGGTCGTCCAGGAAGCGCAGAAGCGCCTGTTCATGGTTGCCCTTCAATGTGACGACCTTCTCGCCCCCGAGGTCCTTCAGCTGTTTGAGGGTTTCTAGGACGAGGCGCGAGTCTGGGCCTCGGTCCACATAATCGCCCAGAAAGGCCAAGGTGGCCTCCTCGCGTTTGGAGCCGGCGATATCGTCCGTGATCTTGTCCAACAGGAGATTAAGCAGATCCAGCCGGCCGTGAATGTCCCCGACCGCGTAGATCACCTGACCTTCGGGCGCATAGGCCGCGGCTTCATCGCGCCGGCGACCGAAAAGGTCCATCGCCTTGGATAAAAGCCAATTCACCTTACTTCCATTTCAGCCGAGGGCTTGAACTAAGGATAACCTAGATTTCAACCCGCTGCACAAGACAAACCGACGCGTCCCGGCCTAAAGAAAGAAAATATCTCTTAACCATAAATAGAGTTAAGACCCCGTTTGCTATAATTTGGCACACTTTGCGAAACCGAATTTTAAAGCAACTACGTCCATAGTCCGTCGCCTTGGGAGAGATGGTTATGGCCGCTGCGACGCGCAAGATTGTAAATATTGAAGTCGCGACTGAAGCGGCCGCACCGTCAGTCAGACTGGCCGACGCGCACGATGTAGCCTCGCCGTCGCCGGCCCGGAGCCAACAAGAGGCTCTGGAAGCTCTATGGGCCCACGAGGCGAGCTTAGATCTAGAACCGCAACGTTGGTCCGCGCGCAGGACCTTCGCGTTCATAACATTGACGTGCGGGGGGTTTTGGGCGGCGGTGATCCTCCTCGCCATCCACTTCCTGAAGTAAGCCCAACCGACGCCTTAAATGTAACGTCGCAGGGATCGGGCCAAATCCGCCTCGCCGCTCCGCTTGGTCTTCTTCTGCTGAGGCTGATAGGCGAGACGCGCGTGTTCGCCGCAGTAGGGCCCCTCCTCGCCGGTCCGCCGACCGCAGAAGCTGAAGCTGTCCGTGGCCGGATCGCCGATGGGCCACTTGCACATGTGGGCTCCTAGGGTCAGGACCGTAGCGGATCCCGTCTCCTCATGACGATAGACCGGGGCGGCCGCCATGATGGGCGGCGGCGCACGACGCACGGGGAGCGGCGCCGGCGGGGCCGGCCGAGGCGCGCGCGGCGCCTTGAACGCCGGCCTGGCCGGTTGCGAGGGGGCGGCGCGACCGGAAAGGCCGAGCCTATGAACCTTACCGATGACAGCGTTTCTCGTGACGCCGCCCAACTGCTTGGCGATCTGGCTCGCGCTCAGGCCGTCGAGCCAGAGTTTCTTGAGCGTCGCAACGCGCTCGTCCGTCCAACCCATGCTAGCCTCCGCCATCCGCCCTGGCTCCGCCGTCTAAATGTTGTGTCCGCCATGCAGTATGCCGGCGTTTAACGTCCACATTTAGTCAATAAAACCTTAACCAACACAATAGGCGCCTTGGCTGCCATCCACAGGATCAACATATAGAGGCGCTTTTTTAGCCGCGACCTTTGGGCGCGGGTGGCCCGAAAGGCGTCTCGGGCTTGATTGGGCCGACGGGCGGGGGCACATGAGCCGCGCCATGACCGCATCCATCGACCTCGCCGCCGCGCCGTCCCTGTCAGAGCCAGTCGTTCGCCGGCTTGCGCCTGTCGCGCCTCGCACCTACGCCGGGGTGAACTGGGAAGGGCTGAAAACCCTCTATCTCAAGGAAGTCCGCCGTTTTTGGAAGGTTGGTCTGCAGACTGTGGCGTCGCCGGTGGTGACGGTTCTACTTTACATGCTGGTTTTCGTCGTCGCCACCAAGGGCGCGCGCCCCGGCGCCGCCGGCGTTCCCTTCGCCCAGTTTGTCGCGCCTGGGCTGATCATGATGTCCATCCTGAACAACGCCTTCGCCAACTCCTCCTCCTCCCTAATCCAGGCGAAGATCATGGGCACGTCGCCGGATTTCCTCACGCCGCCGCTTTCCGCCTTCGAACTTTGCGCCGGCTTCTCCCTCGGCGCGGCGACCCGAGGGATTCTGGTTGGCGTGGTGACCGCCCTTGCGGCTTGGCCCTTCTCCAGGTTCGGCGTCTATAACATCCTTGCCATTGTTTACTTCGGTCTGGTCGCCTCCGTCCTCATGGCCATGGTGGGCGTCCTAACGGGGCTTTGGGCGGAAAAGTTCGACCACCTCGCCACCGTAACCAATTTCGTAGTCATGCCCCTGACCTTTATCTCCGGGACCTTTTACAGCACCCGCCTGCTGCCAGAGCCGTTGCAGGCGGTCACGCGCTTCAACCCGATCTTCTATCTCATTGACGGGTTCCGCTATGGATTCATCGGTCACGCCGACGGCTCGCTCCTGGTGGGGGCCGTCTTCACCGGCGCTCTCACCGTTGGTCTCTCCCTCTGGTGCTGGGCGCTCTTCAAGAGCGGATGGCGGCTCAAGACATAAGCGCAGCTAAAGGATTGACAGGGCGGCGGGATAGACGCAAAAGCTGCGCCCTTCCTGCCCCGGCCTCGCCCGGGGCGTTTGTGTTTGGAGGCGGCGATGACTGCTTCTGAAACGGCCTTCGTCGCCGCTCCCTCAGATCATTTGATGGGCGTGTATAACCGCGCCCCGGTGGCTTTCGCCCGAGGCGAAGGCGTTTGGCTCTACACCGACGCCGGCGAGGCCTACCTCGATTGCCTTGCCGGCATCGCGGTGAACGCCCTTGGCCATAGCCACCCTACCCTGGTGGCGGCCCTTCGCGATCAGAGCGAAAAGCTTTGGCACGTGTCCAACATTTTCCGCATTCCAGAGCAAGAGGCTCTCGCAACGCGTCTTTGCGAGTTGAGCTTCGCAGACGTGTGCTTCTTCACGAATTCTGGGGCGGAAGCTGTGGAGTGCGCCTTGAAGCTTGCGCGCAAGCACCACGCCGCCGCCGGACGGCCGGAGCGCGACGAGGTGATCGGCTTCGAAGGCGCCTTCCACGGCCGCACCTACGCCACTGTCAACGCGGCGGGAAACCCGACCTATGTTGAGGGTTTCGGGCCGCTGTTGCCCGGCTATCGCCACACCCCGTTCGGCGATCTCGACGCCCTAGCGGCGGCCATGGGACCGCGGACGGCGGCGGTCATTCTGGAGCCGGTCCAGGGCGAGGGCGGAGCGCGGGCGGCGAGCGACGCGTTTCTCCGCGGGGTGCGTGCGCTTTGCGACGCGCACGGCGCCCTACTGATCTTCGACGAGATCCAATGCGGCCTCGGCCGCAGCGGGCGGTTGTTCACCTACGAATATTCAGGCGTGACGCCCGACGTCATGTGCCTCGCCAAAGCCCTGGGCGGAGGCTTCCCCGTAGGGGCGTGCCTGGCCACGACCTCAGCTGCCCAAGGGATGACCGTAGGCGCGCACGGGTCAACCTACGGCGGCAACCCCCTGGCCATGGCTGTGGCTCAGGCGGCGCTTAAGGAAATCTCCAATCCCGCGCTCCTAGAGCACGTGCGCAGCGTCGCCGGCTATTTCTCCCAGCAGCTGGAGGGTTTGAAAAGCCGCTACCCAGACGTGATCGCCGACATCCGCGGGCGGGGGTTGCTGATCGGCGTCAAACTCATCCCGCCCAACCGCGAGTTCATGCACATCGCCAGGGACCATCACCTTCTCGTGGCCGGCGGGGGCGACAACTGCATCCGTCTGCTGCCCGCGCTCATCATCACCCAGGATGAGGCGCGCGAAGTTCTCCTGCGCCTGGAAGCGGCGTGCGAGACCGTGCGCGCCCGGGCTAAGGCGCCTGCGGAGGCCGCAGCGTGAACGCGCCGCTCCTCAACAGGACGATGCTGGAGCCCCGGCATTTCCTGGATCTGTGGCGCCTAGACGCAGAGACCCTGCGCGCCCTCCTGGACGACGCCCACGCCCGTAAAACGGCCCGGCGCGGCTGGCCCAGCGGACGGGTGGACGCTGACGCTCCAGCGGCGGACCGCACGCTGGCTATGATTTTCGAGAAGAACTCCACCCGGACGCGTTTCTCCTTCGACGCGGCCATGCGGCAGCTGGGAGGGTCGAGCATCATCACTTCGGCGGCGGACCTTCAGCTTGGGCGAGGCGAGCCCATTGAGGACACGGCCCGCGTCCTCTCCCGCATGGTGGACGCCATCATGATCCGGGCGAACCGCCACGAGGACGTGGAACGCCTCGCCCACAACGCGTCCATCCCTGTGATTAACGGCCTCACCGATCGCAGCCATCCGTGCCAGATCCTGGCCGACATTCTCACCTTCGAGGAGCATCGCGGCCCCGTGAGGGGTCGGACCTTCGCGTGGGTCGGGGACGGCAACAACGTTTGCGCCAGCTTCATCCACGCCGCGGCCAAGCTTGGATATCACCTGAACGTGGCCACGCCCCCAGAGTACCACCCTGACCTTGTCGACCTCGCCCGGTCTGGGGATCCCAGCGCCGTCACCCTCACCCACGACGCCGCCGCCGCAGTCCGCGGCGCCGATTGCGTCATCACCGACACCTGGGTGTCCATGGGCGATGCCGATCACGAGGATCGCCTGAAGGCCTTCGAGCCGTTTCAGGTGGATGAACAGCTCATGCAGCTCGCGGATAAAGACGCCGTCTTCCTCCACTGCCTCCCCGCCCATCGGGGCGAGGAAGTGACGGACGCCGTCATCGACGGCCCCAAGTCCCTGGTGTTCGACGCGGCCGAGAACCGGATCCACGCCCAGAAGGCCGTCCTCGCCTGGTGCTTCGGCGCCCTCGCCTAGAAGGAGCCTCAGCGGCCGCGATTGTGAGGCGACCAGAAGCCTACCAAGCGCTTGGTTTCAGCCACGACAGGGTCCGCCACAGCCGCAGCCCGCTCTGCGCCGTCGGCGAGAATGCGGTCTATCTCCGCGGGTTCGGCCATGAGCCGGCGCATGGTCTCGCCCACGGGCCGCAAGGTCTCCACCGCCGCCTCCGTCAAGGCCGGCTTGAAGGCGCCGAAACCCTTGCCGGCGAAGGCGGTCAGCACCTCGGCCTTGGTCTGGTTGGTCAAAGCCGCGAACACGCCCACCAGATTGTCCGCCTCAGGCCGTAGCGCCAAGGCTTCAAGGGTGTCCGGTAGCGGTTCGGGATCGGTCTTCGCCTTGCGGATTTTAGTCGCCACCACGTCAGGCGTGTCGAGAAGGTTGATCCGCGACTGATCGGAGGGATCCGACTTGGACATTTTCGCGCGCCCGTCACGCAGGCTCATGACCCGGGTCGCGGGGCCCTGGATCAGGGGATCGGGAAGGGGGAAGAAGCCCGGCGCGGCGAAATCATTGTTGAACTTCTGCGCAATGTCGCGCGTGAGCTCAAGGTGCTGCTTCTGGTCCTCTCCCACAGGCACGCGCGTCGCCCGGTAGACCAGAATGTCAGCCGCCTGAAGCACCGGATAGGTGTAGAGGCCGACGGAAGCCCGCTCCTTATGCTGGCCGGATTTCTCCTTGAACTGCGTCATCCGATCGAGCCAGCCGAGCCGGGCCACGCAGTTGAAGATCCAGGCGAGCTCGACGTGGGCCCGCACCGCCGACTGAGGAAAAATCACGGACCGCGCAGGATCAAGGCCTGAGGCGAGGTAGGCGCAGGCGATCTCCCGGGTCTGCGCCAGGAGAACTTCAGGATCCTGCCAGACCGTGATGGCGTGAAGATCCGCGACGAAGACAAAACATGGCGCTCCCCCGTCCTGGAGCTCGACGAAACGTTTGAGGGCGCCGAGGTAGTTGCCGAGATGAAGGGCGCCGGAGGCTTGGATGCCCGATAGGACCAGGTCAGGGCCGGCGTAAGCGACAGGTGCGGGGGACGTCATGGCGGGAGCCTTTGAAATGGGTTGACCCGCAAGGGGGGTCGACACGGGTGGTCAGCGAGAAAGCTCGCAGCGCCATCGCGGCCCCAGGGAAGACATCACAACCATGCCGCCCCTTCTAGGCGCGCTCCCGCCCTACGGCAAGCCGCGCACCGGCCCGTCCGCCGCGCCCGCCTTGGGGCGCCGGGTGAGGGCCCGGCGCAGCTCGCCAGGCGTGACCGCGCCAAAGGCCATGAGCAGGGCGGCGTAAACCGCGAACGCCAGAGCGGAGATCGCCACCACCGCCACCTCTTTGCGATGGAAGATCTGATGTTGGTAGTAGGGCCGCAGGGCCGAGGCTGCAGAGAGCATGACGCCGAGGACTACGCTGCAGGCCAGGAGCTTGGCGAGGCGGACGAGGGCGGCCCTAGCCGGGCGATAATGGCCCCGACGCACCAGGGCCGAGAGCATGAGGGCGACGTTCAGCCAGGAGGCGATGGCGGTGGCGGCCGCGATCCCCTGAAAGCCGACCGCCTGGAACAGGCCGACGCCGAAAATAATGTTGGCGGCGACGGAGATCAGCGCGAAATTCATCGGCGTGCGCGTGTCCTGCCGCGCGAAGAAGGCCGGCGCTAGGATCCGGATGAGGACGAAGGCGGGGACGCCCCACCCATAGTGGAATAGCGCCGCAGCCGTCGCGCGCGCGTCGACGGCGTGGAACTCTCCTCGGGTGAAGAGGGCGTCGATGAGGAAATAGGGCATGGCCATGAGGGCGGCGGCGGCGGGTAGGGTGAGGGCCATGGAAAAAACGATGGCTTCATCCATGGCGCTTTGCGCTTCGGTCCGGTCCTCGGCGTGCACAGCCTTAGACAGGCGCGGGAGAAGGGCCACGCCGATAGCGACGCCCACCAGACCCAGGGGCAGCTGGTAGAGGCGGTCCGCTGTCGCGAGCCAGGACCGAGCGCCGTTCACTTGTGAGGCGAGGACATTGGAGATCAGAATATTGATCTGCGTGGCGCTAGCCGCCAAGGCGCCGGGCAAGGCGAGGAAGACGAGAGCCTTGATTTCAGGCGTGAGCCGCGGCCAACGGAAATCCACCCGACCACCCGACCGCGCGACGCCCCACCAGAGGAGCCCGGCCTGGAAAAACCCCGCCACCAGAACGCCCCAGGCCGCCGCGTGGGCGGCGCCCACGGCTGTTTTCTGCGGGAGCACCGCCGCCAGCATGACCACGTTGAGCAAGGTGGGCGCGAAAGCGGAGAAGATGAACCGGCCGCGGGCGTTCAAGACCCCGGAAAGATGGGCATAGACCGCCATAAAGGGCAGATAAGGCATGGTGATGCGCGTCAGGGTGACGGCGAGGTTGAACTTCAGACGGTGCGGATCATGGGGATCTTGGGCGTAGCCAGGACTAACCACGTACATGATGTACGTCATGAACAGCTCGGCCAGGATCGTGAGGGTGAGGGTGGCGGTGGTCAGCACAGCCATGGCGTCTGCGGCGAGGACGTCGGCGGCCTCCTCGCCGTCCCTGGCGAGGGACTTGGCGTAGGCCGGCACGAAGGCGGAGGCGAAGGCGCCTTCAGCGAATATCCGGCGGAACACATTGGGAAACATAAGGGCGGTGTTGTAGGCGTCCGCCGCCACGCTGGCTGAAGCGCCCATGGTGTAGGAAATGGCGAGATCTCGCGCGAAGCCCATGATGCGGCTTACAAGGGTGAGGCCCGCGTTGATCATGGACGAGCGGATCATATTCCCCCGCCGGGGAACCGCTTGCGTTGAGCCCTCAACCATCCCCTGTGAGAGAGGCCCATCCGCCCCCGGCGCGTCGCCCGCGGGCGCGTCCACAGGGGGCGAGGCGGTCTGGAAGTCTTCGTCTCGGGCGCGGGTCACCAAGCCGCCGTATCGAGACCGCCATCGGGGGTCAAGCGGCGATGCGATTTGGGCCTATCGCCCAACGCTCGCGCGCGCGCGCTCCAACCGCCGCCGCGGCGCCGGGCCGATGTCCTCGGTCTGGAGAACGGCGTTGAGCGCCGCCTTCAGCGCCGTGATGCGCCGCGGATCGACCAGCTTCAACCCTTCGTCGCTGGTGACGTAAAAGGCGTCCACGGCCCTTTCGCCATAGCCGTCAACATGGGCTGAGAGGAGCTGTAGGCCGTCGTCGGCGAGGGTGCGGGCGAGGGCCTCCAGAAGACCCGGTCGGTCGCGCCCTGAGACCTCCACCACCGTGGAGGTCTCGGACGCCTCGTTGTCCACCGAGACCGTCGCGGGGACCTGGAACGCCGCTGCGCGGGCGAGGTCGAAGACGCTTCGGGTCTCGGGCGGCGAGACATGGCCTTCGGCCGTCCGCTGCAGTCCCTGGCGCAGGCGCGACAGGATCATGGGGCTGTCCGCGCCATAGGACCGGCCAGCCCCATCCTGAATCAAAAAGACGTCCAGGGCGCCGCCGGCCCGGGAGGTATAGACCCGGGCGCCGACCACATTGGCGCCCATGGCGGAGAGAAATCCGGCAAGGTCGGCGAAAAGTCCGCGCCGGTCCGCCGCGGCCACCACCACCTCTGTGATGTTGCGAGCCTTGTGTACGGTGGCCTGGGCCGCGGCCCCGCCGTTATCAGCGACCCGCTGAACCAGGGCGAAATGCGCCCTCTGCTCCTCCAGGGCGAAGCTATTGAAATAGGCGTCCTCCATCGAGTCGGCCCACGCCGCCAGGGCCGCAGGGGCGCCCTCGCACAGGGCGGCGCGCGCGGCAGCCGCCTGTTCGCGTTGCACGCTAACCGCATGGCTCGCCGGATCGGCCCGGCCGCCGCGGAACACCGCCTCGGTGGCGCCGTAGAGGTCCCGCAGCAGCTGGCCTTTCCACCCGTTCCAAACCCCGGGCCCGACGGCGCGGATGTCGGCCACCGTAAGCACGAGAAGAAGGCGCAGGCGCTCAGGGGTCTCCACGATCTGGGCGAAGGCGGAAATAGTCCTGGGATCGGAGATATCCCGCTTTTGGGCGTAGTCGCTCATGACGAGGTGGTGCTCCACCAGCCAAGCGACGAGGTCCACCCGGTCGGAACTCAGGCCCAGGCGCTCGGTGGCGGACCGAGCCGCCCGTGCGCCCGCCAGCTCTTGTCCCCCCTGACCGCCCTTGCCCGTGTCGTGGAGCAGCATGGCGAGGAAGAGGGCCTCCAAGTCGCCGATGAGCGGCATGATCTGGACGGAGAGGGGATGATCCTCCGCCAACTTGCCTGCAGCGATATCGGAGATGATCCCGATGGCCCTCAGCGTGTGCTCGTCCACGGTGTAGGAGTGGTACATGTTGAACTGCATCTGGGCCACGATGCGGCCGAACTCCGGCAGGTAGCGTCCAAGAACGCCGGCGTCGTTCATCAGGCTCAGGGTGGCGTAGGTCCTGCGGCCCTGCGACAGGATGGCGAGGAACACTTGCGCCGCCTCCGGATCTCGGCGGAGCTTCGGGGTGATGAGATGCAAGGCGCGCGTGACCGCGGCCAGGGCGTCCGGGTGCAGGTCAAGATCATTCTGGTCGGCGATGCGAAAGAGGGTGAGGAGCCGCACGGGATCGGCTTCAAACACGCCCTCGTCCTCGACCGTCAGACGGCCTGCCTCGACTTGGAACCCCGCGGCCAGCTTGCGCCGCTCGGGCTTGGCGCCCCTCGGCAAGAACCGTGAGAGCCCGTGGGGCGTCTTCTTGGCGTGTTCGGCCTCCAGCTTGGCGCAAAAGATGCGCGTCAGGGAGCCAACTTCACGGGCGATCAGGAAATACCGCCGCATGAAGCGTTCCACCGCCGGCGAGGCGTCATCGCCGTCGTTTCGGCGCGCGCCATACCCCATGCGCCGCGCGATCTCAGGCTGGAGATCGAAGGAGAGACGTTCCTCAGCGCGGCCGGCGGCGAAATGCAAATGGGCGCGGACCGCCCAGAGAAAATCGAAGGCGCGGACGAAAGCCTTCACCTCGCGGCCCGTGAACTCCTCGAGACGAACAATCTCCGTGGGCGCGTCCGACGGGTGCAGGTACTGGGCGATCCAGAAGAGGGTGTTGAGGTCACGCAATCCCCCCTTGCCCTCCTTCACGTTAGGTTCGACGAGGTATCGGGATGAACCGGCCTTGGTGTGGCGCTCGTCACGCTCCTTGAGCTTGGCGGCGACGAAGTCGGCGGCCCCGGACGCCTGGATCTCGCGACGGAAGCGTCGCTTAAGCTCCTCGGCGAGGCGTTGGTCCCCGGCGAGGGGGCGCGCTTCGAGGAGGGCGGTTCGGATGGTGAAGTCTTCGCGGCTGAGCCGCAGGCATTCCTCGACGGTTCTTGAGGAATGGCCGACTTTAAATCCAAGGTCCCACAGGGCGTAGAGCATGTATTCGATGACGCTCTCGGCGTGGGCCGTCTGCTTGTAGGGGCGCAAGAACAAAAGATCGATGTCGGAGAAGGGCGCAAGAGCTCCGCGGCCGTACCCGCCCACGGCCAAAAGGGCGAGGCGCTCGCCCTGGGTGGGATTGCGCGCGCGGAAAATGTGCACCGTGGTGAAGTCATAAAGGGCGGTGACCACCTCGTCGGCCACCTTGGCCAGCAGTCGGCACGTCTCCACGCCCCCGCCGCCGTTCTCAAGGCGTTCCTTGGCGATCATGCGGCCGCGGAACAGGGCGGCCTTAAGAATCTCCAGGGCGCGGCGACGCTGTTCGGCCGCGTCGCCCAAGGCGTCCAGAGCGGCGGCCGAAAGTTGGGCGCGCAGGCGCAGCCCGTCCACGACGTGCTCGATGGGCGTTGGGCGAAGGCGCGGCGGCATACCCTAAAGTAGGGCGCCGCGGGCGCAGAAGAAATGGGCGTGCGAGCGCCGCGGCGTTTAAGTCCTCATGCGTCGCCGGACGCGTTGAGCCTTTCCCGCAGCTCCTTGCCGCTTTTGAAGAAGGGGACCGCCTTGGCCCGGACCTCCACCGCCTCGCCCGTCCTCGGATTTCGCCCGGACCTGGCCGGGCGAGACCGCACGGAGAAGGCGCCGAAGCCACGCAACTCCACGCGACCGCCCTGAACGAGCGCCTCGGTCATGCGATCGAAGACCACGCTCACCACGCGCTCCACATCCTTCTGGGTGAGGTGCGGATTCTCGCTCGCGAGTTTAGCGATCAGTTCCGACTTGATCATTATGGCCCCCGCCGTCGCGGGCTGTTTTTGACGAGCCCATGTCTTGCCTATGGTTGAGGACGCGCGCCAGATCAAGGGGTTATGGCGTCGCTGAACCAGCGCGGCGGCGTAAAAAAACCCCGCGCCGGTTTCCGACGCGGGGTTCTTGACGCTTTGACGCGTCGACTACTCCTTGGAGGCCTTCTCGCGCAGGGCGGCGCCGAGGATGTCGCCAAGGGACGCGCCTGAGTCCGAGGAGCCGAACTTCTCCACCGCCTCCTTATCTTCCGCCATCTGAAGAGCCTTCACCGACAGGGACACGCGGCGCGAGGCCTTGTCGATGTTGGTGATCTGGGCGTCCAGACGATCCCCGACGCCGAAGCGGTCCGGGTTTTGCTCCGAGCGATCGCGCGACAGGTCGGACTTGCGGATGAACGAGGTCATGGGCGCGTCATCTTCGCCGAACTTCACTTCAAGCCCGCCTGAGGTGACTTCGGTGACCGTAACCGTGACGGTCTGGCCCTTGCGGTAGGCGTCGCCGTCCATGGGGTCGCCCGACAGCTGCTTGATCCCGAGGGAAATGCGCTCCTTCTCCGGATCCACATCCAGCACCTTGGCCTTCACCACGTCGCCCTTGGCGTACTTAGCCATGGCTTCCTCTCCAGGGACCGACCAGTCGATGTCGGACAGATGCACCATGCCGTCGATGTCGTCGTCGAGGCCGATGAACAGGCCGAACTCGGTGGAGTTTTTGACCTCGCCTTCGACCGTCGACCCGATGGGGTGCTTTTCGAGGAAGGCCTCCCACGGATTAGCCATGGCTTGCTTGAGACCAAGGGAGACCCGGCGCTTGGACGAATCGACATCCAAAACCACCACGTCCACTTCCTGGCTCGTGGAGACGATCTTACCCGGGTGCACGTTCTTCTTGGTCCAGGACATCTCCGACACGTGCACCAGGCCCTCGACGCCTGCTTCAAGCTCCACAAACGCGCCGTAGTCGGTGATGTTGGTGATGCGTCCGGTGAAGCGTGAGCCTGGCGGATACTTGGCCTCCACCCCGTCCCAGGGATCGGTCTGAAGCTGCTTCATGCCCAGGGAGATGCGCTGCGTGTCCGGATTGATCTTCACGATCTGGACCTTCACCGTATCGCCCACGGCGAGCACTTGGCTTGGATGAGAGACGCGTTTCCAGCTCATGTCGGTGACGTGGAGCAGGCCGTCGATGCCGCCGAGGTCAACGAAGGCGCCGTAGTCGGTGATGTTCTTGACCACGCCTTCACGGATCTCGCCTTCCTGGAGCTGGCCGACAAGCTCGGTCCTTTGCTCGGCGCGGGCCTCTTCGAGGATGGCGCGGCGGGAGACGACGATGTTGCCGCGCGGGCGGTCCATCTTGAGAATGGCGAAAGGCTGCTCCTTGCCCATGAGCGGACCCACGTCGCGGACCGGCCGGATGTCCACTTGCGAGCCCGGTAGGAAGGCGGACGCGCCGCCGAGGTCGACGGTGAATCCACCCTTGACCCGTCCGACGATGGCGCCGTTGACCGGCTCACCCTTGGCGAAAACGACTTCGAGACGGGTCCACGCCTCCTCGCGCTTGGCTTTTTCCCGGCTGATGACGGCCTCGCCGAGGGCGTTTTCAACGCGCTCAAGGTAGACCTCCACCGTATCGCCGATGCCTGGCAAGGGCTTGTCGGGGCTCGCGAACTCCTTCAGCGCGATCCTCCCTTCCGTCTTCAGGCCCACGTCGACGATGGCGAAGTCCTTTTCGATGCCCACGACCTTGCCCTGGACCACCTGGCCTTCCATGAAGTCGCGTCCGCCCATGCTCTCGTCGAGCAGGGCGGCGAAGTCGTCGCGTGTGGGGTTGAAGCTCATATCGTCAGCCATAACGTTCTTTCACTCGTGACCGGTTGACGGGGCGCGCGCCAGGGCGCGTCGGATTTCATCCGGTCGGGTTGGGGGTTGCACCGAAGCGTCCAAACCAGGACGTTGACTACTCTGCCCGCGGTCGTGCGAGGGTCGGCCCGGTTGGATTAGCCGTCCGGATGATTGCTCATCCATCGGGCGCGAGCGGCCTCGACGATGCGGCGGGCCGCATCGGCGGCTTGGGATATACTCAGTTCACTGGTGTCGAGCAAGACGGCATCAGGCGCCCGCGCTAAAGGCGCGTCGGACCGCCCCGCGTCCCGGGCGTCCCGGCGACGCAAATCCTCCGTCAGGGCCTTGAGGGAGGCTGCGCCTTCACCCCCGCCGGTTTGCAGCCAGCGCCGCCGCGCCCGGACCTCAAGATCCGCGTCGACGAAAAGCTTCGCAGCGGCGAAGGGCGCGATGACGGTGCCGATGTCCCGCCCGTCGAGAACGCCTCCCCCAGGTCGTCGCGCAAAGGCCTCCTGATGCGCGAGCAGCGCCCGTCGAACGCCTGGGTGCGCCGCAACCAGGCTTGCGGCCTCGCCGGCGGCGGCGGTGCGCAGACCTGGCCGATCAAGGTCAAGCGGGTCGAGCGCGGCCGCGGCGGCCGTCGCCGCGACCGGATCAGATGGGTCGCCTCCGGCCTCCCACACGGCCTGGCCCACGGCGCGGTAGAGAAGGCCCGTGTCGAGATAGGGCAGCCCGTAAAGCTTCGCCAGGCCGCTGGCGATCGTGCCCTTGCCGGAGGCGGCGGTTCCATCCACGGCGATGACGAAATCCATAGCCTCCTGCTTAGAAGACCCGCGGGCGCGCGCAAAGAGGCGACGCTTACCTCATGACGGGTTTTGCTCTAAGCACGCGCCTATGAGCCAAACCGCCGCCACCTTCGGGTTCAAGGACGTCGACCCCACCGAGAAGCCGGGCCTCGTCCGCGGCGTTTTTGACCGGGTCGCCCAACGCTACGACCTGATGAACGATTTGATGAGCGCGGGCGTGCACCGCGTCTGGAAGGACATGGCTGTGGCCCGGCTCAATCCTCAACCGGGCGAAACTGTGGTGGACTGTGCGGGCGGAACCGGCGACATCGCCCGCCGCGCGGCTCGCCTGTCGCGCAAAGCCGCCCAGCGGCGCGGGGGATCGCCTGCGCAGATCGTGGTCGTCGACTATAATGAAGAGATGGTCGCCGCGGGCCGGGCCAAGGGCGATGATGACGACATAGCCTGGTGCGTGGGCGACGCCCAGCGCCTACCCCTCCCCGATCGGTCGGCAAACGCCTACATCATCGCCTTCGGCATCCGAAACGTCACAGACATCCCCACCGCCCTCGGCGAGGCGCGTCGGGTGTTGCGTCCTGGCGGACGGTTCCTCTGTCTTGAGTTCTCTCGTCCGGCGGCGGCGGCCCTTCGCGCCGCTTACGACGCCTATTCCTTCGCCGTTATTCCAAGGATCGGCGAAGCGGTTTTGCGCGATCGGGCCTCCTATCAGTATCTTGTGGAGAGCATCCGGCGCTTCCCAGACCAAGACCGGTTCGCCGGCATGATCGCAGAGGCCGGCTTTAACAGCGCAGGCTACACCAATTTCACCGGCGGCGTGGCCGCGCTTCATCACGGTTGGGCGGTCTAACCCTTGACGAACGCGATCTCTTCCGGGGCGCGACTGGCGGCTGCGGGGTGGGTGCTGATCCGCCATGACGCCCTCATCCCGCGAGAGATCGATCCCCTTTTGCCGCCCAGCGCCCGCGCCGCCGCCGGCGTGCTTCGCCTCTTCTCCGCCCCGGCCGTCCGGCACGGACGCCCTGGGGAGCGCCTGGCGCGCGCCTTGGAGCGTCTCGGTCCGGTCTCCATCAAGCTGGGGCAACTTCTCTCGACCCGGGCGGACATCTTCGGCGCCGCCTTTGCGGCCGATCTCGGCCATTTGAAGGACGCCGTCCCGCCTTTTCCCGAGGCGGAGGCCCGGGCTGAAGTGGAACGCGCCTTGGAGCGGCCCATTTCGGCGCTGTTCTCAGAATTCGGGCCCTCCGTCGGCGCCGCCTCCATCGCCCAGGCCCATTCCGCCGTCCTCCTCGACGGGCGGCGCGTAGCGGTGAAGGTGCTTCGCCCTCATGTGGAGCGGCGCGTAGCCGAGGATCTCGGCGCCATGAAGCTGGGCGCGGCCCTCGTCAACCGCCTGGTCCCCCTGGCCCGGCGGCTGCAGCCTGAAGCCTTCGTGGCGACGGTGGCCCGATCGCTCGAGCTCGAGCTCGACCTGCGCATGGAGGGGGCGGGCGCGAGCGAACTCGGCGAGGTCATGGCCAAGGACGGCTATATGTCGGCGCCGGCCGTGGTCTGGGATGGCGTCGCCAAGCGCGTCCTCACCTTGGAATGGGCGACAGGCGTTCCCCTCTCCTCCGACGCCGCCCTCGTCCTTACGGACCTCGACCACAAAACCCTCGCCAACAACCTGATCCGGGGATTTTTGGCTCAGGCCCTCGACCATGGGGCGTTTCACGCCGATCTTCATGAGGGCAACCTGTTCGTCGCCGCGCCGGCGCGGATCACCGCCATCGACTTCGGCATCGTCGGCCGGCTGGATCACGACCAACGGCGGTTCCTCGCCGAAATCCTGTGGGGGTTCCTAAGGCGGGACTACCGGCGCGTGGCGGAGATTCACGTGGAAGCCGGCTATGTGCCGACGCACCACAGCGTCGACAGCTTCGCCCAGGCCCTTCGCGCTGTGGGCGAACCGATTTTCGGCCGCCCGGCCCGGGAGGTGTCCATGGGGCGCCTTCTGGGTCAGCTTTTTGAGATTACCGCCCTCTTCGACATGAACCTGCGCCCCGAGCTGGTGCTGCTGCAGAAGACCATGGCGAGCGTCGAGGGCGTGGCGCGCCGCATCGATCCCGACCACGACATCTGGGAGGCCGCCAGACCCGTGGTGGAGCGCTGGATAGCCAGGGAGCTCTCACCGGCCGCTCAAGGCCGACGCTGGGCGGCCCGGGGCCTCAAAGCCTTCGGCGGACTGGTGCGCGCGAGCGAGGCCGCCTTGGCCGCCGACGCGCCGCCCGTGCGCCCGGCATCTGGGGGCGGCCTTTGGGCGGGCTTAGGCCTTGGCCTTTCGGCGGGCGCGCTCCTCATCGCGTTGTTCGCCCGCCGCTAAGGCCGCAGCCCTCGACCTTAGCCCAGAAACGGGTCGCGCATGAGGATGGTGTCCTCGCGCTCGGGGCTCGTCGATAGAACCGCCACGGGCGCTCCGATGAGCTCTTCTATGCGCCGAACATACTTCACCGCCGTCGCCGGCAGGTCGCGCCACGACCGCGCGCCGTAGGTGGTCTGGCTCCACCCCTCGATCTCTTCATAAAGGGGCTCCGCCGCCGCCTGATCCGCCATGTTGGCGGGAAGGTGGTCCAAAATCCGGTCGCCGACACGGTAGGCCGTACAGATCTTGAGGCGTTCTAATCCGTCAAGCACGTCGAGCTTCATCAAGGCGATGCCGTGAATGCCGTTGATGGCCACAGTTTGCCGCACCAGGACCGCGTCAAACCACCCGCAGCGCCGGGCGCGCCCGGTGTTGACGCCGACTTCGCGACCAACATCGGAAAGGTGTCGGCCGACCGAATCGAAAAGCTCGGTGGGAAAGGGCCCTTCTCCCACACGGGTCGTATAGGCCTTTACGATGCCAAGGACGTAGCCGACGGACGAGGGTCCGACGCCCGAGCCCGCCGCGGCCTGGCCCGCGGCGGTATTGGAGGACGTCACGAACGGGTAGGTGCCGTGATCGACGTCGAGCAAGGCGCCCTGGGCGCCTTCGAAGAGGATCCGGCGACCGTCCCGCACCGCCTGATCAAGGATCCGCCACGCCGGCTTGACGAAGGGCGCAACCTGAGGGGCGATTTCCAAGAGCTGGGTCTTGAGCGCCTGCGCATCCACCGGTGCGAGGCCGAGGCCGCGCCGTAGGGCGTCGTGATGCGCGAGAAGGCGCGGGAGTTTCAGGTCCAGGGCCGCTGGATCCGCGAGGTCGGCCACGCGGATGGCCCTGCGGCCGACCTTGTCTTCATACGCCGGTCCGATGCCGCGGCCGGTCGTGCCGATGCGGCCGCCGATGGCTTCGCTCTCACGCGCCTGATCCAGGTCGCGGTGGAGGGGCAGGATCAAAACCGCGTTGTCCGCCAGAACCAGGAGGTCGGGGTCGATGGCGACGCCCTGGGCTTCAATCCGGGCGATTTCGTCCACGAGATGCCACGGGTCGACGACGACCCCATTGCCGATGATGGAGAGCTTCCCCTGCACCACGCCAGAAGGCAGGAGGGCCAGCTTGTAGGTTTTGCCGCCCACAACCAGGGTATGGCCCGCGTTGTGGCCGCCTTGAAACCTGACCACCACGTCGGCTCGGCTTGAGAGCCAGTCGACGATCTTGCCCTTGCCTTCGTCGCCCCACTGGGCGCCCACCACCGCGACATTGGCCACCGGCGCGTCCTCTTCGTCCTGCGCATCGCCCGCTCTCGGGCCGCATCGTCCTGTGTCGGCCGCGGCGCGACGTGCGTGCGCCGCTCCGGGGGCGGCTTAGCCGAACCGCGGCCCTGCGTCGAGGCTGGCGCTTGAGGCGACCCATCTGAGCATCGCCCGGGGCCAAAGCGACCATACGGCGCTTGCGTCGGCGGGCATCGCCCGCCATGTCAGGGATCTCAGCGTGAGGACCAAGCCGTGTTTATCCAAACTGAGCAGACCCCCAACCCGCTCACCCTCAAATTCCTCCCGGGCCGCACGGTCCTGGGGGACGGGGCGCGGGAGTTTCGCAGCGGGGAGGACGCCGCCGCGTCGCCCTTAGCGTCGGCCCTGTTTGAGATCGACGGCGTGGCGCGAGTCTTTTTCGGCTCGGAGTTCATCACCGTCACCCGCCAGGATCGAGAAGGCCTGGACTGGCCCCACCTGAAGGCGCCGGTCCTGGCCGCCATCATGGACCACTTCACCTCCGGCGCGCCGCTTTTCGCCGGGGCGGGTTCGCCTGAGGGCGCGAGCGCAACCGGCGACGATCACGACGCGGGCATTTATGAAGGCGATGCAGCCGCCATCGTGGAGGAGATCAAGTCGCTCCTCGATACGCGCATCCGGCCTGCCGTGGCCCAGGACGGCGGCGACATCCTGTTTGATCGATTCGAACCCGAGACCGGCGTCGTTTGGCTGCATATGCGCGGCGCCTGCTCAGGGTGCCCCTCCTCCGCCGCGACCTTGAAGTCGGGCGTCGAGAACATGTTGCGTCACTACGTTCCTGAAGTCTCCAGGGTTGAACAGACGCTCTAGGGTTCGCTCGGGAGCGAACCCTGTCACACTCCGCACCAGGGCCGGAACGCCCTTGGGGCGCCGCATCGTATGAGGATCCCATGGCCGACAAGCTTGAGCCTGAAGCCCTAGAACAGCTTTTTTTGAGCGCCCGATCGCGCAACGCTTGGCGTGAGGAAACCCTCCCCGACTCCCTCTGGCGCGAGCTCTATGCGCTTTTGAAATATGGTCCAACCTCGGCCAACGTCAGCCCAGCGCGTTTTGTGTTCGTCACAACGCCCGAGGCGAAGGCGCGGCTTGCGCCGCACCTTTCGGAGACTAACCGCGCCAAGAGCCTGGCGGCGCCCGCCATCGTCATCATAGGCTATGATCTGGAATTCGCCGCCAACATCCCAAAACTCTTCCCCCACAACCCTGGAGCCGCCGCCTGGTTTGCGGATCCGCGCATGGCCGAGACCACCGCCTTCCGCAATAGCTCCCTCCAGGGCGCCTACCTGATCCTAGCGGCCCGGGCTTTGGGTCTGGACGCCGGCCCCATGTCCGGCTTCGACGCAGCCGGCGTGGATGCCGCCTTTTTCGCCGGCGCCGCCGTGCGCTCCAACTTCCTGTGTAGCCTGGGACACGGCGTTGACACGCCGTTTCCGCGCCTCCCCCGCCTCGAGTTCGAGGAGGCCTGCCAGATCCTGTAGGCCGTCGCTCCCTTGATCCTCCTCGCCCTGGATACGGCGTCGACTGCGGCGGCGGCGGCCGTGGTCGCTCATGGCGATGTCCTCGGCCAGGCGTGTGAACTGATGGAACGCGGCCATCAGGAGCGTATCGCAGCGCTGACTTCAGCGGCGATGGCGTCGGCGGGTGTCGGGTTCCGGGACCTTGACCGCATCGGCGTGACGGTGGGACCCGGGTCCTTCACCGGGGTGCGCGTCGGGCTCGCGTTCGCCAAGGGCTTGGCCCTGGCCCTCGGCGCCCCCTGCATCGGGGTGAGCGTGCTTGAGGCGCTGGCGGCAGACGCTGAGGCGGGCTTCGAGGGCGAGGTGATGGCCGTCGTGGCCGCTCGGGGCCATGAGGTTTACGCCCAGGCGTTCCGAGGGGCGGGCGCCTTGGGCCCGCCCGAGGTTTTGACGGAGGAGGCCCTTCGCCTTCGCCTTGGCGCGCCCGCCGCGGGTCCACGTCTGCTGGTGGGTTCAGGCGCTGCGCGGTTTGAGGGCCTAAGGGGCGTCGCGGTCGACGCCCGCGCCGCGCCCTCTCCCTTCGCCGTGGCGCGCATCGCGGGCCGCGAAGACCCCGCTGGGCGAGCGCGGCCCCTGTATCTTCGCCCGCCGGACGCGAAAACCCTCGCCGACCGGGCGCGGGCGTGATCCGCCGGGCCGAAGGACGCGATGCGGCCATTCTGTCCCGCATCCACGCCTTGGCCTTTCCTCCGGGGTGGACCGAAGACGCCTTCATGGGTCTTTTGAAGCACCCCGGCGTCTTCGCGTTCTTGGACGAGAAGGCGAGCGGGTTCATTCTCCTCCGCGCCGTGCGCGACGAGGCGGAGATCCTGACCTTCGCCGTCGCGCCGGACGCGCGACGAGGCGGCCTCGGCCGCGCCCTCCTGCGCCGGGCGCGGGGCGAGGCGGCCCTTCTGGGGACAGCCGTGCTTTTTCTCGAGGTGGCTGCGGACAATATCCCAGCGCTGAACCTTTACGCCGCCGAGGGGTTCGAGGAGGCGGGCCGAAGGCGCGGCTATTATCCTCGCGCAGCCGGCCCAGACATGGACGCCGTGATCTTGAGGCTGACGCTGACCAGCGCGGCTTAACAGGCGCCGGCGTTCATCCTATATTCCCGCGCCTGAAGGAGCGCCCCTTGGACCGCATCGAGACCATCTGCATGGAAAAAGGCATGCGCATGACCGATCAGCGTCGCGTCGTTGCACGCGTGCTGTCTCAAGCCCATGACCATCCGGACGTGGAGGAGCTCTACCGTCGCGCCCACGAGATCGACCCCCACATCTCCATCGCCACGGTTTATCGGACGGTGCGCTTGTTCGAAGAGGCCGGAATTATCGCGCGCCATGATTTTCGCGACGGACGCTCCCGCTACGAAGAGACCCCGGACAGCCACCACGACCATCTCATCGACATGAAGACGGGCAAGGTGGTCGAGTTCATGGACGACGAGATCGAACGTCTGCAAGCCCTCATTGCCGAACGACTTGGATACCGCCTCGTGGATCACCGCCTCGAACTTTACGGGGTTCCAATTGAGGAAGAGGCGTCGGCGTGACCGACGCGCCGCGCCCTGACAAGCGCGTCTTCATCAAGACCTGGGGCTGTCAGATGAACGTCTACGACAGCGAACGCATGGCGGACATCCTGCGCCCCCTCGGATACGCCCTCGCCGAGACCGCCGAGGAAGCGGACCTTTTGGTGCTCAACACCTGCCACATCCGGGAGAAGGCGTCGGAGAAACTCTACTCCGATCTCGGCAGATTGCGGCCGCTCAAGGCGCATAAGCCCGGGGTGCGGATTGCGGTGACCGGCTGCGTGGCCCAGGCGGAGGGCGAGGAGATCATGCGTCGCGCCCCCTCCGTCGACTTCGTCATCGGGCCCCAGTCCTACCACCGCCTTCCTGAGCTCTTGGCCCGGGACGCGCGGAGCAAGGGCGAGCGACTACTGGCGGACTTTGCGCCCGAGGAAAAGTTTGATCGGCTGCCCGCCGCACGCGCGGCGTCCGGACCCTCGGCCTTCCTGACGATCCAGGAGGGGTGCGATAAGTTCTGCACCTTCTGCGTCGTCCCCTACACCCGCGGCGCGGAGTTCTCCCGCCCGACGGCGGACATCCTGGCCGAAGCGCGCAATTTGGCGGACGGCGGCGTCCGCGAAGTCGTCCTCCTCGGTCAAAACGTCAACGCCTACAACGGGATCGGCGCGAACGGGACGCCATCTTGCCTCGCCGACCTGGCTTACGCCCTCGCGGACATCCCCGGCCTTGACCGCATTCGCTACACCACGAGCCACCCGAAAGACATGGATGCGGCCTTGATCCGCGCCCACGCGGATCTGCCCGAGCTCATGCCCTACCTCCACCTGCCGGTACAGTCAGGGTCGGATAAGATCCTCAAGGCCATGAACCGAGGCCATACCGCACAGGCCTATCTTGATCTCGTGGTCGAGCTTAGACAGGCGCGGCCCGATCTCGCCCTCTCCGGGGACTTCATCGTGGGCTTCCCCGGGGAGACCGAAACGGATTTTGAATGCACCCTCGCCCTGGTCAGGACCGTGGGGTACGCCTCCGCCTTCTCGTTCAAATACTCCAAAAGACCCGGTACGCCCGCCACGGCCATGGCGGGTCAGGTGGAGGAGGGCGTTAAGGAGGAGCGCCTGGCGCGGCTGAACGCCCTGCTTGAAGAGCAGCAAACGCAGTTTAACCAGACCATGGCCGGAAAGACGCTTCCGGTGCTTTTCGAGCGCCTGGGGCGCAAACCGGGTCAGGTGGTGGGGCGCTCGCCCTATCTTCAGCCGGTCTGGGTGGACGGTCCCGTCTCCCTCCTGGGGACCATTGCGGACGTGTGCATCCTCGGCGCCGCCCGGGGGAGCCTGACGGGGCAGCTGCGGCCGACCAGCGCTGCGGCGGAGGCGGTGGCTTGAGACCGACTGCGGAGGCCTTTCTTCCCCTCTCCGATGCGGCGGTGCGCGCGGTTTCAGGGCCTCACAGCCGTCACGCCGCGCTCATCGAGGACGCCTTCAAGGTTCTCATGGAGACCCCTGGCGGCGGGGTGCGCGTTCGCGGCGACGCCGGGGGCCGTGAGAAGGCGCGCCGCGCGGTGACCCTCATCGCCCGGCGGATCGAAACCGGCGCCGGGGTCGACGAAAGCGACGTCCGCGCCGCCATCGCCGCTGCGGCGTCGGGCGAGGCGGCCAGTGCGCCGGGACAGGCCTTGCCGGTGGGCCGGCGTGGGGTGATCGCACCCAAGACCGCGGCGCAGGCCCGCTACCTTGAATCCCTCAGCCGGTACGACCTCGTGTTCGGCGCCGGTCCTGCGGGAACGGGAAAGACGTTCATCGCCGTGGCCTACGGCGCCGCTCTCCTCATGAAAGGCGAGGTGGAGCGGCTCATCGTCACGCGACCGGCCGTTGAGGCGGGTGAAAGGCTTGGGTTCCTACCCGGGGACCTTAATGAGAAGGTCGACCCCTACCTCGCGCCGATCTGGGAGGCCTTAGGAGACATTATGGGCGCTGAGGCCTTGCGCCGGCGGCGAGAGCGGGGAGAGATCGAGGTCGCGCCCATCGCTTTCATGCGGGGGCGCACCCTCAGCCACGCCTTCATCATCGTCGACGAGGCGCAGAACACCTCGCGTCTTCAAATGAAGATGGTGCTGACGCGCCTGGGCGAGGGATCAAGAATGGCTGTGACGGGCGATCCCACGCAGGTGGACCTGCTTAATCCGCGGGACAGCGGCCTGTCTCACGCCCTTAAGATCCTCGAGGGCGTTGAAGGCGTCGCGGTCGCCCGTTTCACCGCCGCGGACGTTGTGCGCCATCCCATGGTGGAGCGTATCGTCAAGGCCTACGACGCGGACGCGGCGGCCAAGGCGCCATGAACGCCTCCCCCGAGGTCGGCATAGAGGTCCTGATCGAAGATGCAGCGTGGTTGGAGGCCGAACCCGACGCTGAGGCGCGTGTCGAGGCCGCCGCGCTACAGGCCCTAGGAGGACGGGGTGGCGGCGTCGTCGCCCTTCTCACCAACGACGCCGGCGTGGCGGCGCTGAACGCGGAGTTCAGGGGCAAGACCGGTCCGACCAACGTCCTGTCCTTCCCCGCGCCGAGGAGCGCGCGTCCCCATCTTGGCGACGTGGTCCTCGCGTTCGGCGTGTGCCAGCGGGAGGCCCAAGAGCAAGGAAAGTCCCTGACGGATCACCTAAGCCATTTGACGGTCCACGGGGTTCTGCATCTATTAGGATACGACCATCAGACCGACGCCGAGGCCGACGCTATGGAGGCGCTTGAACGGCGGCTCCTGGCCGATCTGGGCGTCCCTGACCCCTATGGCGCAGAACGGCCCGATGTCCGGACCTGACGATCGCGGCCACGACGGCCACAACCCCGCCCGGCGCAGACGTCTATCTGCGCGCAGCGCCTTCTTTCGTGGCGCATTGCGGCTTTGGGGCCGTAAAGCCCGCACAGCGCCGGCCACGCCCGAAAGTGCGGTGAGCGCCGCTGACGACGCGGCTGCTGAACTCGTGGACCATGCGGAGGCTTTCGCCTCGTTACGGGTCTACGACGTGATGACGCCGCGCGCCGATATCGCAGCTCTGGAGATCTCAACGCCTCTTTCTGAGGTCATCCGACGGTTTGTGGACGTGGAGCATTCGCGCATGCCCGTCTATCGGGACACCTTGGACGATCCGGTCGGGGTCGTGCATATCAAGGATCTCTTCAAGCTCATCGCCCCCACGGAGGCGGAACCGGACCGGGCGCCGCGCACCCTCTGGAAGGAGCCGGTCCTCTCGCGGATCAAGCGCCAGGTGCTCTATGTGCCCGCGTCCATGCGCACCACCGATCTCCTCGTGCGCATGCGCGCCATGCGCATCCACATGGCCATGGTGATCGACGAATACGGCGGCGTGGATGGTCTCGTCACCCTCGAAGATCTCATTGAGGCGGTGGTCGGGGACATTGACGATGAGCACGACGAGGATACCGCCGCCGCCATCGCCGCCAGGCCCGGCGGCGCCTTTGAAGCCGAGGCCCGGGCGCCGCTGGAGGCTCTTGAAGCCCGCATCGGCCTGGAGCTTAGCCCACCTGATGCGGAGGAGGACATCGACACCATCGGCGGACTGGTGGTCGCCCTGGCGGGACGGGTTCCCCAGCGGGGCGAGGTGATTGTGCATCCAAAAGGCTATGAGTTCGAGGTGGTCGACGCCGATCCCAGGCGGATCAGGCGCCTCAGGATCCGCCCCACGGCCGCGCCGGCGGAGGCGGCGCCCGAAGCTGCGTCCGCAAGGATGGCTCCTTGAGCGAGGCCAAGGCGGAGAGCCTGCAGGGCGTAGCGATGCTGGCGCGCCTGCGCCACCTCTACGCCGCGCGCCCCCTCCGCGCGCTCCTGGCCGGGGCCCTGATCGGCTCCGCGTTTCCCCCGTTTGGATTCTGGCCTGGGCTTTTGGGCTTCGCCCTCCTTCTTCGCCAGCTTGATGGAATAAAGGAGCGCCGCCGCCTCCGGGAAGCCTTCGTGTGCGCTTGGACGGCCGGCCTGAGCTTCTTTCTTATCTCCACCTGGTGGGTGGGCGAGGCGTTTCTGGTGGACGTGGCCCAACACGGCTGGCAGGCGCCCTTTGCGGTTTTCTTCCTGGCTGGCGGCCTGGCGCTTCTGTGGGGGGCGGCGGGCGCGGCCTATCGCCTCCTCGCACCCGCTCACGCCGGCAGAGCGGCGGTCTTCGCCATGGTCTTCGCCGTGTTCGAGTGGCTGCGGGGCCATATCCTAACGGGGTTTCCCTGGGACCTGCCGGGCGAGGTCTGGCGGGCAGGCTCGGCCTTGAGCCAAGGGGCGGCCGTCATTGGGGTCTATGGCATGGGCCTCGTCACGGTCTTCATTGCGGCCGCTCCCGGGATCTTGAAGCCGAAGATGGGGGGCCCTGAAGCGCTAACCTTGAGCGCAGCCGCCGCGATCCTCGTGCTCATCTTTGCGTGGGGAACTCTGCGCCTCCATGGGGCGGCGCCCACCGTCCCTTCGGGCTTGCGGATTCGCGTGGTGCAACCCGACATCGGTCAGGGAGAAAAGTGGTCGCGCGAAGCCCTGCCCTCCATCGTCATCGCCTACGCTGAGCTCACCAGCCGGGCCGTACCCCGGCGGCCAGACGTGGTGGTGTGGCCCGAGGCGGCCATACCGGCGGATATTGACGAAGTCCTAGCGCCCGGAGCCTGGAGCCGCGCCGTCATCGAGAACGCCCTGCAGCCCGGCCAGGTGCTGCTGCTCGGCGCCGAGCGCGTGGGTGGGGATCCGGGGGCTCCACGCTACTTCAATAGCGTGCTGGCCCTGCGCCGGACGGCCATTGGCCTTGAGCGCCTCGGCCTCTACGACAAGCACCATCTTGTGCCCTTCGGCGAATACATGCCCTTCGACGCCTTGGCGGCCCGGATCGGGTTCAAGGCCCTGGTGCATATGGCGGGCGATGGCTTCACGCCGGGACCCCGACCTGTGGCGCTGAGCCTTCCGGGCCTGCCTGCGGTCCAACCGCTCATCTGCTATGAGAGCCTCTTTCCAAGTACGTTCGCCCGCACGGGGGTTAGACCCCAGTGGATCGTGAACGTGTCAAACGACGCCTGGTTCGGCGACACCTCCGGACCCTGGCAGCATTTGAACCTCGCCAGCTACCGCGCCATTGAAGAGGGCGTCCCCATGGTGCGCGCGACCCCCACAGGGGTCTCGGCTATTATCGACGCCTACGGCAGACCCCTATCCACCTTGGGCATGGAGCGTGCAGGCGTCCTGGACAGCGATCTGCCCGGGGCGCTGAAGCCCACCCTCTATACCCGCTGGCGGGATGCCCCGTTCTGGATCCTCTGCGTCATCGCCGGACTTTTCGCAGCGCCTTTCCCAGGCGTTCGCACAAAGCCCTAACTTCAGCGGAGAGGCTGAGACGCCCTAGGGCGCGGCGGCGAGACTGCGCTGTTCGGCTTCGAGAAGGGCCTGATCGCGGCCAATCCGGTGCAGCAGGTCCCAGCTATAAATACCTGTGTCATGACCGTCGTCGAACACGAGACGCACGGCGTAGGCGCCCACAGGGCGCACATCCGTGAGTGAGACGTGCGAGAACGTTTTGGGCAGGGGCAGCTCGGACGCGCCGGTATGGCCGCGTTCGGCGGCGGAAGGCGTCATGGCCCTCAGGAGCGGCGCCGGCAAGTCAAACTGGGAGCCGTCATCGAAGGCGACCTCGAGGACGCCCCTGGCCCTATGGAGCACCAGGGAGTTAGGCCAGGGCCGCGTCATACCGATCAATCAGCCGGATCAAGGGGGCGCGCCTCGTCGGGAAGCATGATCGGTACGCCCTCCCGGATGGGGTAGGCCAGACCGGCGGCGCGGCTGACGAGTTCTCCCCGAACGCGGTCATACTCCAACGGCCCGCGCGTAACAGGACATACCAACACCTCAAGCAGGCGCGGGTCGACGTCAGGGATTTCTGCCGTGTCGGGTGTCATGGGGCCTTACTGCAGGGGCGGAAGCGCGTCGCCGTCTTCGCCGGCCGCTTCGATGTTTAAGAGTATGGTGAGGGTGTCCGCACGGTCAGTGACGGTCAACGCCTCAAGAAGCGCCTGTTTTTCAAGCGGTTGGAAAGGTAGGGCCATGGCGAGACTGTTGACCAGCGCCTCCATGGGCGCTTCCGCGGCCGTGCGCCAGTCGATGTCCATGCCCCGGCGGATGAGGTAGCGCCTAAGGGCGTCCAGCAGACTGTCGCGATCGGCGAGCTGCTCATCTTCGCCGGGCGTGAGGTCATGGACATACGGGGAAAAGTCTGCGCGGACCTGCCGGTAGGGCGTCGGGGCGGACAGCTCAGGTCCAAGGCGGAAGCGACAGACGCCCGTCAGGGTGATGAGGTAGCGTCCGTCCGGGGTCTCGGCGAAACTTGTGATCCGACCGGCGCCGCCCACGGGAGCGAGGCTGGGCCGCTCCCTATCACCGCCGGGGCGGGTCTGAACCATGCCGATGATCCGGTCCCCCGCCATGGCGTCATCGACCATGTTCAGATACCGGGGCTCGAAGATGTTCAGCGGCAGGAGACCACGGGGCGGCAAGAGAGCCGAATCGAGGGGGAAGACGGGGATCACCCCCGGAAGATCAATAGGGGAAGCGCGGGACGCCGACATCGCCGTTAAGCGAACAGAAGTGAAGACAGGCGCCGGCGCCCCGCGCGCGCGACGTCTGACGACGGGCCTGCCGCTTCAAAGACCGTCAGGAGCTGGCGCCGAGCCTGACCCTCGCTCCAGTCCTTGTCCAAGGTGAGAATAGCGAGGAGCTGGTCGGCGGCCGGGCCGAACCGGCCCTCCGCGGCGAGGGCGAGGGCGAGGTCGTATTTCGCCTGGAGGTCCGAAGGATCCGCAGCCACGCGGCGCTCGAGGACGGCGGTCTCGCCAGCCTCAGTGTCAGCCAGGGCGAGGGTCGCGCGGACGGACAGAACATCGGGGTCCTTGGAGTCTGCAGGCGCGAGACCGGCGATTTCGCGGGCGCGGTCCACGTCGCCGCCGCCGAGGTAACATCGGGCGAGACCGGCGATGGCCTTTAGATGCTTCGGATCAAGCTGGAGGACCTGAGCATAAGCCTGGGAAGCTCCGCCCAGATCGCCCAGGGACGCCGATTCCTCAGCCATGGCCAGGAGGGCATCGGCGTCGGAAGGGCCCGCTGGCGCCGCCAAACGGTCAACGAACGCCTTCACCTGGCTTTCCGGGAGGGCGCCTTGAAAGCCGTCCACAGGCTGCCCGTCGGCGAAGGCGTAGACTGTCGGGATCGACTGCACCCGCAACTGTCCGGCTATACGGGGGTTTTCGTCGATGTTCACCTTCACAAGGCGGACCGCGCCCTTCGCCGCGGCGACGACCTTCTCCAGAACCGGGGTCAGCTGACGGCATGGGCCACACCACGGCGCCCAGAAATCAACGATCACCGGCTGGGTCCGCGACGCCTCAATGACGTCTGTCATGAAGGAGGCGTCCGTCGCATCAATGACGGCGGCGCTCTTGGGCGCGTCCGTTTTGGCCTTGCCGCTTAGATCCAGCATCGGTCTCTCTTACCCCGTTTCGCGCCTAAAATGGTCCTCTTGCCCCAGGTTCGCAATCAGGCGGCGGGTGCAAAGTCCACGATCTGGGGGGCCACGCCGAGAAGCGTCAGGAATTTAATGAAATCCTCGACGCTAACAGCCGTGGTGGCGTCGTTGGAGAGGGGGTGGAAGTTGACAGGATCTTCCCGCAGCAGGGCGGCGTCCACAACGAGGCTAACCCGTCTCGCGTCATCGTTTAAGAGCGCGAAAGCGCTCACCGACCCAGGGCGAACGCCCAGGTGATCGTAGAGGGCGTCGGCGGAGGCGAACGAGAGCCGGGCGGACCCGATGCGGCGCGGGAGGGTCTTCAAGTCAATAACGGTTTGGGCGAGGGCGCAGACCAGCCAGAAACGGCCTTTGGCGTCTTTGAGGAAGAGGTTCTTGGTGTGCCCGCCCGGCATGCGAGCCTTTATCTGCGCACCTTCCGCGACGGTGAACGTGGGCGGATGAGCGAGCGTTTTATGGGCGATGCCGTTGGCGTCGAAAAACGCAAAGAGTTTGGCCGCGCCAGCGAGTATCACGTCCGCCGTCACGGCGCGACCGCTGCAATGGCGGAGATGAGGGCGGTTGCGGCCTCCTTTAGGGCCTCTTGAAGCGCTAGGGCTGGGAAGGGGGTTGGCGCGCCGTGGCCCCACACCGGCCCGGGCCAGGCGGCATCGTCAGACCGGCGGGCCACAATATGGATATGCAGCTGGGGCACGATGTTGCCAATGGAGGCGATATTGAGTTTTTCCGCAGGCCGTCCGCACGCCACGGCGAGGCGGCGGACGGCGGCGGCGGCGGCGAGGATCTCGCGGTCGAGCTGATGCAGGTCGGTGAGT
>Ga0116231_10001842_pt1 | contig 44052 bp, 25 predicted proteins | sample S1TSphgellanicum_2_FD_89695 | JGI IMG/M metagenome (GOLD analysis project Ga0116231, IMG submission 89695) | Host-associated microbial communities from peat moss isolated from Minnesota, USA - S1T2_Fd - Sphagnum magellanicum MG | ecosystem: Host-associated > Plants > Peat moss > Unclassified... | reverse complement strand
TTTTTTTTTTTAAAAATTTTTTTTTTTATTAAAAAAAAAATAAAAAAAATTAATTTTTTATTTTTCCAAAAAAAAAAAAAAAAAAAAAAAAAAAATGTTAAAAAAAAAAAAAAAAAAAAAAAAAAAAGGAGAAAATTTCAAAACAAAAAAAAAATTCATTGTCACCTAAAACTATTGTGGACCACGACAAATTCATGTGTTTATTTGTGGATGTGAGAAATTTCAAATTGAAATCACACGTAGCACACGTGGTGATAAATGCACAAAGCTCTAGTTTCATGCAACAACACAAAGGAGATTGAACAAAGCATGGAAGACAATTTAAAAATACATTGTAAAAAAAAAAAAAACCCTATCACATTTTTGTTCATTCAACCTAATTTTTTCATCTGACTTAAAAATTGAACAACATTCATTTTTTTAAATGAAAATTGTCATGCAATTATTCAAGAGGAGAGTGTAAGAATACTAAAAACATGCTAACATATAATTAGCTTTAGATGTTAATAAAGCAACCAAGGTTGATAACAATTCAATCTCCTTTTTTTTCTTAGGATGAATCAAAGTCAAAAGACAAATTGCGTTTGAGGTAATGTCAAACGCAAAGTATGAGATGTGGTGTAAGCTTTGATGGAATGAAACACATTGTCACACATTTCCCACCTTGTCAAATTGCTTGTATGAATCCCAAAATGAAATCCCATTCTAGGAGTTAAGGACAAGAGAACATTTCAAATGGGAAGTCTCAAGGAATTTCAAATGTTCATCATGTCATTTGGGGGACCAAAAGATTTTCAAATAACACAATCTCCAAATTATTGGAAAAATCTCAATTTGAACAACAAATGTGATGGGCTCACACTACCAAAACAAAACTTAATGATTTAAAAACTAAGACCATTTTAAAAGTCACCTTAAAAGTGAAATTTTTTTTACTCCCATTCATTTTAAACATGATTTTAAGAGAGTAACGTGTTAATTGGTTGTAAATGTGGGATTAACAAAAAGGGTTTTAAATAGGTTATGACATATGCATAGCAATATTGGTGTGTGAAAAAATGAACCCATTTTAATGAATTATAATGAAAAGAATGGCAAAGTTGAACATTGAACCAAGATTGTAATAGAGGTATTAGTTGTGGACAAATCTACAATATATATATATATACATATATATATGATGTGAGATGGGTGTTTGAACTTGTTTTGTTCAATTCTTAATTTCAAAAGGAATTTTTGGTGTTAATTTTTTTTTAATGAAACTTTCAATTTAGTCTTGAAACTAATTATTTGGATTTTTGAAACCTTTAGTTCTAGCCATTTTCACAAAGAATTTAGAGTTGGTCTAATGTTAAAACCAAATCCGATTTCATTGAACCATTACATAGAATTAATTATTCAAGTTTTTAAAGGTGTAGTATTAGTTTGTTCAAATAATACACATAGTTCAAAATAGAGATTATGTGATATTAATTATGTACAATTAATCAAATGCAAAACTTCCTTAAAATATAAAACCAAATTTGTTTTTTATGAGATTATATTTATTTATTTTATTTTTTATATTTTTATTTTAAAAAGGAAAATTTGGTAAATATTAATATTCTAACATTATTTTATTTAAAATTTTGTACTTAACATGTTATTTTCAAATATACATAGTCTATATAATAACTACAAAAATCAAAAGTAAAATTCAACCAAAAATGCATTATAGAGTAAATATCTACACAATTATTGCCTTTGCAATGACATGAAAACATAATCAAAGCCTGTCATATTAAGTAAATAAAAAACATGAAACAAAATTTCATTCTAGTATCAATGTTTTTCTCCATCAAAATTGATCTTTAACCCTAACATAATTTTGTTATGTATCTTTCAAAAACTACTCCTTGTTTTCCATGATCATAATTTTCCTAATCTTCCAATGTCCAACCATTTACAAAACTTCTCTAGAAATCATCATAAGCTTCAATTCAAAACATCTCATGGGTCCTAATCAACTCACCTATTCTATTTTGCTACTCCTATGTCCACCTTGTTAGACATTCATATCCCATTTTTGTCCAATTTGTTTAACAAGGATAACACAATTCTCCCTTAACAAAAATCTTTGGTTCAAGTTCTGATTCAATTTTGAAAAGAAATCAATTATTTTGATACGTTCCACTAATAGTTTTCATAGAACTCAAAACCATTGGTCCAAAAACCTTAAAACCTAACCCATAACTTGGACATGAACATGTCAAAATCTAAGAACTTGCCAACATCATTTAAACGGTGAAATTTTTATAAAGACTATTTGACGTTCATGTGTAAAGGAAGGCCTACCCTTATAGGCATCCCTAATTTGAGAGTTGCGGCTTTGAGCATGCTTTCCTCAACATAAAATAATGGAGGTTTTAATTTTAAATGGTGAAACTTGAAAGGTTTACATTTTTAAAAAAAATTAAAATTGAAAAATTCATCTTCCATGTGAAAACAATGATGTAAAGAAACAAACCTTGTAGCATTTTATAAACAAAAACATAAATGGATGATTATGCAATTAACAATATTAGCTCAATTTCCAACCACACAAATCAAATGTGCTAAGATATATTCATGGGAATTTGCAAAAAAAAATTCATTGTAATATTTACAATAACACAAATTCAAATAGTGTTTTTTTTCTAAATTTTGTTATGATTAACCAATGTCACAATCATCCATAGGAAGATTTTAGCCAAATCTAACTACAAACCAAATACAAAAAAATCCAAACCTTTAGTCATCTTTCTACATTTTTGGCTATTTATTAAAAATCAAATATAAAAATTTGACAACTTTTACATTCTTTTTTTCAACTTTTGCAATTGAAACCCTTCCAAAAGAAAATTTAGAAAATTTGTTTCATTAAAAAAAGGTTGGATCTAATCTACTAAAATACATACCTAAGGGGGACATTAAGTCTTAAAATTTTACATTACCTCCATCAAACAAGGTATTTTTTTGAGGCGTATTATGTGGAGCAATTTTTTTCCCACCCTATTGATACCCAATTTTCAAATAAGCACATATTTAAACCACCTTAAATTTTATTTTTATTTTTTGCATCAAATTTTGATGTTTTATATTTATTTATTTATTATTATTTTAAACAAATTTGAAGTTGTGAATAATGATGTTGAAAATGCAACTAAACATAGTAAGATCATGTGATAAGAATATTATTCTTTTAACATACCATATGTATTTAACATATCCTCCAACTAACTAAATAATTGGTATAACAAAATATTCATCTAAAGTGTACAAGTTTTTCAAAATGATGTGAAAGGATCCTTCACTTTGCATACCTCCATGTTCACTTCATGAACCTCCATGTTTGGTTATTAATTCATTTATGAATATTAGATCATTTACTAACCTACTAATTGAACCTACCAACAATTAATATACCTAAAATGTTTAAAGAATATTTTTTTCTTTTAATTTAATATCAAGGATATTAATGCATACCCTATATTACTTATATATTGCTTTCAAAATAAAGACAATCTTATTATAGAACTAATTAATTTTTTCTTTACCCAACAACCAATATATGGGACCTTATATTTTTACCCACATATTTTGTAAATTCAAAAAAAAATGTCCCCCCCCCATAATAGAATTTCATGGGATTATTTTGTAGAGAGAATTTTCACAATAACAAATCCCAAAACACTCCTCCCAACAACACAAACCCAATTTGACAAGACATTGGAAAAACTTCTTATGAATTGTTGATAAATTGGGAGATGCATAAATAAAGGATGGATGGATTTGTTTTTGGGATTGTTTTGCTTTCAACATTATTGTAGGTGAAATTGGTTAATTGTATATGAACTATGGAGCTCAAAGTTGAAAAATGCAATTCAATTTTTGATGATGGTGAGTAATGGGAGAAATGTATACACATGACAAGAAATAAAAGGATGTTTACAAGTTGGAGTTTGCATTTTTGAATGTCACAATGTCATTATTGGACAACACACTATGAAAAGTACTATTAGGGATTCAAAATTTTGGTCAAAAATGAACCATCTCTAGCTTGCAAACACTACAAAATAATACCTCACCCACACACAACGTTTAACATGTGACAAAATCAATTTTCAAAAATAAACTCAAGAAATGAATAGTTGTACATTGAATATTTTCCTTATAAAAGAAACCAAAAAAATGATAATTATGCAATGTAAGCATGCTAAAGTAGGCCAATTTGTGATCTTTGGTTTTTTGGAGTGAAAATAACCCCAAAGTAAATCTTAATATAGAAAGCTTTGAATATTTTTAAAAATTTAATGATCAATATGAGTTTTTTTTTAGTATAATAATATTAGGTTTTAGGTTTTAAATATGCATTTAAATTAGATTTTGAAAATGCAAGTAGATTTAAATAAGTGTCTCAAATTGGTTTCAAGTAAATGAAAGTAATACTTTAATTAGATTTTTGGTAACCTCAAGTTGATCGCACATTAAAATGTATTAATTACTTTTTAAAAATTGTATAGTTAAATTATATATTGCTAAATCTCTAACTAAAAAATAAGTTTGACACATTTTACCTAGTTAATTTTAAACCTACTTATTACATATTTTTCTTACAACAAAGTTTTTGGAACTTAGTATGCAACTTACTATAAACTTAATGAAGCGCATGATGATTTCATAATGATACTTGAAGAAGTTTTGAATTTACTTTCTTACGTTTATATAAAAAATAAAGGATTGCAATGTCAAGGGATACCTTTTTGGACTACTTTTGCATGCTTGTTTTATGTGCATTGAATCTTTTCCTTGACAAAGAAACTCAAAAAAATTATAACTGTGCATTTAATTATTTTTTTTGAAGAAGGAAAAAACTCAAAAATTAGTAATTGTGCTCATCAAACAAATGTGATAATTAGTTAAAGATCCCACCCATGTGTTGTGTGGTGGCCACGGAGGAACAATATTACTTGGAAATGGGAAAAAAACAACAAATGAGGGGAAACAAAAACAAGCTCTTGAAGGAGGAAAAAAGATAATGAAATGTTTATGGGCTTGGGTTTCTAGCAAGGCCCTAATGAACATCTTCTTGAAATTCTTGGCAAGGGAGGAGAAAAAACAACAAATGAAATCAAGATTGGGTTCAAAATAGTTAATGCCTTGATGGGTTCACAGATTGAGGTGCTCTTTCAATTCTTGGACATAGTTGTAGGAATCAAACTTTTCTTCTAATACCCACTTTTGTCAATCGACATCAAAAGCAAGCAAACATTTCATTTGGTAATCTTAGATGCAACTATTGTTAGCAGTTGGTCTTTGCAAGATTTCACAACTCAAGAATGAAATGAAATGAAACAAGTCTTGAATCTCAGTTGGCGCATGCATACTTCTCAATCCAATCCTTTGTTTTTTTTTCCGATATTTGGGATTCCATCATCAACCTTTTCAAATACAACATTCAGGTGAATGGCATCGATAGTGTGGTTCACATGAAGTGCATAAATCCTCATATGCTCACAATCTTGGCATACACTTTATGCAATATGGTTGTGGCATGGTCACAAAACACTTCCCTTCCCAATTGACATTTTTTTGCAACAACCTTGGTGATTATCTAGTGACTTGACATAAACTTGTTCATGGCCACCCCATGTTCAAAGGCTCCTTATCTTTTTCTTCCTCCTCCTTGGGTGTGTTGTTATTGGGAGATTGGGAAGGTATGACAAGGTTCACAAAAGATTACATGTCCATCATCATCATCTTCTTCACAAATACTATGCCTAATGAACAACCATTTCATCCCCCACAATGATAACCATAGTACGATCCACAATGTTCAAAGAAGGTAGAAGTTGAAATGTAAACATTGTGCAAAATGATTACAATTTGATGTTTGCAAAAGTTGCCTTGAATTGCCTATTCAAAATAACATGCATAGTTGAATAGGGATGGGAACTTCATACCAATGAGTAAAACTTTTGGTGAACATAAGAAACAAAGGTTGCCAATCATTAATTAGGGCACTCAACATAGACTTCGCGATAACATGTGCCTTCAAAATACAATTTTTCATTATCTTGTGGACATTGGCATTCACAATGAAACCATTATTTTAATTTTTTGAACATGAAGATAGTGGAGAAACATGAAATTAATTAATTGCCACATGAATTAATTAACTCACTAACCTTTGGTTCTTCTTGAATCATGTTTCAATGATTGTTTTACAACTCCATGCTAAGCTTTGATGTTTGTTTGCATGTCTTGGTTCATGTGAAGAACATGATACATTCCAATCATCCATCACTATGAGAAATTGTGTTTGCCAAAACCGCATTACCTTACAACTAGAGCTAAAACAAAACTCATATACAATTATTTTGCAACTACCCCTTAGGTATTACAACTAGTATGCAATTACCCCTTTGGAAATACGAGGAATTAATAAATAGATTACCATGTCAGAAAATCAATTAATTGTATTATAGTTGTAAGTGAGTTGAAGATGGATTTTCTATACAATAATTTGTACATAATGTATATACATATGTAATCAGCCATGTTTGATTTTTGAAGGAGTTGCACTATAGTTGCATATGACAACTATTTTAAAACTATTGAAAACGTGTCACTGACGCAACAACTATGTTGCAACTAATTGTCTTCTCTATTTTGAATGATTTAAAATGTTATAGAAATGTCTTTGAAATACATAGCCAAGGGATCAACCAACAAAAAGTTGCAAAGAAAATATGTTTTTACAAATTGTAAAATGTGTTTTTTTCATTTTGACCCTTCCTACTTTCAAATCTCATAACTTTCTTATTTCTTATTCATTTTGAACGATTTAAAGTGTTATAGGGACACCACCTAAAGTTCTACAAATCATCATTGAAATGCAAAATCAAGGGACTAACTAAAAAATAGCTGGAAAGAGAATACGTTTTTTCAAATTGCAAATTTTTTCAATTTTCTTCATTTTGACCCCTCCTACTTTCAAACCTTATAACTTTCTTATTTCTTCATTTTAAACAATTTAAAGTGTTATAGGAGCACCACCTAAATTTTTACAAATCATCTTTGAACTCTAATAGCGACAAAACAATATACAAGGAATTTTTTGGGTGTTCAAGAATTGACCTTTATAGCATTTGGGAAAAATAAATATCAAAAATAAATAGTGAGGGTTCCCTTCCCCATTAGTCCAAACGAGGTACAGATCTTCACCCACTTATCTCCCATCCACCATGTGGGAATAACTTTCCAACATGATGGTCAATTAACACTATCTGACTTGAAGTATTGCATCATATGGGTTGAATTTTCTCACACTAAATTAAAATTTTTAAAACTTCAAGTTTTGCCATCAAATGGTTGAATTTTCACGTATTGAATTTTTTTTTTGTAGGGTTTAAAATTTTGTGAATCCATGGTATTTTTAAGTATCATTGATTAAATTTTTTTATAAATGTAAGGCTTGAAAGTTTGCATAAACTGAATTGAATTTCCTATATTGCTTTTTTTTGGCTTGAAAGTTTGCATAAACTGAATTGAATTTCCTATATTGCTTTTTTTTGGCTTGAAAGCACCCAATTGAATATCATGGCATTTTGCACCAAAAAAATATTTTGCGGTTTGAAACTTTGTATCCTCTTGTCAAATCTCAAGCAATCAAGCATAAATTGTGAGAGTTAGAAAATTTTGCATTGAGGGGTGAATTTCATTCGGGGATTAAGCAATGAGCAACCCATCTAAGCCTTGAAATTTTGCATTCCAGACAACAACAACCGATCAGGCTTTAAAAGTTCAGATTACTGACCACACACACACCAATCCCCCTCTCCCCTACCCCACAAAATTTGTTCTAGAGGCAGAAACTTCACCACATATCCTGAGGACTACATGGAGTACTAGAAATCTCTCCTCCTAGTGTGGACTGGCAGGTGGCCCCAAGAATGACAGGGTCAAAGGCCACATAACATGGGGAAGGCTTCTATTCTAGTCAGCCACTTTTGGGGAGTCTATTGGGGCCACCTTATTTCATAATCTTTTGGTGGCTCCAATTTGCCCCAAGGATGTATTGAAGGATGGGGAAAAAAAGGGGGAGAAAGAGAGGGCATTTGAGAAGACTTTAAATCAATCACTTTTTAATAATGCATTTCCTTGGCCAATTTTGTGGATCATGTTTTAAGGTCTGGTCTACTCGGGTGGCCTGTGCCGTTGGCCCAAGTGTTACCATGTCCTCAACTGATTTGTCCTTCTAAAACCTGGCTTTTTGGAATTTATTTGAATTTTCAGCGGCAGAAATCACTTAAAAGCTCAACATCTCCCACATTCTGAATCCAAATCTGCTCATTAAGATCTTTCCAACAACACCAAAAGCATATTCCAATTCCTTGGAAATTTTGAGCTCTGGTTTAATTTAATTTTCTGTGAAGAAATCATTCAATATTTCAAGAACTCTTGCAGCACAAGTCCAAACATCATGGAACCACTTTTGTAGATGGTCTTTCTGGGTGTCTCATGCATGGCCTATGGATGGATGGTTAGGGGTATTAAAAGGCCACAACTGAACAATTCAATTCTTCACTCAGCCATATTTTGGTACATACTTTGTTGGGCCACTTTTTGGGATCGTCTTTCAAGGTCTTATGGCCCAGGGTTGGGATGTTAGTTGGTTAAAAAGCCACATTCAAGGAATGCTTCGATCAGCACACTTGAGGGACTTGATTTTCTGCCACTTTATGGACAGTCTTTTTAGTACAAGGAGGATCTTCAGGAGTCTATGTTGCACAAAGACAAAAGAAGGTCTTCCATCTCAAGCATCCGAACTCCTCCGGTTCTGGACAATGAAATCTTGACTACATTGCAAGGTCCACTGAAAGATGCCATGAAGGACTCACATGTGTTAGGCTGTAAAGGACATGCCTAGCTCTTCAGCAGGTTTAGTTTCTCTCTTCAATGACAGAATCAGCAGTGGCAGCTGATTTTGTCAATGATCCTTTTACACCAGTGAGCACACCCCTAGAGCACATTCTGGCTACAGATCATCCATATGTCTCAGCTTCCAGGGGTTGTCCTGGGAACTTGCTAGGAAGCAGTTCATAATATCTATCTCTCTCCGACAGACAGCCAGTTCACAGACATGAATTTAATGCATTTGCAAAAACAAGATGTATCTACTTGTCTGATACATATACCAGCAGCAACCTGGGTAATGACTATTAGAATTACTGACTCATGTCATGTCATGAAGAAAACATTTAGGCAATAGGGCTCATCTATTTTATGAGGGAGGATGCATTTTATCAATCATGATTGTAGGCAAATATAAGTGCCAAATCTTGCAAATTTTTTTGAATTTCTGTGACCAAAGGACCTCTATATTATGCATGACAAACAAAAGAGCGAGAGAGAGAGAGAGAACAGGCTGGCTCCTTACACACATGCACACACTGCATGGACCTTACCATGCATGTGGAGCAAAGAAATCTGAACATTAGCATCTATCTATTGATCTATATATGAGAACACAAAACTACTGTAAAGGGAGGGGGAAAATCATCTGACCTAGTATGTAGAGAGAGCTCTCATGAACGTGGAGGAAAGAAAAACTGAATGCCCTGTCCTACTGTCATCTTGTCGACCAAGCTGCTGCTGCTGCTGCTATGTCCATGGTTGTTGATGAGACTCCTGCCATCTGCCCTTTTGTTCTCTGCATCCCTTGTGTCCCTACTCACAATGTCTGCACCAGGACTGTTATACACTGAGCTACTTGTAGAACTTGGCGAGCCGACTATTGGAGAACCATTTGCCATAATATGTGGATTTATGAACCTTTGCTGCAATCTTGTGTCTGTTGTGGGACCTATGTACTGTCCAGCAGCATCTGAAACTCCATATCCTGTTCTTGAAACAAGGCCTCCTCCGGTGTTGCTGCACACACCCCTCACCCAATGGACACTTTCAGTCAGTCTCCAGAATCTTCACTGTGGTAGAACATATTCCTTTCATGGCTAGTCATGTGCTGGAAAGATCCAAGGTGCAAATAGTAGTCACACTGCACATAGATGATTGAAAATGTACTAAGTTTGCACAGACTTATACAAGGGCAATCTTCCACACCCACTGGTTGCTACAATTCTTGCAGGGAGACTATTTCATGTATGACTCATTTCTGCATGGTCAATCTCACCTGTATTCATTGGCTGTGAGAAAGGGACTGGTGCCCTTCTTCACACCCAAGCCTTGAATGTTCAGCTTGGCTATCTGCAATGCTCGCAGAACGTCACTCACATTGCTACTTGCTTGACCTAGTGATGCGTGAGGTTTATGAGTATCCTTCTTTGGAGTGTCCTGGCTGGGGTAGCTGAGGCTGAGAGGTGGGGCAGCCTTTGCATGAATTGTGTTATCTGGCATTCCTCCATTATCTTCAGCCTGCACATGATGAGGGTACCCTGAGCTCTGGAATATCTGGAGAAAAATTTCTATGAGTATGTGGACAGCAGAATGTGAATTACACGTAAAAGTGTGCAAGTTTTGAACAGTTCTCAATTGACTGACAATATCTGTCTGTTGGTGTAAATTGCACCTAACCTGTCTGTTGTTTTCAATGTCTTGTCGGTATTGAAAGCCCATTTCACTGAAATCTTGCTTCTCTCTGTAATGCAAGTCGTTGTCACCTTTCCAGCCATTATTATCTGCTTGTGGTCTTGGTTTACTTCCATGAGCTCCCTCTCGTATGCCACTTCTGGATATGCCTTCTCTTCGCCTGCGATTCTTCTCCCTTCCCCTTTCACTGTCCCTCAAGGGGTAACCAGAGGAAAGATCAGCCCTTGAATGGCCTCCATTGGAGCTGACAGATGGGCTAACAGGCTCTCCTCTGTCCTTCTGCACCTGAAGCTGACCCTGACCTAGTTCTTCACCAGAAGCATCCCTGATTGATGACATACCCCTGAAATCTGAAAAACTGCTTCGGTGAACATCTTCTGAGAAAACCCCTTGAGGATTGCGCACCTCTTCCACATCCAAGAGTTCTCTTCCACTGTAAGATACAACATCCTCATGAAATCTCCTCTCATGGGAGGTAGCCTGTGGATAGTTCAAATCACTTGGCTCTTTCTCCAGCTGTCTACCATGGCCTTTGAATCTGGCAAACCTAGTGCCTGAGGATCCATGAGTGGGGTTTATTGACTTCTCTAGTCCTGACTCTTGCGGCCCTAACCATGTGTCCTCCTCTCCATCCTTAGCCTCAAGTTGAACGTTTGCTGACACTGGTATGTCCACTCTCTCTAATATCATGGAAGGAGAGTCTGAATGCATATACAAAGCATCAACATGAGGGTGCAAGTCCACTTTCTCACTGTCAGCTTCATGGCTCGTTAGTAGATCATGCAAGGGTGCAGCATCTGGTGTGTCTATTGTTGTCTCTGTCAGAGCTCCATGCTGAAAATTTAGCTGTGGCCCAGGTGGGGTTCCAGCCTCACTACTGGTACGACTTGAATGTCCTTCCTTTCTGGACTTGCATTTTCCAACCTGTCAGGAGAAAAAATTACAGCTTGATGAAAACATGAGACATGAGGAAGGAAAACTTCAGACTTCCTACTCTGACCAAAATGTAGACTAGAAGCAGGTACATGGGAGGGACCTTCAGCCTGTCCAGCTTCTGTTGAGCATAGTAATTCTGCTCCCATTCTCGCTGCAGACTCTCCTGAGCCTCATATCGTTCTATTAGCTCTGCCACCTTCTTGGCCTCAGAGTCTGACTTCAGCTGTAGATCTGCACCCAACACATGACCACATTCTTTGTGTACTGCATATTGACAAAGCACTATTAGCAACTATTCATGCATTTCAACACAGCTTAACTCTCCACTGCAATGAATAGCTTATGTGTTACATCAAGTTACCTTTTGTTTGCATCCTGCTATCATCAGCATCCAACTTCTGAGGGCCTGAATCTTTCAGATGCAAAACCTCAGCAGATGAGAGCAAGAGTGACCTATCTTCTGTGCCCTCTGAAGACTCTCCATCTTGGTTCCTAGCAATGCTTCGATCTTGGTCTGTGTCAACTTCAGATATTGGTCCATCCATGCTTGCCTCTGACTTGCCACTGCCACTATTCTGCAGGTTAGAATTTTTGAAGGTTTCTGGAATGATATCTTGTAGGATTGCAGGTAACTGTCCCATCCAATTTGGAAGCTCCTCTTGACTTTGATACTCTGCAAGGACTGCCAACTCCTCTGTGATCTGATGCCACAAGTTACGCAACCGTTCCTCCCTTCCAGATCTGTAGCCATTGTACTCTGTATATTAGAAAACATGAGCCAACAAGGATGCAAACAAGATTATCGCATGAGCTGCTTATGTGGCCCCACCTTGTTTCTTGCCAATTTGTCTCAGGCTGTGATGTCTTCAGTCCTGTCCCAGGAGTGGACATCACATCAGATTCATCACTGGTGGAAAAGTCTTGCACTGACTTTGAGTTGCTCATAGCCTTCTCTGTCTTCTCATCAACATCCCCAGGTTGCAGCAAAGATTCCCAATGAATCTGATTGGATGCCCCTGCTGCATCTGTTCCCTGTTCCTCAACAACAGAAGGCTCCACCAGGTCTTTTTGATCTTCTGCTCCCCTTTGAGCCTCTTCTCCAACATTTAAAGTTTGTGTGGTATCTGAAACTTCTGTTGAGCTCCGAGTCGTGAGAACTTCCTCCCTTTTCATTTTCAGTTTCAAGAGAGCTTCTTGTTCAGCTGCTTCAGCTTTTTTACGCAGTAGAGTTTCCTGCTCCAACTTTCTTTCCAATTCAACCACCTGGGATGAAAAGATTTAGTGAAAAAAATGCAGCAAAACTGGCCCACAGATGAGAACAGCAAAAGCATGCAGGCTCATGTTGACAGGATTCGTTGATCAGTTTGAGTCAAAAACCTCACTTTCTTTGTGATCTGTTGCACATGCTCTTTAGCAGCCTTAGAAGCTGCTCGCTCAGCTAAAAGCCTTGCTCTTAGAAAGTCAACTGTTGTGACAGATGTTTCATCCCCTGCTGAAACCTTCCTGCACATGGAAGCCAAGCTTGAGCTAAACCTTCAGAATTTTAACTGGTTAGAAAGGAGGTCAAAATAGAGCCTACTTGTCAAAAACAAACTCTCTCCAGGCCGCCTACCACTTTCCAGACCAAGACATGGATGTAATGCATCAATCATAGATGCATTGACCTCACCTCTCGAGTCCAAAAGCTTCTCCCCCACTGCTCTGCTCTATGGCTTGCTCTCCAATTGCTGGTATTGTTCCAACACTACCTTTGGCCTGCAGGTCAACACTTTGGTTCCCACCTGTCAACACCATAGGTGACTGCTGCTCTTCTATGACTTCCTCAGGCTGAGAAGCAACTGATTTGGTCACCACATCCCTGTTGCCTTTCTGTGCCTCTTTCCCAACATCATCTCTTTGGATGGATTTCCACTTCAATGGTGTTAGGGGGCTCAGTGCTGTTGTAACTGGTAATCTCGGCACACCTAAGGGACCACTCAAGTTGTTGTCCTTCTCATGCTCAGATAGTGTCCTGGACTTCCTGTAGTCAAAGAAATCAAACTAATCTTAGATGCCAAAGATGTAAATCCATTCACCACTACATCACAGCCTTTCTACAGCACTTGTAGGATTAGTGTTTCCCTCATTACCATGAGAAGAAACTTACAGATTACTGTGAGATAAACAAAAGCAGTATTGCTGTGGAGCATAAGCTTAAGAAACAAGCTCTCTTTGGAAACATGACCCTACAGACAAGAATCAACATTCATGTGAAAACTCTAGAGCACCAATTCTCTGCTGGCCTATGATACCAAAGAATGCATCAAACCTTCCAAAACTCCCAAAACAAGGACTGTTGGTGCCTTACCACATGTTGACAACAACAAGATTAACAATCCACCCACAATGTTGCAGTATCTCTGAAAGTATGACCGAGAGAGATTGCAGGATTACTGAAGCAAAGAATCTCCAGAGTGGGAATGTGTGAGCTCCTTCATGAATTTGTGTACAGAAGGCAATTCTGTTGCAAAATCTGGTTGTACATTTTACTGTCTTCAAAGCTTGAAATAAAAGGACAATGTTTGACCGAAAAGGGTTTGTTACGGACAGGTATCGGAAGCAATACTGAGCCCAGGCTATTGTCTAAATTTGTAAGAAACAAGAGCAAGTTGGGAAGACGTATGGCTAAGAAGAGCAAAGGATTTGATGGAAGTTTGAAGGATCTGTTTTCAAGCATCTGTGCATATGATACCAGTGGATCTTATGAGATGACAACGATCCAGGAAGCATCTATCAACTGTGTAGTAGTACATCGCAAACCTGCCTCTAGTGTGAAGAAGAAGAAGAACACGAGAGCACCGCTATTGAGAACTAGTGCACTAGTGCGAAGCAAACTCCTCACAAGTTGCAGGAGTTGTTGATCTTCTAGGAACAGCAAGTGGAACAACAATGCGAGAAAGGAGAAACATCAGGGGAGGCGTTGAAGCAGTGAGAAAAAAAAACAAAGCTCTAACCTCATGGATAGCTGCCGAGAGACAGAGAATTTGTCCCCGCCGCCCGTTGGTTCTTGTTGCTCGTCGCCAGGCTCTTCCTTGGAGGAGGAACCGCTGCTACAACTCAATGCATCAGCAACAGACATCACTTCTACCTCTCTAATGGCAGATTCATCAGGCCATCGCAACCAAAACCCCGGCCACGAAAGAATCCTCCACTGTTCTCATAACAACTGCCATCCGTATCCTTTCACTTTCCATCTCTCTCTCTCTCTCTCTCTCTCTCTCTCTCTCTCTCGTTTTTCTCCCCCTTCTCTTCTGTTTTCTTCTTCTCTTTAATAATCCCTTCTCCTTAACTGTCGGTCTGTCAAGATCACAAACTCACCGTAACACAATGCTTGAAACACAGCTCCAGTTGGTTTCAGAGACGTGCAAATTGCGGATTGTTTTCGAGCTACAAAAAAACTGTACAAATGGAGTCAGTGAATTGTTGTTGTCTATTGTTTTGCCGTTGCCAGGTGCATCTTCATCTTCTTCTTCTACTACTTCTTCTTCGTCGTCGTCGCTCGACTCTCGACCTCCTTTTCCTCGTCGTCCGCGTCCTCTTCGTCGTCTGCGTCGTCCGTCCTCTTCTTCGTCCCGACCGAAAGCTTGCAAATCGCCAGCAGGCCCATCGTGTGTTGCTGAGTACCTAAATAGCCGTGCAGCATTTTCTTTTGGGGTTGCAGGGGGGGCATAATAAATGCCAAAAACCCCCACCCCCCTGAAAAACAAAAGAAAATGATTAAAAAAACAACCAACACAACACTGTTTTTTTACCCCTTTTTATTCCCCAAATTTTAAATGTTTTTTAGGACAACCAATATGCCGTATTCTCTAAAAAAATCTTTTAGCAATATGGCATTTTTTTTCATTTTTTTCAAAAAGGATACTAATATGGCATATTTTCTAAATTTCATTTTAAAAAAACACCAAGATGACATATTCTCTAAATTTTATTTTTTTTAGGATACCAATATGGCATATTCTTTAAATTTTATTTTTTTTAGGATACCAATATGGCATATTCTCTAAATTTTAATTTTCTTAGAATACCAATATAGTGTTAATTCCCCTTTGTAGTGTTTGGCCCAATTGTGAACCTGTTACCCAACTAAATTTTTTTCCCTTTCAAAACCAATTATTTTGGGTAATTTAATTGAAATTTCTAATGACAGAAAAATAACTCAAATTTCAATATCTCCCTGAAAAATTTCCAAATCACCTTCATTAAATCCTTCTCGTCAAGGGCTTTCCAATAATACCAAGAGTGCACCCAAATTCCCTTATAAATTTCAGTTTTGATTTAAATGATTTTTTAATAGAAAAAAATGTTTCAATATTCAATTATTTCTCCATTGTAGGTCGAAACATTGGGAAATCAACACAATGCAACACCCCTACTTGTCGAGGGCTTTCCAACAATACCAAGAGCACAACATAGAGAGGCACCATTTTCTAGGAAATCTCAATGCAACAAACAAAACAAACCTTCCTTTCGTACATTAGATCCTTTTAACACCTTGGTGGCTTAAGCCACACAAGTTATATTATTTTCTAATATTTAAATTTTTTTAAAGGTTTCTTTTTTCAAAGAACAAAAATTTGTGAAAGAAAATGAAATAAATTTTAGAACATTTGGGAATTTTCTTTTCAAATGGAATCGTCCAAATTAGGAAATTTTTATTCGATAGACATGTGTTGAAGTTATATTATGAGTTATGGTATTTGTCAAGATGGATACACATGCATATTCAATTTTTTTTCTTTCAACAAATACGGATTTATTGATTTTCAAAATCAAAATTAACAAACATAAAATAAAAGATAGGCATAAATTATGAATGTTTCAAATTAATTTTTGCAATCATACAATATCCTACAAAAACATGCAAATTCTGCAAAGTTAATGATTTTCATGGGAATTGAAGTTCTTTAAAAATTTCTACCTAATGCAACACAAGTTGCCTACCTCAACCACACCCCCAAACAAAGACACAAAAGAACTTGAGCCCCACAAAACACAATTCTAAAACCCATCATCTATGTTGTTGTTGGTGAGCTCAACAACTATGCCTTGCAAATGACACAACATAATTCTTTCCAATGAAAATTTTGTTATTTAGATTTGAAAATCTAACAACCTTATTGAATTAATCTTTGCATTCCAAGTTCTATTGTTTAGATGTGAAATTGCAACAACTTTAAAGAAGAGTGGAAAAAAACATAATCTCTCCTTATTCAACTTAATCACCTTCTAGTTGCAATTGTTCAAAGTAACTTGTTGTTTCAATCAAGTCATCATTTTCTTCAACTTTCATAAAATCCTTTCGATTCATATGTTGCACACAATTCAAATGTGAATAATCAAGCCAAATTCACCACAATGATCATGTGATCAAAGTTTTCCACCTATAAACAACAACATTAAAAAGCTATTATCAAATCACCAAGACTAAACACATGTTCAATTTTTATTTGTGACCTTTGAAAATTTAGGATTTGTTTGGTAAGGAAACCAATGTTTAGGAAGTGATTTTCAATAGGTGCACCACCAATTAAAGGGATCAACACATGTAACTAGAGTTGTAGATAACCTTCTAAACAAATACAATTCTCCAACAAGAGTGCATGAAATTTTTTTAATGGATGTGACAACACCAAAGGGTTAAAACAAGATAAGAAGAGCCAACAACATCTCTTGAGGTAATTCCTAACTAGTCATGATAAGTTGATATGCCATCAGAAGAATAATTAAACAACATTAAAACAGTGTTGAACAATAATGCTTGGACATTACTTTTACATTATTTCACATAGTGATTTTCAAGCATGAAAAGTGAATTAGTTATGAGTTTTTTAAAATGTTGAAAGTCATTTTATATTTCTTGGATTATTTTAAACTTATCCAAATGTTAAATTAATATATTAAAAACATAATTGTACAAATACAACATGTTTTTTCAACATTGACTAACTTTAAATGATTTGCAAACGTGTTTTACATTGATTATAATTGAAACAACTCTTATAGCTCATATTGATCCCAAGAATGCTATTGATTTCTTTAATAAAATCACTATATCTAGCAAGTGATCCATCAATTGGTGTTGCACATTTTGAACAATAAGGTTTAGTACATCAAAAATAGTCATTAGAAGAAGGAACTTGTCACTTTTGCATTATATTTCAAAGTAAAAAAAATAGCATCCCCACATCCAACATTATTTTTACAATTTGAAAAGACTTTAGACAAGGATCTAACATAATGGCAAACATGTGAATTTATGTTTGCAAATCATAAGTTGTTGAGAAATGAATTTTTTGTTTATCACCTTAACAACTTCAACTTACATGTTTTTAGAATGATGAAGACATTGACATCAAAAGGGTCAATAATATTAGTCCCATTAGCAACATGTCCCATATCAACTTCCAAAATTAGTAACAAATTAATAAGCACAATGAGAACATTGGATAATAGCTAGTGACCTCTCACAATTTGTTTGTCGCTCAAGCTGTGACAATAAGGTTCAAAACATTCATGAGTGTTTCTATAATTACCTATACCTTAAGAACTCTCTACTGTAAAATCATAATCCTATGTTACCTTTTCCAACATAATCTTTTACTAACAAATATAACATTCACTAAGGTCTTCAATTTCTAATACCACAACCCACTATATTTAACACATGCCTTCTCCCAATCCTACCTCTTATTTCTTCATTTTTTTGTCCTCATAATTGTTTCATATAAATTACAATGGATAATCTTCAAATTGACATCTTTTAAACATATAGTCTCATTTTCATCAATTGCAACATAATAACAAGCTTTAAACATAACGTGATTAAAACAAATATTTTCACAAATGTTTTGAAGTTTCAACATATGGTAATCAATAATGGAATGTAGTTTAGTCACCATATATGTTAAGTTATTGCCTTCATATTTCATAATAGCAATCACACAATGCATCAAATCATAATTTTCAAGTAAAGATTATAATTATCCATGGACAACCTTATGGTCTCATGCACCTCAAATAATCCAAGAATATCATTCATAAAAGTCCAAAATTTGTTCAAATAGTTAATTATTAGGCAAATGTGTCTAGGTTTAACCATTTTAATAGTAGCCGCATTCACCCCTAGAACCTATGTTTTTTTATTGTTTTTTTCAAAAATATTCTTGGAATTTTTCAATACATCATTTTTATAAAAAAAACTTAAATTTTTTGTTATTACTATTATGTTAAGGTTTGTATTTTTAAAATGTCAAAACTATGTCATTTTTTTTTAAAAATTGTGTTTTGTGTGTGTTATTGTTTAATTACCATTTAAATGCACTAGTTACATAACATAAAAAGTGATTTTGTGTATTTTCTATTCATTCGACTAATTCTAATTTTTTTGGATATTTATACCAATATATTGAAAATAAAATTGTATAAAAACAAGTCCATTTATTTATTTGTTTTAATTTGAAATATACAAGACTAAATACTGGTTACAATTGTTAATGATATGTATCACTATGATTGCATTCATCCATGCCACCTCAAGTGACATCCAACTTGATCAAAATCAATTAACGCAATTGTTACATATGTGAGATTAGGCAACACATGCAAGTTCATAATTTTTGTGTCTTTTGCAAGAATCATTTTCCCCATCAAAGTAGAGCAAAAAGGAAAGATAGCATGAGGGCATCAATATAATTTAACTCCATAGTTAAATATTTGCACAAGTGGAAAAAGACACGTACATGTCACAAATATACAACACCAAATCTTCAAGAAACTAAATTGGTGCAATTCATGGGTGCATTCACAAAATAGTGAGCTGGATAAGGGTGCATGCTAAATAAAGACTTATACGATTTTTTATTTTTAAATATTATTCAGATATATTGGAATGTTCCATTTACAAATTTCAAAAAAATCCATTTAAACAAAAAAAAAAATGTTGCATTATACCATTAGGTAAATATGTGTTTTAAGAATCTCCCCAAAATAATGTCATTTTCATGTCTTTTTAAGTCCATTTAAAAGTTGGATAAGTAGTTAAAACATTGGTTACAATGTTTAATTATTGTTTTTGAATGTTTTATCTTCAATAAATTCATTCCAATTTATTTCATATGAATTTCCATATAATACATTAAAAACATTATCATCTAAACACATTTTAAAAATTTACAGTATTAATACAAATTTTGACAAAAAAACATGAAAAATTAAACATTGGTTATGCTTGTTGCAACTTGGTATTTTGTGAATGTACCCTCATCACTTCTTTTGTAAGGATTTGTGACACCCAAAAATGTCATGATTACACACACCCACTTGGCCCAGACTTTTTCCTCAAATGTTGATTACATTATGCCTCAATAAATATTTTAATAAGGACAAATTTCCTTTAAGCAAACAACATGGGATGTGCATAGTCAACATGGGCCCTCATAGGAATAATTCTATTAATCTTGTTGTATTTCATAATTTTTTTGTTAAAGTAGATCATAAGCATAGAGAATTACGATTTGCATGTTATATTATACAAATTTAATATACCACAACACATGCAAGTTTACAAAGTATGGCACAAATAAGTTGCCATTAACAACAATAAAACCTTGGGGACAAATAGAGTTCCAACTATGTGGCTTCAAAGCATCAACTTGAACTTGTATAATTACAAGTTACATAATTTCAACCTTTGCAAAATTAGTTAAATAGTTTGCATATTAACATTTAACAAGTTATAATGCACATCAAAAATTATTGCAATTCCAACATATTATTCAATATTGTTGACATATTCAAACACACAAACATTCTTTTCATCCATTGCATTAGACATGTAATTGACACCTAACCATAGTGATGTGAAAACAAAACACTAAATACAACCCACTTGAACACACATAGATAAATGAACCCTACTTAATTTCTACTTAGTTGTTGCAATTTATAGCTCATGTAAGTGCATGGAAGAGCTAGGAATTGCAAAATAAAAACAAAACAAAAAACAATAATAATAAAAAAGCTTGTAGGCTCAAGGAAAAAAAAAATGAAGACCCAAGTGCAAATGATGAACATTAAAGTATGAAAAGACCAAAAACTCATTTTGTAAAGTGCGAAACCCATGTGTAAAAATAACAATGTATAGCTCAAAACTAGACTACAACTTGTTTGATTTTCAAAAAATGTAAAGACTAATGCACATGCCAAAGTGTGATGCTCAAGCCTAGAACGTAAACTGCACAAAGGTTGAATTGTGATGCTCAAGTTCAAAATGTCAAAATGTGCAAAGGTCAAAATGTGATACTCAAGCTCAACATGTGAAGTCAATCAAAGCATGATTTGGGGTATCCCAATTGGAACACAAAAAGGAGTTCTAAGACTTTTCAAATTTATATTTCCTTCGCAAAACCTAAGACCTAACCTAGATTGCCTCCTTTCCTTTTATGTCAAATGAAATATCCATGTACCTTATAACTTTCTTTGGCAAATATGAATAACCTATCTATCCATATCTAGGGACCTAATAACACTAAAAAAATAGACATGAACAACAATAGTTACACCTAACCTCCAAATATCCATAGTTAACATTTATTAGTCAAAATAACCTTTGTCAAGTGATAATCTCAGATATTGAAAAAATATATAAAAATTTAAGGTATAATTACATCCATATCGAGCTATTATCAGGATTTTTCCACATATATCGCAACAAAGGACTTTGCCATTATTGGTTTTTTGAAAGAAAAAATTAAATTCCTCCCAAACTAACAAGAAGCCCCCAAACTTACTAATGGACCATGTGATATTTGCACACTCCTAATTAAACCCATTGAATATACCAATGTTGTGAAGGGATCTTAACTTTTGCATCTCAAGAAAAGCTTAATTGGAGCATCAAAAGACAAAGGTATTACATGTATGTACTATGTACATCCACTTTAATGTTTGTTATACACAAAAGAGACCTCCAGGCTCCTTCCCTTCCCCTCCTGGAATTTTGTCTCTTGTGCATTGAAAGTGTACGAGTACACACACACACACACACACACACACACATTATATATATATAGGGGATTTTTAAAAGCCCAAAGTGCCTGCTGGACCAGGTCTGACCAAGCCAGCTTTGTGTACTACTAGGTAACAAATCCCAACCCCACTGCTAGTCTCTATATAGTAAGACTAATAGCCTTGTGAACTTGACAAGAATTTGACAATAACTCAAATGCTAAAGAACTCAATGCTCCCGTACATTAGAGATGTTATGTTAGAGATGTTATGATACCCATATATATAAATGGACAAGTTGGAATGATGTTACGGATGAGCATTGATGGAAGTAGTTATACATTGATTGAATTGGTCACTTACATACCTTTGATTGTCAATCAAAATTGTCTAGTTGCTCAACTAAACATTCCACTGTGCTCCTCGAATGTATGTATGTGCGATTCATGGGGTAAGGCTGGAACTTACTTACACAATCCCTTTGCCTCATGTATTATTGAGGATGAGTAAGGTAGAATATCTCATCACCAAACACCCCCTTTATGACCAAACACTTCATTTGTTCACAAACTGAAAAAATAAATCTGCACAATCTTTGGATAGTGTACTTCACATGCTCTGAAAGGTCCGTGGGTTTTGTAAGGTGCACACTAAACCCTAAACCCACGAACCTTCCAGAGCATGTAAAACACTGCCTGGATTTTTCGTTTGTATTTTCAGCTCCATTACCTGCCTGAAGAAACATGTTTTCAACAAGTGGGATCTTCTGCGGTGGAAGGTATCAGCCAGGCTGTACTGGGATCTTTTGACCAGCGGAAAGTAGCAGCCAGGCCTGTCACTATTTCTAAAAAGTGAAAAAATCCCAGATCTCCTTTACTTAGGAAAAAGACCTAAGTACATGCCCTTTCATGATTTTCGACCTGTTCCCTCGGCTTACTGGCCTTCAGCATAGATCTCAAAATCATGAAAGGGCATGCACTCAGGCCCTTCTCCTATACATGAAGTACACCTGTTTAAGCTGTAAAAGGAGCTTACAGGTTTTGTAAGTTGCACACCCCACACAATGCTGGTCTGTCACAGGACCTTATAACCTTTCATAAGGGTCCCCTTGTATGCAAATTGTCAAAATCTTAATGATTTAAATCTATCTGTCCTTCAGAGAGGGTGGTGTGAGTATTTCTTTTGTTTTTACCTCGTCTCTTCTTTCATTTTTGTCTTGCCATACTTGGTGCGTATCACAGGAGGATAATAATAATAATAATAATAATAAATTTGCCAGTGCTTTATGCAGGGTAATGTCGTCTGAGTGAGGTGTTTGCAAAAATTTGGGCGCACGCTTTTTTAGGATAAATTCCAGAAGACTAGCCAGTTCGATCCTTATCCTCTACATTACAATTGGGCTTCTTTAAGGTTTGCACTGATGTCATGCATTTCCCCCTATTATTATTATTATTATTATTATGCCCTCAATCACCACTTTTCTTGAAAATATGCTTGGCTAGGTAACATTAGGATCCTTCGATATTTAATTTTGCAACATGATATGAAAAACTTCAGGTTGTGCACCAATAAATAAGATGGCCAAAATGCTAATAAAGGTCACAAGAGAGAGACTTTTTAAAAAGATTTTCATGTTATGATTTCAGTATGTAAGGACTGAAAATGGGTTTGTCACTGTTTAAAGTAATTAAACTCTTTGACGTTTATGGATGAAGATAACATTGAACATTAATCATTTTATTTATTTTATTTTATTTTATAAAAAATTAAAGGTGTAGTTTACAATTGTGAAGTTTAGATGCTCTTAAGGATTTCAAGTCCCCTGCCTAGAATGAAGCATATCTGTATATTTATATATATATATATAAACAAGGATAAAAATCCATCCACAATAAGTACAAGGCATGTCGAAACAAATGTAAACACACAAAGAGAAAAACCAAAACAGTAGTAGTAGTAGTAATGAAGTCGAAGGCCTAATGCTAAAAGGGCATCATCCTCTCCCACAAATCAACTAGTGAAACAAGGAAGGAAAAGAAAAAAACAAAAAACCACAAAGGTTGATGATTCCCAAATAAGACATCAAAATGAGTTAGTTACCTTTAGTGAATTACACGAAACCCTAGAATGTTAGATTTTTGGAGCAATAAAATGGCTGAAATACCTGAAACAAGAACAAAAGACACCAGAATAGTGTTGTTGTATTATTGCCAGAAGAGCACAAGGAACATGAGGAAGAAGTAGAAGAACATGGAGCTTTTGTAAAATTAGGTCTAATGGATCAGGGAATGCAAGTGATATATATATATATATCCCATGATGGATGGATGGTTTGTTTGCTGGAGTCCTGCTTCACTGCAGTCTCTTTATGGGCAAAGAAAGCCTGTTGAGAGCCAACTGGTATCCAACAACAAAAAAAACATTAGGACCCAGACCACCACCCCAGCTCTTGTTGTTTGTGCAAGGTGTGTGTGTCACTTGCAATTTTATTTTATTTTATTTTATTAATTAAAAAAAATTACCGAGGTAGTTTTTTTTCAAGCCCAGGTTTAGGTTTAATTTTATTAATTTAAAAAAAATTTACCGAGGTAGTGTTTTTTTTTCAAAACCCCCAAAGATCAGCATGCAGCAGCCTTCCAAGAAGAGGAAAAGAAAAGGAACCCGAAAAATGTTTTGTATCTGCTTGGGTGGGTTCAACTCCTTACACTAGTTTACTTAGAGCACGACTCAAACCCATAGCCATAACAAAACCCCACCCTACTACTACTACTATTACTCACACACCTGTAGTTCAAACCCAACTGCAGGGGTCAAAATATTTGTATTTTTTAACACTAAAAATAGTGGTCTTTTTTTTTCTTTTCTTGTTTTGGGGGGGGGGAGAGGGGAGGGGTTGAAATCCATTTAACCTTGGTATTTATGGCATTCACAATTCTAAAGTTTCCAACTCTCTGACCCTCTGCATTGTTTGAATTATTGGCATGTCAAAGATGGAAGCAGATGTGAGCAGTGATTTCTTTTGCTGCAAAATTTATCATAATTTGCATGAAAAAAATTTGAGAAACTTTTGATTTTTTGATTTTTTGCAGTTTGTAAATTGTGTTTTTTTTTTTCTCACCACTTTTGTGACATTTTCAACTATGGTACCTTTGAAGCCCCCAACAAATCATTCAATGTAAGACTGAAAAAATTCTCATTTATTTTGTCCCTCATTATTATTTCATGCAATGTACAATTAAAAACCCGTACAAAAAAATCATCCATGTAAACAAACAATGGAGTGCATTTCTCTTTCTACTCATCCAACTATGAGCCAAAATATTTCGGTTTTTCGTACAATTCAGGATGGATGGATGGTGTGTGGACAGGGAAAAAAAGTTTTCATTGTACCCAAATGAGTGCAAGGGAAGCTTCAACACAAATAGAAGCATTTTCTATCACTACGGGATTATGGTAATGCATTCCTTTAGTCATCTATATACAATAGAAGAATAAGTTTTTGGGCAAAGGATGTGAGACAAATTTCTTGTGCTATTCCAAGAAATATCTTGAATGCACATTTTTGAGGTGCATTTTTCCTCACCTCATTGCTTGAGTAGAATTTTTATTCTTAAACTTTGTTCATCTTCATTTACGGTCTACAAGTTTACTAGAGATTGGGTACTTTATTGTAATTCATATTAATTAATTTAATTGATTGTCATGCATCCTAAAACACAAATGTTATTAAGGTTTTTTTTTTTGGTTGGAATCGGCCACTTTGATTTGGCCTAAACCCTAAACATTCTAAACACCTCCCCCCCACAAATATTCTTAAATATTAAAAAAAACCAAAATTGTCGGTTCTTTGAAAATTCAAATAATTACAACAACGCTGGTAAGATAGTAATTAACTACCGAAGTAAAGTGTGAGGTGGGAGTAGGAGGGTTTTTTCCACGCTAAGTTACCAAGGTGGAATCTTGATACCAAGGTGGAATCTTGATAACCGGGGGTGTTGCAGTTCAGTCACAACTCAGTAATGACAATGGGTTTCCAATGGATGAAGTTGCACTTGCAGTAAATGGATGTGGATGATTCACATAAATCCAGTTAGTTCAATCTTAAACTAATGGGAAAATTTATGGTGCAAAAAGAATCCAAGTGCAATTTGACCACCCCATGACCTGCAGCATGCCAGACTTCCCCCACTGAAGCCAAAAAAACAAAGTTGATTATTATCATGGGATCTCCCCAAAAGACCATCCAAAGAAGTCCAAAGAGGTCCACTCAAAGACACAAAAGTCATAGAACCACTCCTTTACTACTTACAACAACAACAATAACAACAAAAAAAAGGCACTGAAGTCTGTGTGTGTACTGAGAGAGAGCCTGACTTATGAAGGCCTTGTTCTGAGCCCTGACTCTGGCACACACACACACACACACACATATCCCTAGGCTAGTTACAGAGCTAATTGTGGTGTTTTTTTGGTCATCAAATGTAAACCAGATTTACTTACAGAGATGGTTGACAGCACAAGCCTGAAATAATAATGGAGACCCTAATCCATTTTTGGATGATTTTCATCCCTCTTCATTCATTCATTCCTGGGTTAGTCGGCATTTTTCATGAATCCACAAAACCACATTTACCCTTACAGAGAGAGGGCTTTAGACAGCACAAGCCTGAAATAATAATGGAGACCCTAATCCATTTTTGGATGATTTTCATCCCTCTTCATTCATTCATTCATTCCTGGGTTAGTTGGCATTTTTCATGAATCCACAAAACCACATTTTACCCTTACAGAGAGGGCTTTAGACAGCACAAGCCTGAAATAATAATGGAGACCCTAATCCATTTTTGGATGATTTTCATCCCTCTTCATTCATTCATTCATTCCTGGGTTAGTCGGCATTTTTCATGAATCCACAGAACCACATTTTACCCTTACAGAGAGGGCTTTAGACAGCACAAACTGAAAAAATAATGGAGACCCTAATCCATATTTGGATGATTTTCATCCCTCTTCATTCATTCATTCTTGGGTTTGTGGGCATTTTTAGTGAATCCACATTTTGCTTTCTTGTTTGTTTGTTTGTGCAAAAAAGGGCAGAAGGTGGAGCCCTCCATGTAGTAGTAGGCCATGGCGACAGTTGGGTATGCTTTGTTTTTTTTGGCAGACAACGGCATCATTCTTCTCCTTTTGGACAAAAATTGACAAAGTCAGTGTCGGATGTCTATTTTACCGATTTTGATGGCCTCTTTTTGTGGGCAGTGAGTGGAGTGGGGGAGGATCAGTACACCAAGCAGAAGGGAGAGAGAGAGAGAAAGAGAGAGAGAGAGAGAGAGCAAGCAGTGATGGCCTAGCCTGTGGCTGCAGAGTCCAGACTGATCAATTCCCGGTCCATCATCAATTCAGCAAGCCAAACATTCTTCATAATTTTCACCGTTTCCTCACACCTGATCATCTGCAGCTTCTGCAGAATCATCACAATGTTTTCCTCATTCTGCAACTGCTTCTTAATGAATTAATGCTGCTGCAGCTGGTAATGGGCATGGCTCTAGGGAATCGTTACAAAAACGGTAGTTGGTAAGAGACTCAAACACGATCCAGAGTAAACAAGCATGTGTAAAATCTGCGCCCTAGCATGTATGAATATCATTCGGGGGAAGAAGATTCTTATTCAACTTATGCAATGATCTTTTGGAATATAGTACGGGAGTTTGAATGCAAAATATATTGGCTTGTGATAAGTTCAATATGTTTCAACAACTCTTGACATACATACATTGTTGAGTGGCTGCATTTGTCAAAATGTCATCAATATGGGTATCATAAATTGTTGTGATTTTTAAAAATTGGAAGTTCCATTGAATAATGTAAACTTTTTAAGATCATCTCATTGTGCTGAGTTTTGATCAAGCATGTCAATGTTGAAATCATCAATTATTATTGTTGGACAAGGCATTCACATTAAGTCCAAAAGCTTTTCAAGGTGAATTAGGAATGTTGAAAAATGGTGAAGTTTTGTATATATGGCTATTATGAGAATAGTTTTTCTTGTATCTGTGTTGAATGTTGTTGCAATATATTCAACTCCCAAAAGTGGTAAATGTCTCATATGATGTTAATGTTATGAACTTATTATATACTATTATTATGTTGTTTTGCTCATATACACTTATGCTTGCATGTTTGTTTAAAAATCAATGATAGATGTAATATTTGATTTTTGTGGGTTGAATTGGGAGTTGAATTGTGTTTCATCGAGACATAATATATGAAATGCTTAAAATTGTGATTTTAAAAAGCATCATTTTTATGGAAGGATATTAAGTTGGTGTTGAAAGAACAAATAAAAACATTTGAGATTGAAGTGTATGTGATCAAGGAATCAATACATGCCATCATGCAATTATTTGTAAACAATGCATTTCTATGGCAACACTTGAATCAATTGAAAAAGAATTAGTAGTAAAGCTTTGAAGGAGGTAAAAAAATTCTCATTTTTTAACACGAAAAGATGTTTATACATGTAAAATCATGTTTGTAGACTACAACAGACCAAATGTTCATCCTTGCACTCAATGTTTGGTACATGTTGGAACTAGTTGAAAAGAAAGTGTGTCCTTTTTATGATTTGTCTCTTAGTGTCCTTCATTATCACAAGTGATTCTTATCCAGTTCAACTTGTTCATAATGTAAAAGTTTGATGTAACAATGTATTTAGTGTTATTATCATACGGTTGAAGACCAATATGATTAGTGATTTCTTGTAGTTGAGACCCAACATTTACATCAACAAATGTAGCCATCCATATGTTTATGTCATTTGCTGTTGCTATTTTTTTAGCTTGTGATTCTATATTTGTTTAGTCCACTATATGTGTGTTGTTATTATGGAAATCATATACAATTTTCTTTTACACCAAACTATTTGTTTGGAGCTAAATAATCAAATGTAACATTACAAATTGCATGATTAATGTCTTCCATTACACTACATGGACACTTTACAGTACGTGGACACTCATCCCAATTTGTAATTCAAATTGACTAAACTAATACCTATAATGATTTTTAAATGATAAAAAAATTACATAATTTTTTTAAAAATAACAAAATACAAACCTTACTTGTGTGAACTTAATGAATGTAAAACAATTTTGTAAACACACATAACACCAAAAACAAATTTGAACAAACAAACATACATCATGACAAAAGAAACAATAAACAACAAGAAATAAAACAAAGTCAAAGAATAACAAGGGAAAAAATGGAAGAAAACAACCAAAAATTCATGCGACAAATAAAGAATGACAACAAAGAAATGGAAAAACAAAATTTATGCATGTAAATTACAAAGTTGATGTAAACCTAAATTCGTCTTGAAGTATGTTAGTGATAAGAAAATGTAGTTTTCCTTTGAAAAATTATCACTATTGGATTTTTGCCTATCATCACTATCCTAAATACATGTATTCAAAATAAACAAAATAAAGTTTAAATGCTAAGGAAAAACTTCATATAATGTTATATTACACTACAACTACTCATATAAACTAATTTAATTTATCTTCTAAGTTTATGGTTAGCTTTTATTATAGATCATACTCTTACTTCTCCTAATTACTATTATTTTCCTCACATGGTGCCAATTTATAAAACTATGTTTTCACCTTACATTTACATTGTTAATTCTCTCATCTTTTATGTAAATAATCTTACATGTGTACACATACACTTATTTGCATGCACACACCATAGTATGCACAATAATAAATTATCAAAGTTCATTTACAAGAGCAAAGAATATAAAAGATTGAGAATGTTTGTTCTTTGATTTTTTTTTATACACTTCCCTAATGTTACATACAATTGTAACTTCTTTCATCATCTTCAACTAAAAGTCCTATTTGGTAGGCAATGTTTTGATAAAACTACATTTGATTATTTTCAAAATTTGGTAGCATGTAGTGTTTTGTTGTCAACTAATTTAATCATTGTCTATTGTTTCAATTTTTCGTTGATTATTTTTTGGCTAGTTATTGTTTCAACTTAATGTTATTTTTTGCCAATAATTTATATTTCCTAATAGGGTGTTGGGAGTAAACCTTTGAAATGATAATAATGGAAAAAATGGGAAAAAAAAGTAGAACTTACATTCCTTAATTCTTCACATTAGGAAAATAGGGGTGTATGAGAAATTATGGATCGACTAAGATGATGTGATAATCACAAGCACCTCACGACCGACTTGATAAATCACATGCATGTAAGCTAAATAATGCATATGGTTAGTGTAAATGGAGTCACCTTTGGGTCATGTCCACTTGTTTTAGACTCATTACATTCACGCAACTCAAACCTTGGAGGAGGCGACCATAACCTTCCTTATAATATATTTCTTAGTAGCAGATGCTACATTGAAATGATTAAAATGCCCAAAGCTCCCAAGTTATGAGTCTTGAAATTCCCATGTTATGAATTCATTTTTGAAACTTATACATTTAAAGACCTTTTCCAATGATGTATTAAGGATCCAATTTGGACAACATTTATTACATGCACTTTTGTGCAAAGAATCACAACATTTTGTGATTTGAACTTTTGAGGTGATTGCATTTTTGTTGTTTTCTTTCATTTCCTTCTTCATCATAGTTTAAGATTTCATGTTACACCAAGTAAGATTTCAATTGTCCAAGCAAGATTAAATGCAAGTTTTAGTATTTAATTTAACACATGTTTAAGACTTCCTTTAAAAAAATTTAACATACATTTCTTAATACCTTGTGGCATGGTCTTAAAATAAATCTTCAACAAGGTTGTTGTAGTTATTTCAGTTAATCATGTCAAAATTGATAGCTCATGCATACACATTCATTAATGACACAAAGTTTTAGTCTCCTTTATATGCAAAATCATTTTTTTTCAAAAAAAATTATCACACTTCCATACTTTCTGCCCACATGTGGTGATGCCATAAGTGATTATATTCCATGTAATTCAGCATCATAATTTGACTATGGCAATAACCAATAACAAATTTTAGCCATCTCCTTTTGTTGAATCTTTAAAAACTTAATAGAACATTTTTTGTTGGCCCCAAAATATTGAAGTATGACTTGTAAAATCATGACTTAAGTAGCAAATAAGCCCCAAAAAATCAAGATTATGCATGTAAACTTATTTTAAAAGCCCAACACTTAATAATTCTCCCATTTGATTTAAATATATTGTCTATGATTGAAATGGGCATTTAAATGAAAAACTTGTAGAACATTTGTGAAATCTTCAATCATTCCATGAACATAAAACCAAATTATATTTAATAAAATATTCAAAAGTTGGAAACTAAGAGGTCACTCCAATTCGATATATTGTGAATTGAACCTTTAAAAAACTATGAACTTTTGAAGTTCAAAATTATGAATTGTCAATTTGACTTTGGATTTCATATGGATTCCAAAGTGGCCAAATAATTGAGATTATGGTTGTTAGGGATTCAAATTTAGTTGGAAATATACCAATAAAAGAAAATTTCACAGATTTCACACTATGTCAATTGTATATTATTTTTCATGAAATTTTTGGTCATAAAAAACAATGAAAAACATTAGTTTAAAAGAAAGTCCATATCAGGTTAAAGAAAAATATATTCTATGTTATATTTGTGCACACACATGTACAAAATAGTGATTTCAAAGGTAATTTGAACCTAGATGAAAAATAATTATTTGAAATCAATTGATTGATGTGGCCCAACTACCTAATCAACCTAAATATTAAAAGAAATACCAAATGATTCCCAACTAGAATCTTGAAGATTTTTTTAATTTTTTTTTTGGTCCACCATACCTTGCATTCATTTCAAAATTAATTCATAACTTGTAGGAGGAAGTTAATATTGGTTCATCTTAAATAGAATGTTTGAATTCATTCAACTAAAGTGTTGACATAATAACAAGTCATCAAACTTATGTAGATATAATTTTTAATTTGAAAATTAAAACAAAAAATATTTTTTGTTCCTATATTATCTTAATAATTAGTCCCCAACCTTTTGAATGTTTTTATTGACACAATTGTACATAATGTGTGTTTATTTGAAATACAATTGTCTTTTTCTTTTGATGGTAGTATGACATTTGTTAAAGCACAAATTAAACAAATTAAAGTATTAGGCCTTTTAAGGAAAATCAAAATCCCTTTGCTCAAGTTTAGTTTATTGATCAAGTTTAGTTTCCTACAAATATGTGTACTTTTAGATACACCTAGATTGTTCACTAAGTTAACACTTTCCAACCTAATTATTAAACCCCACACAATATTCAATCAATGGTTTAATTTCCAAAAAATAAAACCATTATAACTTAAGCTATTATTGAGCAATTTTTTTTGTAAGCAAGCTAGATTGTTATGTTCAAATGAATAATCAAGTCAATTTTACATGTGGCAAGTTGAACATAAAGTCATTTGAATTGATTGCCAAGTCAAAATGCCAAGCCAAGTAAGGACACCACCACAAGATGGTTGTGATTGAAATAATGTTCATGTTTAGTTGAGATGCCATACATAGTTAACAAGGAAAATTGATTTGTTACCATGTTCATGGACTAGGTATATTAAGTTCCATGGTTATGTAAATACAAATTAACAATTCAAACACCATTGAAATTCTCATTTGTAAAACAAGCACAAATGTTTGGGGAATACAAAAAAAGGATTTTAAGGGTAGAACTAAGAGGGGTTTTTCATTAGTTTAAGTTGTGATTGATTTCTTCATGAAAAGGACTATGCCTATGGTTATAATGGGTTGAAGAGATGGATGGTTCATTAAAGGTATTTTTCTACTTATGCCTTATGTTTATCCAATGCATTACATGAACCCATTAGGGTTAGGGTCCTTTAGCACCATAGTGGGCCATTTGGCTTGTCATCAGGTCATTCATCCTGCTTTTTCAAGGGGGTTATGTTTTACCTCAATGGTTTGATGTGCTACCCTCACCTTTTTAGGATGTTGAACTTTGATCATTTTTGCACTAATCTTTCATTTTTAGTAGGATGATCACCTTATTCTTCTTAATGTGGTGGCACATGTAGAAACCAATACTTATCCCTTTTAAGTTAGATTTTGAGATACTTGTGCGATGTTATTTGAGGTCATCTGATCACATGTCTTGCCTTTTGAAAATCTAGTAGTGCAATCCTATCCTCAAATGCAGTTTTTTTTTATGGATTAATTAGACGATCATGAATTTCTTCATTTCCAACAAATGTTACTTTGGTTGTTGTGCGAACACATTTTCACTCATGTGTAAGTTTGACAACAGGGGCTTGGTTATTAGTTCATCTTAACACCCTTTCATTTTGTTTATCCTTTGTCCATTTTCTTACAACACTTTATAGTTGTCTCAGTATACCACATCCTATAGTTGCGCATCTTTCATAATGCCAGCGTGGTCATACCATGGATGATTTGGGTATCCATTTATTATGTTGCTTGTGTAGGAATGACTGCACTACAATCCATGATACATTTCGAGATACGGTTGTAACTATCACATTGGAGAGTGGAACTCACATACAAAGAAAGGTTTTTCACCTTTTCCCCCACCACACATGAAGATGAATGGATGTTTTCATCACTAGAGATCATTTTTAAACCTTGGCGGACGTTGTCATTATTGATTCGATTTGTACAAATTTGGTGCAACATGCTTTGACGATGATAACACACGTAATGATAATTGTTGTTCACAAAGCACAATTTTACACAGAGCAAGTGCCGGGAGATGATTTCATTCCCTTTGTCATAGAGACCTATGATTGTCTCCATCCTTGTTTTGATTCCTTTTTGACTTCTTGTGTACATGCCAATATAGCTCACCATCAGCAGACCTCCTTGGTACCTTCAATGCTTATATCTCATTATAGGCAATGAGTGTTGATAACCCTACAACATGCGCAAGCTATCATGATTCTTCAACATTCTACCATGTTGAATCACAATTCTTCATCTCTTCCACACATACTAGCTAGTGCACCTCCATCATTAGTTGATTTGTGACAAAGGATGCCCTTTTAACATTACATCTTCCACTTCATTACTATTGTTTTGATGGTTTTGATTTTCCTTTCATGTGTTTACATTTGCTTCAACATGCCTTGTACTTTTTGTGGATGGATTTCCATCCTTGTTTATATATATATACAAGGTTTTCTTTCATTAAAGCCTTTTCACTTCTAGGGTGGAGACAAATCCATGTTGCTTAGAACACCACCTTCACTTGTGTTATTCATGAAAGGATCATTTCACAAACAACCCATACACATAAAAGTTGACAACAACACAAAATATTTCTTCATCATTAATTGTGTATGGTTTTCATTCTTAGAATCCAACACAATATGCATGATGGTGTGGTTTTAGTACCCTTGAGCCTAGCTACATTGGTGAAAGGTGGCGAATATCATTCATTGCATAGTCAAAGTTCCAACCCATTTTGTGTTGCAATGGGTTGGATGTTGTTGGTTCTAGAAAAAAAAACTCTTGGTGAGTACCTACCTGTCCAAGCAGATATGTACTAGTACAAACTTCTATCTATGGTGATTTCATCAAGTCTGTTTTAGCAATTTAAGCTCCGCATCTCTCAACACCATATATAAAGCTCAGAATACAAAGACCACTACACTACATACATGGTGTTCTTCCTTTCTTCCTTTGTTTTTATTGTGAAATCCAGCCTGATGCGATCCATAGTCAGCAAATGTGACCTAGGCCAAGAACTGGGAAGACAAACAAGAGTGTGCAAAATTGAATTCCAGGAAAAATTCAATCCTGTGTCGTCGGTCCTACACACATCAATCTAATTGTGTGTACATTCTTTTGTATTCAAGATTGCCATGAACTCTGACGACAGGTTACAAGAATGTGCACAAAATTGAATTCCAGGAAGGAAAAAAAAATCAATCCTATGCTGGTCATATGCTTGATCTTGTATGGGTACATTTTCTGTTCAAGCTTTCGTGTGGATCAAGATCAGATCTTGTTGTTCCCCATCTTTTGAATACAAAAGTGTTACTTCACATTTTGTCTGTCCATGTCTGGTTTGTGAAAGATTGTAGCTTGAAATGTGCTTTCTACAATTGTGTTGCTGTAAATTTTGTCAATTTCATGTGAGAAGAAGAAGAAGAAGATGATGATGATGATGATAAAGAAGTTGCAGAAGAAGAAGAAGAACCTATCTATCTTCCTTGTTTGCTTGTTAGTAACAAAACATGTGGGGATGTGAAAGATCATGTAAAGAGAAGAAGGCGAAGAATCTATCGGTATTTATTTTCCTTGTCTGTTTGTTTGTCAGCAATAGAACATGTGGGGATGTCAAAGATCATGTGAGGAGACGAAGAAGATGAAGAAGCTATCTCTATCTTCCTTGTCTGTTTGTTTGTTAGCAACAAAACACGTAGGGATGCCAAAGATTGTCAACTTCAGGCACATATGGGTGTGGGATGTTCCAGATTAAACCCTAAACCCCTAAAACAAAATCCCTAAACCCTAAATCCTAAAATAAGAAGCTTAAACCCTAAACCCTTTTATTTCCAAGGCTGGAAAAGCTTGTTTGTTTGGTTTTTGCTGCTATGGTTCATCATGTCTGGATGCAACAGCGTCTGAGGTGACAGGAATGTCGAAATTCTTGGGTCTTGGCAAAGGAGGAGGTGTGATTTTGTGCACAATCACAGTGAGAAGCCCATGTCGACAAGTAGCAGCGATGGTGTCGAGGTTGACATTGGCAGGCAGATTGAATTTGCGTAGGAATTTGGCGACGGCATTGCGCTCCACCCTCATGTATTTCACTTCTCGACCACCTACGAAGAAATCCTCACGCTTGCGCTCTCCACTTATCCACAGGATCTCGTCATTCTCCACTCGAACCTAGCCAAAAAAACAACGAGATATTTTGGGTCAGTTTCGCCAGATGTATATTGTCAGTTGCTATAGGTAGCCAAACTAGAAAAAGGATTTTTTTGATTGCTGGGTGGAAACTCAATAACCGGCCAACACTACTCTGAACTCTGAACCACCAAGCTCAACAATTTGCAGAGAGAGAGAGAGATCTAAGACGAAGCAAAGGACACATGCATGCAACAGCAAGCAGATCATGATGGGCACCTTACCTTGACCTCTGTATGCTTCACACCAGGCATGTCAGCAACAAAGATGAAGGAGTTGGGAAGCTCTTTCACATCCACAGCTGTGCTTGCAGTGGGTTCCTGTGCAAATTCCCACATTGTTATTATTATTATTATTATTATTATATGCAGCAGACTACATCACACTGCACAACGTAACCAATTTTCTGCATTTTGTTCTGTTCCAAGATTTTGCAAACCCTAAACCCTAATCTGCTTCAAGCATGAGAAGCGATGACCTTCTACCAAGTACCCCCCCCTCCCCCCAAAAGATTCCTGCAGTTTTGTTTGTTTGTGTCAAGCAGATCCCCAGAGGAGGCATTTATCATAATCATCTACAGATGCTTTGTTATGTTGTGTTATAGTTTCAGGAGCAAGAAGAAATGTAATCCCATGACTTAGTGGGGACAAAGGAAGGATGGAAGGATGGAAGGGAGGGAGGGAGGAAGAAGCACAATTGGTGAAATGGTGTTAGGTACCCGGGTAGAAGATGGTTCAGAAGAGGCCTACACTCAGGGCAATTCTCACACGGAATGCCGCATATCGTAGCATGTTGTAAATGTGATACCCCAACCTTGCCATTGCTGGACAATGCTTCTCTATTGCTGCAAGAGCTTCAGGTGTACACTGTTCCAGACCCCAGCCAAATCCCACACACATGGATCATCATCTTCAACAACAATGGTCATATACCCATAAGCTTCTTCTGCTTCTTCTTCATCCATCATCATCATCATCATCATCATCATCAGAAGAAGAAGACTGCAGATTTCACATCATTCTTCTTGTGCTGGCTCAATCAACAAGGGTTTTTTTGTACATACAAGAAAGCAATCACCTCTTCTTGTGGGCAATGTGTGCTTGTGGACAGAGCATCAGGATGGCGAGGGAGGAAGGGACAGAGCATATGACAACCTGGCCAACCCCAGTTGATTAATGTAAGTCCACATTCTTCACAATTCTGTTCACAAATCTGATTCATGCAACCACTGCCGCTGCCTCCACTGCCACCCAGTTGATCATCTGCAACAACTTCAGTATCATCATGATGCTCTTCTTGCTGTCCATCCTGTAACTTCTTGCTAGTGACAATGCGAGTAGGGCTGGATCGAGCAGATCCAGCAGCAGCTTGAAGAGCAGCCACAGCTTCTCGGATGGCAACTGCATCATGCTGTTGCAGCTGCTCTGCAGCTGCATGGCAGGAAGGTCTGTTGTATGGATTTGTCATGCATTGGGTTGAGTTGATGATGGGCATCCCAGTAGGTTTGAAGAAATGGTTGTGATGGCTTGCAGTTCCACACATGATCTGTGCTCTGTACCTCTGATTGCACGCTAAAAACTTAACCTGATAGATTCTGTACATGTTGACTGGGCTTGTATCTGGATTGGGATTTTTCTCCTGAAGGAAAAATTGCTCTCAGATGATGCAGGACTAAGTGAGTGAGCGAGCAAGCGAACAAACATCTCAAGTCTTGGAGTTGTATACAGTTTCTCTTGACTCTTGACCTGCATCATCAGCAACAAAAAGGAACGTTCAAAATCTCAGGTTATAGCTTTGAATTTGGAATCTACAAAACTTTTTGGTAATGGGTCCTGGATTATTCGTAATCTATTGCATCACTCTCGCTTGATTTCTTGAATCCCTGCATATGTGTGCATATTTGTGTGTATCTGGCTGTGATGTGGATCTGAATGAAGCATTTGTTTTTTGCTGTTTACTCCATCAGTTTGTCTCTTAAAAGGAGTCTGCAGATTGCCACAGACATGGGTTGCGAGGGTTCCTAGAAAATCCTATTTGTTGTGTTTCATGTTTCTTTCATTTTTTCTTGGCACAAAGATTCTCATTTTGGTTCCAAAATGAGACCAAAATAGAAATGCTTTGTTAAGAAGAATGCTTCAGTTGCCTATCTTGTAAAGTCATCAATTGCAACTGAATTAGGATTCACCAACCCACAAAACACCTGAGGAGAATAGAATGGTTAACAAGTGCATTCACTGTTCACAATTTTTAACTCTCAAGGAATCCCTCCTTTTGTCACTCTCAAGAGATTGATAGGTGATGGTTTATAATTGTGTCAACTTGGTGTGTTTTTTAGGTGCTTCTTGGGCATTGCAAAGTGCAGAATCTGGGTTCTGTTTTTTGCAGAAGATTCTCACTTTGATTATTTGTTTTCCTCATCAGGCTTCCAGAAAGCCAAAAGAGATTGAACTTCTTGATCTTCTTCTCCACTTTCTACTCCATAATGTCATCTAGAATCTAGAATTTACTTTAGTTGGGAAGAGTTTTCCTTAACAGATTGCACCTGTATACAAAACAAAATGTTGGGGGTTGACATTTTCATCTTTGAACAATTTGTTAATCCAATGGTGAATGTCAATTTCATCATGTATACCGAGATTTTTTCTCCTTGTGAAATCCATCACAAATTGGGTATACTGTTTCCAAGTTCATGACAGCATTTGGATGGCAATGACTGCACAATTTATCACCATCACTCACCTCATAATACTGCATTCATCTTGTAACTCTTAGGACGACCATTTTATTGCTTTGTATTTGAACTGATTCCACAACAAATGTCGAGCAATTTTTTCTTTCTCCTCTGCAGATCACTTCAAGATTGTTTTCAGACATGATATGGACAGAAATGTAAACAGGAGGTACATTAATCCTTTTGGCAATTGAGTATTATCAACTTGCAAAATTGCAACTCTCTTTTAAATTTAGTGCCAACAACCCAACTTCAAAATCACTCTCTTTTGCAGAGTTAATCCCAACAACCCAACTTGAAATTCACTCTCCTTTTGAGAGTTAATACCAATAAGCCAACTTGAAATTCACTCTCCTTTCAAGCTTAATCCCAACAACACTTTCTTGTCGCTATTTACCTTCTTAACATTTGTTTATCTTACATCTATATATGCCTTTGATATAGTGTGTGCACAACTTACATCCAGAAATATTGAGAATTGTGAATTGCAAACATCGCTTATCCAAACTTGAAACCTGATTTTTTCTATTGGGATGATTCCATTTATAAAATAGATATTGGTGGTCTCTTCATTGATCAATGGTACCCAAACAAAGCGCAATTCAATGCTGAAAGGGGTTTGAAAAGTGCTCATTTTTCCTAGGCTCAAAAGTGTGCTAACTGTAACTGCTTAAGGATTTCATACTGAGGGCAGGTATTCATGACAGTTGGAAATAGAATGACCCAACTGAAGGAGCATTGAAACGAATAGGAGTGAGTGTGTAAAAGCATCTCCAACAGTGCTCAGTATGTAATTCTGGATAGTAAAATTAAATGTCTAAGTTTAACTGTTTTTTTTTTTGGGCAACCCCACCAATAAACTGTAAGAGGAACTGCGTATACATGGGGACTACTAGTAACAAACCGCCTGTACCAATCATTATGATCGACCAATTAGAAATATTGAGCCGCAGTTAATTCCAATTTATTACTCTTTTTTGGAGGTGCACAACTGTGTTGTGCCTTTTACCAGCCACGGCAAGCTACACGAATTTGGTGTAGAAAAACCAATTTCCTGAGCTAAACCGGCACATTTTGACTTTTTAACAATAAATTTTACTGTCTGGAGTCACATGCTGAGCACCGGTGTAGATGTTCTAAGCAAGAGCAAAATTTTAGGGACCCATAGAGCAAAAAAACCACCCATCCAAGTCAAGCTTGTCACTTTGGGAATCTATGGACCATTGCATGACATTCATTGGGGTGGCACACTCGAGCTATCACCCTCATGCGTAGGCACCTCAAAACAAGGAAGGGCCTCTGGTCCTACCCTTCTCATATACATTAGGCCCAAGGAATTGAATGTGGAGCCCAAGGTCCAAGGTGTAATGCCCTAATAGTAGAACCTTCCTTTTTCCATGATTACCCAAAAGCAGTCAAAAACCTTGCACTTCTTTGCTTGTGTGTAAAGAGGCTGATTTGTATGTGCAACTTATGGTGCATTCACACTTGGTGTTAAGTCAGTGTTAAATGAAAATCTAGGTGGCATCCTAGGTGGCATGCAATGTTAAATAGGTGATAACTTAATGTTAAGTGAATGTTAGCTTAACATAAAATTTTCATGGTAACTAGGTTTAAGTCCTAAATGACTAACATGATGTTAGGGGACTTAACACTAGAGTCCCTAACACCAAGTGTGAATGTACCTTTAGATCATTAATTTATCCCTAATAGCAAGTCCATATACCTTATTTCTTTTGCACCAACACTCATATGAATGTGTTTGATCTACCTTCCAAGTTTTGGATTTGATAAGAATGGTAAGGGGGTCAATTTTTTTAAAAAAAAACTTGAAATTTTTGCTCATAATTATTTTAATTGTATATTTCACGATGATTTTTTTTTTTTCATTTCTCAACTAAATTTCATTATATCATTTTACCAAAAGATTCAAGTGGATTGTTCTCTACAACTCCATGATTCATTGAACCTGATTTAAGTAAGACAATTTTAAATTTCATAACTAATAGTCATCACTTCAACATTTTCAAACTAAAATTTGTTTAGCCCATTCCCAAATAAAGAAACATGAAAAAATGTCTTTTCAAATCTATGTATATTTTTAATTTAAAAAAATGCAACACCATATTCAGGATCATATTTTCAACTCCCAATTTCTCCGCTAATTTGCATTCTATTTTTTTTCCAGTTGAATGTGAATTCCATTCAAAATATTGAATTGAATTGAATACAATGTCATTCGATATTTTCATTGAAATGGAACTAAATTTTCACAAATTTAATTATTATTATTTTATCAATTGATTGTTACTAGTAGGGCACAGTACCATGGAGCCCAAGTTTTTAACCGAAAGATTCAAGTTGACATCCACTCCAACTCCATTGAGTGTTGAACGGGTCTGTGGTTACAACTCCCTCCTCAAACTTGGGTCAGATCTCAAGTAAGGGTATAGAAATCTTTGATACTGTACCAGGCATTTCATGAAGCTCGACAACAAGTTTGAATTTACGAAGAAATGACAATTCCAGATTTTTAGATATTTCTGAAACATTAAACCATTTGGTCCCAGTTATTTCAAAAACCTCAAGAGAAAAAACCCACAGTTTTCATGAAAACCCCATTAAGAACTAGTGGTTTTTTTATGGGCAAATTATTTGAATTTTGCAATTTTTTTGTTTTGGAGAATCATGAAAATTATATCAAAATCAATTCTTTGATTTTTTAAATTTTTTTTGAGAACCACAATTGTGGTGAGTAAAGACCGAGACTGCATACATGCTTTACCAAAATAAGGACCTGCATTCAGCTCTGCTTCTCATGGGCTTCATTCCAGTAAAGCTTTGTTACTGAGGAGGGCCTTCCCATACTTAACAACCCATGTGAGATTTTCTTAGTGATACCCGTTGAGTATCATGGGAAAAAAATGCTCGTTTCCTTTTTGATAATTTGACCTCCACATACACTACAAAGATCCCTTGTGAGTTTTATTAAATCCTGAAAACTGGCCTGAAAATCATCAGCTGTTCGTCGTTTCTAATAACCACCCAACATTGGTCAAGATTATTTTTTGGGTAAGTAACTTTTGTTTTCAATAGAAGTTACATTGTTACATCTGTTAAAATTTTAATGCTACGTAAGTACACTAATATCTCACGGGTCACAAGCAGTGCAAACATCAAGATTTTCAGCAGCCAGGGTCCCGATGGATACATGTGAAATGTCATATATAAAGAGGTTTTGGAAATGTAGTTTGTAATTGTAATTTTGTAATATGTACCATCAAATACACACACACCTGTGCATTAGGCACGGGGTTCAAATTAGTATATATATAGAGAGAGAGACAAACACACACACACAAATGGACAAGTCTACTAAAATATTTTGCATTTTCAGATTGAACAAAATAATTTGATGCCCTCTGCCTTTAAACAGACGATAGAAATGAAATTGCTTGTGTTGCAGTCTTCAACTTAACCAAAAGTTAGCACCCATCATGAAGTAGGGTTTCAAGCTGAATGTTTTGGTTGAAAAAAAAGGGGAGATTTGTATGAGAAATGGAAAATTGCAACCTTGAAATTTTTTTAGTCTTTTTAGTTTTGGGCTTGAACTACTTCCATGTTTGCTTATCTGATGTGCATTGAGCCTCAAATTTGGCAATGCAGCTCTGCCACACACAGGCAAAGATGATGATCTTATTTTCTTTTTGACTTACTTATTGTGGGATTTGCATTCATTTTGTTTCTAATTAGATTTGTGCTAAGATTGATGATTGCTTTGTGAAATCTTGTGCGACTGTGGTTAAAGAGGCTTGGAGAAAAAGCAAGTTTTAAAAATAGTTGTTGGTGTTGTTGCTCATCTCTTGTACATACATAACTGCAAGAAGAGAAAGTGTTGTTTGTCATTGTTCTAAGCCAGAGCATTTTGGTGGTAGTTGTTGTTGTTCTATGCCCAATTAGGGTAGAACTGCTCATCACCAATCATTATTACCCTATCCCCATCATTTCTTGCAATCTTCATCATATGTGCTCCATTTTGAGTGATTTAAAATGTTATGGGAGTGCTGTCTCAAGCTTTACAAATCATCTTTGAAATGCAAATGAAAAGGAGTAATAAAAAAAATAGCAAGAAAAAAAATGAGCTTTTCAACTCACAAAATGTGTTTTTTTCCTTCTCTTTGGACCCCAGGTCTTAGAAACCCAAAAAAAGACAATTATGAGGTGGGCGAAGGGTTAGGATATGTGATTAACCGAGTATAAAACTTACTATTTTAACAGAAATCCAAATGGTGTACAAATATGTTCTTTTATTAGGTTTTGGAAGACACCTTTCAAAACATATTCAAGGTCTTCTTCAACAATGTCCTAGAAAGGCGAAAATCACACAAAATCTGGTCTTTGTTAAAAACTTTGACAAAGTCTTGCATCTTTTAAGCTTACAAGGCAAGCTCCTCCTGAGAGTCTAAAACAACAACATTAATGTTTTACAAGTTTGAGCACATGTGTTCTTTGAATGTACAAGGATCAATTGCAACTGAGAATACATATTGATTATTTGTAACAACTAAAAGAACTTGAAGAATTTTTACCCAGTCTGATACCCGATTAATACCCGATGAGAAAACAAATGCCCACTGCCCCGCACTGGTCCTTATCCAGATCTGGTAAAATTGTCAATGGTTCTGATTTTGTTTGGGAAGGAGACAACACACAACATTATGTGTAAGGTTCATTAGTTTTTTTTGGTTTTCCTTAGGAGATAAGGAACCTTAAGGTGCCTCCTCCTTTGTTGAGGCTGAAAAGTTAAGGGTAAGGTGCCCTGAACAAGAAGTTCTCCAGATACACTAAAAACCTTCTATGGTGATAAACAATTACTAGAGAGACCCAAGTAAGGGGGTTTGGGTGGAGCTGCTCTTTAGGAAGTGGAAACTTGCAGTGTTGTTTCATTGGCAAAGTTTCACCGAATTTCAACTTGAAAACTTATAATTTCAACCTCTATGAAGCGTTTTTCACAGAAAAAATGACCCAATTTTTCCATTTTTTAAAGGAAAAGAAATCCGAATCACCAGATTTTTGTGATAAGTTCCAGTAGGTAGCCAATAATAATACGAAAGGATTCTGCTTTGCTTTTCTAGTTTTATATTGTAATATCTAGCCCAATTTGGCTAAATTATTTTCTGGATGAGAACCACTTTGGCTACATCACAAAATCCTTTTAAGAGAGAGAGAGAGAGAGAGAGAGAGAGAGAGATCTTTATTAAAACAAAAGAAAAGGGAAGCAAGGGGTGTGTCACACTGTGACCTTGCCATTTACATTGAAAAGTATCCTAATGCAAAAGAAGAATTTAGAAACTCAAATATTTCACCAAGCAAAAATATAATCTTCAAAAAAATTCTCTAAAAGAAATCAAAATCTTTCAAGATATTAGAACTCTATAATAACTAACTCAAGTTTCAACACATGAGCACTCTCGCTGAACTCTATAATAACTAACTCAAGTTTCAACACATGAGCACTCTTGCTGAACTCATGCAGACTACGAACATGGTCGCCCTGGCCAAATTTGTGGCATGCTGCCAGTACCAGAGGACAATCTGTCCTCCATGATCTACCTTTCATCTAATGGACTCTCTGGTCCCAAACGGACGTAAAATTGTAAACAGTAAACACAAGCCAAAATATCATCTTTCAAAAATCCTCATATAAAAATAGACCTATTATTATTACTTAGGGGCCAAAATCCCTTAAGTTACTATTACATATAGT
>Ga0116231_10001841_pt1 | contig 44053 bp, 34 predicted proteins | sample S1TSphgellanicum_2_FD_89695 | JGI IMG/M metagenome (GOLD analysis project Ga0116231, IMG submission 89695) | Host-associated microbial communities from peat moss isolated from Minnesota, USA - S1T2_Fd - Sphagnum magellanicum MG | ecosystem: Host-associated > Plants > Peat moss > Unclassified... | reverse complement strand
TTGGCGCATATATGCACCACTATAGTTAACTAACTATTGTGAGCTCAGTGATCATGCATCACTATAGTTAACTAGCTTCGGCAGAGGATCAATATGGCGCACCACTAGTCACCACTTAGTGTACTCAGTGGCGTTTTAGTGCCAAAAATTTTTTAGTGGTAGAAGGTCTGGAATGGTGTCTCTCTTCCCTGACAAATATCTGCCACTTTTTTCTGCAGCATGTAAAAGGTGATGCCATGGCTTGTTTGCTGTATTTGGAGGCACCAATCCACAATGTTATGTTCCTCCTCCTGTGACAAGACAGTGCAAGGACCTTTTTTCTTTGATGACATCTTCCCTCTGATCCAGTCTCAGATTGAAGATGCTGGGATGTTATACTTCTCCCCTATTATGCACATCGAATCACTCCCTGTCTTCACCTCTTTGATTGCTAGTCTCATTGTTTCCTCTGTCCAGTTCCCCATCCTTTGAGGTTGTGCTGCCATCTTCAACTATGACATTGTCTATCTAGAGGTATACCATATACCCACATGAGTTGGCTGGAGAACTCTCACAAGCAACACAAAGTGTTGAGATGAAGATCTATCAGTGCTAGACTACATAATGATGCTACCCCAAATGGATTCCAACACCTTTAAATCTCCAGTTACCAAATTTGCATCCGGCAAACAGATCTTCCTTACACAAGTTCGAATAACAGGAGAAAGCGCAAATTTGATTGAACTAAATGACCATTTGACTGGTAAGAATGAATTGTGATGACCCCAGAAGTGCATACATGTCATATCATTTGCATGGTCTGAGCAGGATTAACTGCAGAAACTGGGAGGTAACATGCATCACCTACCAGGGGACCAATTGTGAAGGCCAGACACCTCCAAGTTGTGTTTGTGAAGTCCCCTCTGCCAGAAAGCGTCAAAATTCTTTGTTTCGCCCAAAGCAGCCTGTGACAACCATGGAACCAAAAGCTAAGAAAAGACCTTTAACTTGATGGCAGATCAGACCAAAAAAACATTCATGCCAGGTAAAATACAAAGAAATTGTAGAAGGTCAAACATGAAAAGAGCTTTGGTGTCTCCAAGAGTGCATACAACTCCTACAGAGTAGTTACTCTAAAGAAGCTGTAGGGGCCTGCATGCATCATGATATCACACTGCCATCCCCAACAACTAGACAAACCAGTCATCTTGTCACTTAATGCACAGATAAACAACACTGCACCAACCCTACTCAACAAGCTCCAACAATCACCAGCATATCTCTCATGAGAATCGAGAAATCACCAAATGCAGTTGTAGACCACATGGTCCAATCAGCAGAGAACCAATCTAGTCTCCTGAAGCCTCCAAAAGCTTGCTTCCAAGCAATGTGCCAATAACTGAATAAAAAGGTTAACTACGTGCACACCAAACAAAAGGCTATTCTGCTGCATAAAAAGAACCACACCACTGAAAGAATCAAGGCCCCTTCAGGCTGTACAGACCTAGCCTTTCCATTGTTCAGAGATCTTCCACAAACCTGGACAACCGAGTAGAGATATCCAGCCTCAGATGACATGTAGATGCCATTGAGACTCAACCGGCAAGAGTAAGGCAAGGTGCTGTACACTCTATGAACCATAGGTATGTTGGCAGATCCTATGAAATTATCAACCTCTTAAATTGCCTCCAAGAAGTATAGCCATGTTGGAAAGTATGAGAAACACCATGAATTGCCAAGACTGGAGTAGCCATGGTGAGAAGAAAGAGAAGAGGGTAGGAAATGAGACTTGTTGGCATGACCCTGAGCGTTCACCCTATGGTTTATAGTGTGTAGCCACTCTGTCTGGCTCTTGCCCAAAACCCTAACAGCATTCAATCAACACGCCAACACGTGGGATTCACATGACACACTCTTTACCAAGTCTCTGCCCATAAATTAAGTCATATTTGCGTAGTTCTGTCATAAGGGCCCCGCAGGTCATAAACACCTGCACACCTTCTATGAATGAGGCAATAGAAGAGGGCGTCAAGCAGCGGGGGGAGTACCTGCGGCCTTCTTGTTTACACGGCGATCAAGGAAAACATGCCGCCTTCTTGTTTACACAGCGATCAAGGAAAACATGCCGTTCCAAGCATAGACCATCTCGCAAATCGTATTTCCATATAGCCATGAGGCAATTACTCACCAGGATACACGTAAGGTCTTCCCTCTCACAAAACTCTTCGGTTTTTCTAGTCTTAATCCAGTCTTAGAACACCAAAATGGAGAAGATTCTTACCAGGACCCGCTCAATTCCTTCGTCTCTGAAAGGACTAAAAACTCCGGCACGGTAATCAAATTGCAACTCTGCGAGTAGCTCTATCGTCCATCCAACACCGTAACAATATCTCACCTTCCATGACTCTTTGCCGCCGCATAGCTCGCGCACCTCAATAGTATTCTCGCACGACGACCAGGAGGAGAAACAAAGAAACTAATGAAAAACAAAACAGAATAACAAGAGGGCAATCAAAATCTAGAGAAACTAAGCCCACAGAACACGAAATTCAAAGGCGAAAAAATAAATTGGAAGCGGAGTAAAATTGACGAGTGATTATATGGAGAGGCAGCGGATTTACGACTTCAAACACAAATCTGGACAAGGAAAAGTAAAGCGATGTGGAACGCAGACGCGGACAGTGCGAAGCTCTGATTCTCTCGCTTTGCTGCGCGGGAGGAGGACGAGCGGGCCAGGTAACCACACCACGCTAGAACCCTGGTCAATATAACCCTATGTTCGTAACTAAGCTGCAACCAGGGGTTTAGATTCGGATCATAAATTCATCCATGGCTATGATCTTTGTAGAAAGCAATCTGACCTTTAGCCATCCACGGACATCATGTTTCTATCCATAAATCTGACCCTTCAATCATCCATGGACATCAACTTTTCTATCCATGAATCTGATATTCAGTCATTAGCAGACATCAGCTTTCTATTATCTGACCATCAATCATGGATGTAGATTATCCCTTCTACAAAGTCATCTGACCTTTAGTCATCCATGGATATCATCTTTCCATACATGAATTTGACCTTTAGTCATCCACCGATATCATCTTTCCATCCGTGAATCAAGCCTTTAGTCATCCACATAGATCATGTAGTCTCCAAGGGAATGTGACCACCGGTCCTCAACGGACATCATCTTTCCATGCCGAATAAATTGGACCTTTGGTCATCCACATGGATCATGTTTCTACATAGTAATATGACCTTCCGGCAATCATGTGTTTCATGCACTTAACTATGAAATACTTATGATTTGTATGGCATTTACATTTTCTAAGGAGTTTTGTCACCCTCTTTCCATACCTTGGTGGTTTCACTTAATACTCATATTGATGAATTGTTTATGGAGTTAGTGTATGGACAATTGTTGCAAAAAGAGTTATGATTTGTGTAAGAAGGAATCAACCATGGTACAAAGCAAGAAGCATTAATTGTTAAGGGTGTTTATGGGAAATTTTTAAGGGGTGTAAATAAGAGGAAATTCAAGAATGAAAAGTTGAAGAAGAAAGGAAATTCCTACAATTATGGCATTAGCAGTCATTTTGCAAAAAATGCCACAAGTAAAAAAAACAAGATTGGAAGAGAAAGTTCAAATGTTCTTCACACATAACTACAACAAGCAAGATTTAACTTCTTGTGACTAATTTGTCTATTTCTACAATTTGTAAAGATATTGCGTTCATTGATTATGGAGCTTCACAACATCTTACCTTTTGAAATGAAGTATCAAAAATTTACTTTGGGTCACAAAGTATATCTTGGAGACAAATATACCCTTGATATGTGTGTGGGAAATGCACTACTGTTATCAAATGGGATTTCCAAGTGCATTGCAAATGTTTTATATATGTCCCAAAGTTGGCAAAGAATATATTATAATCGTCAATTTGTTAATAGAACAAGGTTTCAAGGTGGAATTTGAAACTATTAAATGTTGGTTGGTGATTGTTGAAATTCTCCAAAAAAGGTGGTTATATAAGTTGGTTGGAATCATTTAATTCTTGGTTGTAGATTATATCACCAAACTAAAGAAAAACAATTTGTGACATTAAAGACTTAGACATTTCTCTATGTAAGGCTTAACAATCATTGTCATGAGCTTGAAAATTATTATGACAACATGCATTATGAAGGACATGAATTAACCAAGACAAAGGTAAACCTAATTTTAGGTCCAATCATAAAACATAAAAATCAAAAATAAGAACATGAAATGTGCAAAATGTACCACAAATTAATGTTGAACATACTAAATATAACATCAAGAAAACTATATTCATTTATATATTGTTAAAGACTTAATTCAAGGAAAAAATATTCAAAAAAATTACATTAATTAAAGAATTTTCAAAATATTTTTAATCAAATCTTTAATTATAGTATAAATGTATAATCAATGGAAGGTGGACATTCAAAGATGAACTCCATCCATTATGATGTTGGGGATGTCATCCATAATAACCATGGCCAAAAATATTTTGTTGAAAATATGAATTTTAATGGAGATCATGACTTGAATTTTTGCAATAAATGCATGTGCGACAAATACCATTATACCCCATTTCCTTTGAATGGAAGTTCTCATGCAATGTTAATTCTTGAGCTTGTGTATATGAACTTTTGTGGTCCCATGGCAACATTTCATGGAAGGGAAAATATTTTTTAACCTTCATTGATGATTTTTCTAAGAAAACATTCATTTATACCATGAAAGTTAAGTTTGGTGTGTTTGATTAATTCAAGGATTAAAGCTTTAGTGAAAATTCAAACTAGAAAAAATATTAAGGTAATGAAGTATGATGGAGGTGAAAAATATATGTAACTCCAAGAAATTCAATCTATTTTGTAAGGAAAATGACATTATAAAACAACTAACCATTCCATACATGCTAGAGAAAATTGTGTATGGAATAGTTGAAAGAAGGAAGCAAACACTTATTGAAAGTTTGTGATTCATGTTGCAACACATGAAGTTGGACCATAACTTTTGGGTAAAAATAGTGGGGGGTAATTATAACATACATCCAAAATTGAATTCTTACCAAAGTTGTTTCAAACATAACACCAAAAGAGGTTTAATGTGGTAAGAAACGAATTCAACCACATTAATAAGAACCACACCTGACCTTAGATATATGTTTTTTCATTGTTTTTTCAAAAATATTCTTGAAATCTTTTTTAATACATCATTTTTTTTAATCTTCAATTTTTTGTTAATCTTATTATGTTAAAGTGTATACTCTAAAAATTCCAAAACTATGTCATTTTTTAAAATTTTAAAAAATGGTGTTTTACTACTTAATTATCATTTATAAGCATTGGTTACATAATATAAAAATGATTTTCAATATTTTTTATTCATTAGATTGATTGATATGTATACTAATATATTGAAAACAACATTGTATAAAAACAAGTCCATTTATACTTCTTCTTCTTTTTTACAATTTGAAATACACAAAATTAAGTAATGGTTATGACTGTTAATGGTACATGTTAGTGCAACTACACCCAAACCTTTTATAAGTCATTTGCATGTCTTTTGTTGTGTTATATTTGCTCATATATGCCAAAGGAAGTCAAATGGATATTCATTGATTATGGTGAAGGGATTGAAGGATGATTATAAATTGAAAATTAGATATGGAACATGAAAGAATTCCTTGACATAAGGTTCCAAACCAAAAACCAAAGGAGGATGAAAAAATTATTCAATAAGGAAGAGAGATCTAAATGTTGGATTTAAATAATCAAAATCCTTGAATGTGTTTTTTCTATTGATAGCAACAAAATTTATTCTTTTATGGATCGAGGTTTTAAAAAGTGAGGATTCCATATAATGAAAAAAGACCATGGGTTTTGAATTTTAATCTTTACAAAACAACAAAATTGGGTGCTAATTTCGTTTCCCCTAGGTCACAAACCATTGAGTTGCAAATGGATATTTAAAATCAACTATAATATTAATGGTTATGTGTCAAGGCATAAAATTCGTTTGGTGGTTAGGGGGTTTTCACAAGTCGAAGGTATTGATTTGAATGAAACCTTTCATGTGTTGCGTGAATGGAATTAACTTAACTACTTGTAATTGTAGCAATTCGAGATTTTGAAATGCATCAAATAGATAGATATATATATCAACTAAAAGGCTTTGTGGTTAAGGGTAAGGAAAATATAGTATGTAGGCTTTTGTAATCCTTATATGGTTTGAAGCAATTTCCTTGTGCATGGAACCATAATATTGATGCATATTTTGTATTTGAGGAACTTGAAATAAATCTTATTAACCACAAGTTATATTTCAAAATAGTTCATGGAAACTCCTTTGTGATCATAATTTTCTATGTTGATGATTTCATTTTGATTTTTAATGATTTAAATTTATTGAAAAAGGCAAAACAATTCTAGAAAAGAAGTTCGAGATGGTGGATCTAGGTAATATCCAATATTTCTTGGGGATATAAATGAATTGTGTTTTACAAGACCAAACAATTTATTTAAACCAACACAAATACACTATTCAAAGGTATATTGAAGTTTTTTGGTATGGTTGAAAGTAAGTTAGTGCATACCTTTTTTATTACCAATTATAAATTTCAAAAAGATATGTGTCCTCAAAGTGATGTACATTTGGAAGCAATTAATGCGGGTTATCCCATTTCAAAATGTTATTGAAATATTTCTTGTATATAATAAAGGTACATACAAGACCTTATATTGTTCAAGCAATGGGGGTTGTGAGCCAATTTATGATTAATCATGGTTTCATTAGATTATAGTGAAATTATTTTTTATGTTATTTAAAAAGCACAATTTGGATTTTCATCACAAATTTATAGGCTTCATTGGTTTGTTCCAAATCCGTGCAAGATCTATTATTTCATAGGTTCGCATTGATTAAACACAAAAGTTATGCATTATTTAAACACGAAAGACGTCATGTGCACAACTTTGGTGTGTAAACAACATGAATAGACATAAAATTTTGTGTTTAAACAATATGAATAGGCATTTTGACATTCATGTCTAAACAATGCACACAACATCAATGTTCAAACAATATAAGTAAATGAATGACATCCGTGTCTATTACATATGAACCTTTGAAAAACAGATTTCACATGACTATTATTTGCCAAATCATGGCCCATGAAGTTTGTGATGTTGGTTCGTGTTTTAGAACAAACATTGAGTATGTTATAATGGGCTAAACATTTTTTGACAAGACCATAAGCCAAGTTTAGGTTACAATGAAAACATAAGGGGCTAGGTGTGTTTTGACAAAAACATAAACCATAATTGGGGCCAAGTGCTTTTAAAAAAGGATGTAAGCCATAGCTGAAGCCAAGTGTGTTTTAATGGGAACATAAACCATAACCAAGGTTAGGCTCATTTTAACAAGAACATAACTCATAGCTAAAGCCAAACGCATTTCAAAAGGGGGTGTAATCCATAGTTGGGGTTAAGTGCATTTCAACAAAAATGTAAGCTATAACTAAGGCCAAATGCAATTTGAAAAGAGCATAAGCCACAATTGGCACCATGCACATTTTGATAAGAACATAAACATAACCATGGAATTGATGGAAGCACTATGGGCCAAGTGCATTCCAAAAGGAATGCCTACCAAAACCATAATCCCAAAGTATCATGTTATGATATTGTTTATGAGAGCACACATATGTATGCTTATTGTGACACAAATTTAGGAGGCAATGTTGATGATTGTTGATCCACATAAAGTTATGTTTTCTTTATTGGGCAATGGAACAATAAGTTGGATTAACCAAAAAAACATTATATTGTTATGTTGTGAACAAAAATTGAATACATGGCAACTTCCTAAGCAATAAGGCAATCAATGTGACTTTCATCATTATTTAGAACTATCAATCAATTGTAAATAAAACTCCTTGCTATATATGACAAATCAAATTTGTATATTGGTAGGCACAAAATTTATCTAGAATTATTTTCTACCTACTAGCAAAACAATATAATCATATTCTCAAAATTATTTTTAAAGTTCACAATCTGTGGTTTTATTCATTCTAATTTTTTTCTATAGACTATTTTCACACAATTTTTTCATTATAGTTACTATTCCTTTTCCAAATTCTTTATTCTTATCAATAATAAAAATATGTGGTTAGGTCTCATAATTTAGTTAAAAGAGTACACTAGTTTAGAATAGTTTCCATCTTTCTTCATCAATATCCTACTACTTTCTTTATTTAGAATCCAATATTTCAAACATCTATAGTATTAGGTGCAGAAATGGAAAATGGAAAATGTGAAAAATTTGTGGTTTGAAACCCAACAAAATTTTAAACTACTCATGATCTCTATTCTAATTTCCAGCAGTTGTTTTAGTTTCTTTGTGTGTAAAAGAAAACAATCTCCCAACATTCCACAACCTCCAGAACTACATCCTAAGTTCTTCCCTCCAAAAGTAATTTGAATCTTCAACTAATGAAATGTTTTCATCCTACCAATTCACTAGCCATTTGCATTATGCCTTGTTTAATCTATGCCCTACATATGATTATATTCTACCTTGTTGAATCACTACCCTACACCGAGTAACATAAATTTTTATCAAATAACTCAACCTTTCATGCTTGCACAAAATATATTGAATTTATCATCATTTTGTGTGAGAAAAAGTTGAAGACAATTATATCAAGATGGCATATTATAACATAAAAAATATGTTGTAGACATATTGACCAAGGCACTTTCTATTGATAAGCACGAACATTTTCCATGCTTGATGAACATGGTCAACTACATAACATTGAACCAAGGGTGTCAGATATCAACATCCTATCAAATTATTTGTATGAAATTATTTTAATTTTAAATATGTATGTTTTGTGCACTTAACATTTTTGGGTGAAAACACAATAAAAGTAGCCACATGTTACAAGGTTAAAGTCCTTTCCAAGGACTACATTTGACACATGACATTTATATGTTGGTTGATTTTCCTAATTTTTGCATTTTTCATACCAAATTTACAATTGTGTTTTGAATATAATTACTTTTTAATATATCTCGGTCTATATCATTTATATATAATATATCCATGATTTAAATGACACAAAAATGAATAACTTTTGTTAAAAACACATTTTCAAAAATCATAATTTTCAAGATCAAAAGCATGTTTGAAACAAATATGTTCAAATGCATTTACAAATGAATTTTACCAATTTCAAAATGATTTTTTTATAATAATTATGTTAAGATCCTCTTGAATTTTGAAAAGGAATGGTGCACATTTGTTAAGGAAAAAAGACATTTGAAAAAATAATTCAATGTTTCAATTGTTTTGAAGATGCAAAAGGACTCTTGAAACATCATCAATTTGCATCAAGCTTTGAAAAATGAAATTTTACTAATAATGGAACTTTAAAAGGAAATGAAATTCAATTCAATTTATTACGTTCCTTTTGTGATTTTTCAAAGATATAAAATTATAATTTTAAACATTTGTTTCACATCTTGTGGTTGTTTTTATTGTTTTTGCACCCTTTTGGACCTAATAATGCTTGAATTAAAGTTAGATATTTATGCATGCATTTGTGCATCCAATACTAAGGAAGGTAACATTTGCATATGGGATGTTAACTAGCCTATTTAATAATAGGCTAGTGTTAAGAAATGGATCATTAAATTTGTAACAATAATTGTGTGATCTTAAGGTTGGGTGAAAAGTTATTTGTAAATATGTGTTTTACTTGAGCATCTTTATTTTTTCATTGATCCATTGTCAAATTCCAACACATATGTCATCATTGATAACATAATAAAAAAATAAAATAAAATAAAAACTAAATATGTCTAAGGTAGAACTTGAAGCTACAAGGTGAAGCATGATAAAGTAAGCAACACTCGATACTTCTCAACACAAACGAAAAGTAACCATAAAATAAGCCTTGATACTTTAATTTTTAAAATATTATTTATTTCAATTATTAATATAATTATGTTCTTTGATGTTATGCCAATGATGTATTGAAAATTCCAAGTTTAATATGCATTTAAGTAGATTTTGAAAAATGCAAGCAAATGTTTCTCCTTACAAAATGGGTTTCTTATAGATGATTTTTTTGTAAAAAAATTCAAGTTAATTGAGCCCTAAAAATATATTTATGTATTTTCAACTATTACATATTATCATCATAATACATTCAACTTGTAATGCAAAAGTGGGTTTGATCAAATTGATTAGAATCAATTCCAAACATATTGTTACTTATTTTTGTTACACTACAATCCTCAAATTTTGGTTTCAACTTATCATAAATTCAATGGAAGGCCTAATGGCTTCATTAAAGTTGTTAACATTTGTTTTTGGCATGTCAACTTGTAAGACATTTCAAATTTGGTTGTCTTTAATAAGGTTTTGATTAATATTTTTGGTTACAGGATGCAAGAATCCTTTGTTCCATCTAGGTGAAAAAAAAAATTGAACAAGGTTTGCCCCCTTAAACTTTTTTAATTTGAATTCAAAAATTTAGGACACTTCAAGATTTTTCAACTCCCAAAGTGAGAATCCATTTGAGAGTCTTGGGGGTTCTTCCTTGCACTCTCACACACTTCCCTTTCATTTGTGGGTATAGTCACAATATAAAAAACCACATTTTGTATTTACACCTTTTGAATTTTTACCTCAAGTATCTTTGAAAGATCATAATGAATGCACAACTTCAATTTGGATTATCAAATTTTTTTTCGAAAATAGGTTCCATGACTTGCAAAGTTTCAATGTTCAAAATTTGATGCAAATACATGATGTTTCAAGTGTCTTTTCATATGATTAAAAAATTCATAATAGTCATATGCATATATAGGTGCATTTTTTTGTTAATTTTTTTTTCCTCTATCAAATGTGCGTCAATCATTCCAAAAATTTGGTGAGTGTTTTGATGTTAATAAATAAAAGAGGAAAAGGACCTAAAGTTTATGAAATTATTGTTTATACATGCATTGTAATTTTATTATTGATATTGGGGTCAAATTTGTGTTTTGCCTACAAAATCATGAATTTATGAATTTTGAAGGTGTTTTTATTCAATTATATGTGATAAAAAACATGGATGCATAACATGATATAAAATCAGTATGTATTAAAATTTCTAACACATAATCGTAAATTAATTATGAAAAATGTCAAATGAGTCCTTGCAAAACAATTGTGAAAAAAAGCACCATTGGTTATTTTTATTTTCTTTGGACCACTTGGGATTGTGTTTGGAGCCTTGGCACACCTTGGACTCTTTTCAACATGTTTCCCTTGTTTTGCCTTAACATTGGTTGCAAGCTTGAGGCCAAGGTTGTGACAAGTTTAATTTTGACCCTTAATGATGAATATAAAAAATCAACAATGTCTATTGTCCATAGGTTATCCAAGCCCACATAGTGGCTCAAGAAATCCATTGAAAAGAATGTAGGTTCTTACTTGAAATTGATATAATATTAGTTGACTAGTATTTTTATTTTTTTAAAAATTTTCGAAACAGTGTTAAGGTTGACCATGCAATTTAGCTTTGATCTAAAATTTTATTTACTAGCCATAGTAGGATTCTCACCAATGTTAATATAGAGTTTTTCAAAAGTGCTCAATTCTTTTATTATTGACAGCTTCATTAATATTTGTTATTTTCAAATTCCAAAAACATGGTGTAATTTTCTTGTGGTTGAAAATTTTTAAATGAGATAAATCAAGATGATTACCAAGGATGAGGAAAATGAGACTACTCAAGTAGAGAAGTTCAATGGAGATAATTTAATCTAGGGAAATTCCATGTAGTTAATCCTCTAAGCCAAAACTTACAAAGTCAATTGTGGACGGGACAAAGATATTAAAACTAACAATATATGAAGTTACATTACAAAAATGTGATAAACAAGTTGCAAATTGCAAATTACAAACTATTGATAAAATGCATATAAAATAACTCATCAATTTTTGTATAATCATTAATATGTGACAAACTCTAAACATGATACATAATCAAATGATAAATGAATGATGATATTTTCCATGGATATCAATGGGTCCAAACATGTTATAATGTATTAAAAAAAATTCAATTGTTGTTTAATATCTCATGTTTTAAGGTGGTAACTTAAGTTGGTGTTGACATTTTTGGATTTATCTATACAACATTAGTCATCTATGTTTAATATCTCATGTTTTAAAGTGGTAACTTAAGTTGGTATTGATACTTTTGGATTTATGTATACAACATCAATCATCTATCTATGAAACAAGGTAATTTGTGTTGTTTTGTTTTGTCACAATGAAATTTCCCAAACCATAGTGCTTCATGTCACACTCTTGGTATCTTTGAATATCTTTTGATGAATCAGAGTGCATTGATTTGGTTTGAGACCATTTGGAGCTATAATGTGAAAACTATTCATTATTGAAACTTTTTTTCAATTAAAATTAAAGAAAATCAAAACTAAAAATTGTATTGGAATTTGAGTGCATTTTTAATGTTATTGGAAAGCCTTTGGCAAGTCAAATTTAATAAATTTTATTTCACAATTTTTAGAGTTAAGGTGTGGAACATATTGATTTTTTAGTGGATTTTGTTGTTGGAAATTCAAACAAATTGCAAAATTTGGGTGAGCCTTCAATGTGTTCACGCTTGGGCCAATGGCACATGTTACACTATTATATATATTATCTAAACATATGGATAACTTTGAAATCAATTTAATGAATTTAAAAAAAACATAAAACACTTTCAAAATAATGTAAACTAATGATTTTCCTATTTAAAGGATTCTTAATTTTTTTTGAAAATGATTTTTTTGGGGAAAATTTCAAGACAAACCTTAACCTAATAATGTCATTTTTTTAGGTCAAAATTTATTTAAAATTTATATTTCAACTTATAAATCATGAAATCAAAAATATTTCCCTTGAGTAACCAATAATTTTTACCATGTCAACTTGATTATTTAATCCATTGGTTTTTAAAGATTCACTTCAGAGGGATTGTTGGCTCTTTATAGTGTGATTGCACCTTAAAATTATTTTCATTATAAAGAATAAGTTGAATGATTTAAAAGATAATATTAATAATTTAGACAATTGTTTATTATGATTAAGTTTAGACACACCTAGCGATGCACCATCATTACTAACTTGGGACAATGTGCTTATTATAGAATAGATAATGAAATCCTTTTATGATAGACTTTTGAAAAGGAAGTCATTTTGAGATTGCATTTGCTCAGGGGTGAGTTGCAAAATATTGTGCCAAAGCATGTGCATTACAAGGTTAAAAAAATTATGAAGTACTTACAAAACATATCTTAGTTCAAGTTTCATTACTCTACTAGAAATAAACATAACATTTTGGTGGCCTATGTTGTACCAAGATTTTGTAAATGACTTGGATGATGGAAAATCACACAATGGATGTAAATTGTGTTTTTAAATGATGCACCACATAGTTGAAGTCCATTCAACTATAAACAAACATGTGTGGCTAGATCCATAATTGAAGCATAAATTATACATTACTACATCATTCACATGGAAAGAAGTTGTGTGGCTAGGAATACTTTTATAAGAAATCGGGTTTCCAAAAATCACTCCCACTTTTATTTAGAACTCAATAACCAAGACTTGTTTCAAATCCATAATATTATCATTGCACCAAACACATTGACATAAAATGACATACATTACCACGTGATTCAAGGTTTTCAACTTCATCACCTTGTTTAACTCATATTCATTGGAACCAATAACCAAATTGCCAAAATTTTCACCAAAATTCTTTTTGTAAACAAATTTAACTATTTTTAGTTTTTTTCATGGTTTACTAATAATCAATGAATTGAAAGTTTAAATTTTCCATTGCTCATTCTTTGATCATTAGAAAATTTGCAATGATTGGAAGTGAATGCATTGTCTTTAAAATGAATGATCAATGGATAGTTTCGATTAGCTTTTTGTTAAGGAGTTAATTAGCATGCTAAAAAATATATCAAGTTATTGTTCTTATCCTTAACACCACTATAGATTTTCTATTATGGAAAGAAATTCTCTTATTAAGTGAATAGTATTGTGGGTTCATTATTGATTGTTTTGGGTGATTTTCTAATTTTGCAATAATGAACACATCAAACCTATGTTTATTTTTACAAAGTGTATGCTAATGAGATATAAATGAAGATCAACACTAGTCTTAGTGGGTGTACATGTGGTTGATCTAAAGTGATTACTTGTGAAATTGGTGTTTATCCATGAAACAACTTCATGAAGGTCTTTTTTTGAATCAACATTGATGTTTTGGAATGTCTCTTTCACTTTACCCATTTTTATTTGGTTTAAAACATTATTGTTAAAGGTAGAAATTCCTAGGCTAATTAGTGCTATGAGCATCCTCATAATTAGAAGGTTACTAGTGATAATAACTTACCATCTTTTACTAAAGGATGAAGTTAATGGGGTTAATTAGATGAATGGTTGGTGGTAATTCACCAATCATTTAGGGATTTCTAGGAAGGATTAGGATAAGGATGGCATATTTTCATGGAAGGCATGTGGACCTTGTGAAGTATGGGAGAACATGGATTAAGAGGATCATAGAAGGGGATTATGGATCATTCTATTGTACTCCATTTTGCATTGGTATCATCTATCTCTTCTTCTTAAGAATAGAGTGTGCCATTAGAGAAGGGGAGAATATGAAAGTGGAATGTGTGTATTTCTTGCAATGGAAAAAGGGTGAGGAAAGTAAGACTCTAGTAATTGGAGTACTAGAGGAAAGGGGGAGAGTAACTCCATTAATTTATATAAAATTTCTTACTTTTGGTATTTATTATTCTTTTATTTTATAAATAATGTATTTACTATATGTTCTTTGTTTTGTATTCTAGAATAGTTTATGTATTAAATGTGGTAGGAAGGTAGTTTCCATTGGAAAATGGTGGTAGGGAGGTAATCTCCTATTTTTAGGTTTGGTTGAGGGTAAGACTGTGTTGTAGATAGTAGGCAATTTCGCTAAAAGGTCTACAAGGGGCTATCGACAATAGACAACATCACTATAAGGTCTTTAGGTGTTGCAAATGGTAAATTCAACATCTCTACCCAAGGTTTGTAAGTGTTGCAAATGGTAGGCGACAACTATAAAAGGTTTACATGCGCTTTGGTTCTTCCTTCAAGTCTATAGATGACAATAGTTGCAATATGATAATAACTGTTATATAGAATAATTATTATTACATGATAATAGGCAAATAGAAGACCGATCCTACTTCCATGTGCTTTCATTTATTTATTCCTTTCTTTATTTGGCAACCTTTTTTACTAGTAATTTGGTTGTCAAATCTTGTGCTTTTACAATTATCAAATTTTGCATGCATCAATTTTTTTACAAATCATTATTCAAGCCATCTTCCATTGCATGGGAGATTGAAAAAGTGACAATGAATTTAAATTTCAAATCATTTTGGTAATATGGTGGTAATAAATAAAAAGGTTGCTAACTCTAATTTTTGGAAGAACCTTGTTTCACCCCATCATGTTTAGTAGGTTCATTTTTTTTCATATCCATTTCATTTATCTTCATATCCACATAATTATGGTTTTTTATAAGGAATGGTCCTCAAGTTGTGTTTCGTGTGTGATTGTGGTGAGGTTGATCATTTGTGGTGAACATGTGAAAAAACTTGACTCGTATGGAGTTGGATGTAAGTTTGCACAAAAAAGGTGTGTTGTGTGTCATCTAATTTTATCTCTTCCTTTCATGACTTCCTCATTATTGTTGATGTTGTGCAATGTTTGAAACTATTGCACAAAAATTCTTTATTATTATGGTGTTATGGATCCATGTGGTGTTGGTTGTGTGATACTTTCATATTGTTTTTGCTAAAGGGAAAAAAAATTGAATGTAGATTGACTTGAATTATTGGTGTTCAAATGTTCATAGAAACTAAATGGGGTTGTTTGGTGTGTAATCTTTGTTTTTATTTCCATTATTTAAAAAATATACTTTGAGTATTAACATTCATTTGTAGAACTATCAATATCAAACAATAAGAAAAAGTGCAAAGTTTGAGAGATGGTTATGCACATAAACTAGTTGCAAGTTAGGGTTCATTTCCAACAAATGCAAGATTCCCAAAAGTTCATATTTTAAAATTAAAATTGGAAAAACCCCTTTAAATTGAATGTTAAATTTGAATTATGTAATGATTAATGAACTAACAAAATTTCAATGAACAAGAATCCAACAATTTTTTAAACATATGTGTTAGGAAAGAAAACATCAATCCAAAAAAAATGATTAAAATAGAAAAAATTGTAAATACAAACCCAAATATGGTCATTAAAAAATCCACAACTATTTGTTGGCTTTTATTTATTTATTCATTCATGAAAGCCAAAATAAATGATTTTTGAATTTTCATGGATATTGAAATCACAATTCATGATTCCATTTCAAAAGTCTATTATTATATGTTTGGTGTACATTTTTTGAATTTTATTATTATGTACATATTGGTTGCTATCAGTCAACATAGTTGTGTTGTGACAAATAAAAGGTTGGAACTTTGGAATGCATCGTAATAATAATAATTGAATTGAAAATTAACAAGAAACTTGATTTATAAAAAAAGGAAATTGTTCTCAAAATGAAGGAGGTGGAGACTTGCAACTTATGACTCCAATTGGAGTTAACATGTTTCAAAGCAAATTCAACAAGTGGGAACCGTGAACATTTCAATGGCTTTTCTTATCAAAAGGGTTAAAGTATTGTAATACTTCACAATAATCAAGCAAAAATGGTCAAATATAATTATGTTTTGACACTACTCACAACTTTAAGTGATATTTGTCATTGACAATTTTCATATGGATATCATTCATAATGTGGGAACAAATGAGAATTCTAAGTTTTTCTAAAGGATTTAGTATTTTCCTTTTCCTTCATACAATCCATTCTTCATGCATCAATGTTTTGCTACAACTTCAAATTGAAACCAATGATTTGATGATTTCAAGCTTGTTGAATTGGGATTCAATTATATCACATAATGCCTCATTTTCTACATCTATCATGTTTGTCATGTTGCCTCAACTTGCAAATACCCCAAATTCTTATATTCTTGTTCATCCATACATTGGGACTAGTTGAAATGTAATCAATATTAGGACAAGCTTGAACGGTATGCGAACACCTTACTTTTAGTATAATTTCCTTTTTATTTGCCCCTTTGTAGTGAATTGTTTGTTGATGTGGTCCACTATCATCATTGATCATGTTATCATTGTCATTCAAGTCAGCAACATAATAATCTTGTACCAATAGGTTGTGTAGAACATCACAAGATCGTACTTAGAACACAACTTTTGTGTGATCTTTTATTTGTTTAATTTGGGTCTTTTAATCTTCATAAACTTTGACACAAGTTGGCCATTAGTGCTTCCTATACCATCTTCAACTTTTACACAAATTGAAGGCAAATGTGTGTTAAAGGCAATGTTGGTAGGTCTAGAAGTTGTAGGTGTTTTGTAAGTAGCTATGCAAATTGTAAATACTAGATAGACCAAGTTAGTAAATAAATATTCTTCACCTTGGAAAAAAGACTATGTATTCAACCAAAATTTTGAATTGATGAAGACTCAACTATCATGTGTTGACCTTGGAAAGGGAATATTTCTTTTGTGATTAGTGATAAACATGATAGAAATTTTGTAACACATCTTCTTCATGTGGTAATCTTCACTATGCTTTGTGGGTCAATAAACCAAGACAATTATAGTTCCATCAATTACATCAATAACATTAGAAAACCTTGATATGCTATCTATGTCATATTTTAGGACTTCTTTTTTTTATTGCCCCAAGCCAATGGATGCACATGTGTAAATTTTGGATGCACCCATCCAATTGATGGGTTGTTTTGAAGTCTGCCCATATACTTGTTGGGTTCCTTTTCAAAATATGAATTTTGGGTAATTGATTTAATCATGCCTTTATATCATTTTATTTTTTTGAATTGTCACTTTAAACCCCCTTTTTTGTATCATGGGGTTTCATATCATTATGAAATGTAAAAAACAAATTCATATGATTTATTTTAAAAGTGATATTTGTTTGATAAACATACAAATAATTAGCTTCAATTCCTTGAAATCCTATTAAAATGAGTTTCTTAAAAAATTGATTTGAAAGATTATGCAAAATTGATTAAAATAAAACATGTCAATTTAAAAATAAATTAAAATTTTAATATAAAACTCGTTTTTGAAATATAAATGTATTTAATTAATTTGATGTTATTTTAAAAACTTCAATAAGGCTTTGATGAAGATACAATAACAAAAATCATAATGAAATTAATTTTTAATTGATTAATTTGTTTGTATTGTTGTTGCTTTTTATGTTATAAAATTTATTATTGCCCTAAGATAGTAAACATATGCATGTATGACTTTAGGTTTTACCAAGCATGTTTGGGGCAAACACAACTCATTCATTCATTAGTAGGTTAGAATACAATAGAAGACTTAAATGATAACAATGAAACAATCACTTGGTAAATATACATATGAACACACCCATTAGATATTTTTGAAATATTGGTGGGAGAAGATTTGTTGCCAAAGCGTTTGAATCAATACAAAACGAACACAAGTTGTGATCGCATTGGACCTTGTGGCTATTTTGAACATTCAAGAAAGCTATGTCCCTCTTATCATGTATTTTTGCGAAAAGCAATGGATGTTCAAATAAACCATAATAGTTCAAATAATTTTCTAACAATTGTTGGGACTATGACCTTGTTTTTGAAAATATTGTTGAGCTTCGATGGACATGCCATGTATGCATCATACATTGTGCTCCTCTCATCCTCACTCTCGACACGTCTAGAAGAAATGAGAAAATTTGTGAAGTTTTCATCATTTGAATTAGAGCTCTCATCACTATAATCATTTCGCCCAATTTTAGCTCAATTTTCGTTACCTATCACAAGATTGAGAGAAAATGAAAACCCTAACAGGAATACTCTAAAAGTATTGGGGGAAAAAAAAAAACCTAATTATTACATTTAGGGTTTACCTACAGTCTTGGATGAAGTGTTTTTCTTTTCACCATTTGGTGATCATCCAGAAGGAGATTTAGCCACATTTGGTTATAGACCAGCTATGAAAGTAGAAAATTTATTAAAATCCTTTTATATCCTGGCTACTTGTCTTGAACCAAAAGGTGTAGTAGAAACATGGAGAGTTTTTAGAATTAGAAAAAAAAAAATTATATGGGCGATTTGTTTTTGAAATAATGGGAATATTTTACAGATTTTGTTTTTTGGAAAAAAAAAAAATCGACACAAAAGAAAGACGCTGCTTGGATGTGCACGGCGGTTGCTGGATGGATGGATGGATGAAAGACATCCAGCTGACAAGTGCAATGCCACAACCACCATCAGTGACCACATCCGTTGCGTCGTTCAAATTCAAACGCAGAGCCGTTGCAACCCCAAGTAACGCTGCGCTGGCGTTTGCCCCCTCCTGTCTTCACTGCGGCTACGCTTCCCTCACCCACGCTCCATTTAAGATCCTCCCGCCCGCGCTCGCCCGCTACTAGCCGTTCTTTCTGCCTCTCTTTTCCTCCCTGCTTTTATCTCGCTATGGGATTGTTATAAACTTGTGACTCACAGATCTGGAGGAAACAATCCGGAGCCTCAGAGCAGAACTAGCGACGGAGATCGAGGACAAGCTATAAGAGTATTAGCAGAACTGAGCAGAGAGTTAATCAGTCAAGTCAGTAAGCGGCAATGGAGAACTACGAGAAGCTGGAGAAAGTTGGTGAAGGAACCTATGGCAAGGTATATACATATTTTCCCCACAGTGAAACTTGATTTCAATGTGTGCGAGCTATAGTAGTTTCTGTTGTGAGAGTCCGTGTGGTGTTTTGCTCGTCGATTATTACTGCATCTTCAGAAAGGTTCAGAAAGATGGAGCGGAGGTTGTTGGCTAAGGGTTTGAGGGGGATGGTGCATTTGGCCGGTGTGTGGCCTGGTATCGTATCTTGTCTTTCTTGAAATCGGAAGAAATCGTGAGGTTTGTGAGTAGAAATGTTGTGATTTGATAGAAGATTGCTCTAGTGAATGGATGCTGACGGTTTTTTCGATTTTCGTTATTCCGCAATGTCGTAACTTCTGCTCGTAGTTTGTATTGTTCTATGTGTTCGAACATACAGGATAGTTGTTTCATGATGCACATGGCTGTTTCTGATGATGAAGGTCTACAAGGCGCGGGACAAGCGCACGGGACAGCTTGTGGCATTGAAGAAGACGCGGCTGGAGATGGAGGAGGAAGGTGTCCCCTCTACAGCCCTGCGTGAGGTCTCATTGCTGCAGATGCTGTCTCACAGCATCTACATCGTCAGGTCTTGATTTTTCTCCTTCCTCTTCTCCAGTGGCGTTTATAGCAAATGTGCCATTCTTTTGGTTTTGTCTGTTGGTGCCCTAGAAGTGGAGAGGGAAATGTGAACAATGTTGCTTGTGGTTCAGGCTGCTCTGTGTGGAGCACGTGGAAAAGAACGACAAGCCTATGCTGTATTTGGTGTTTGAGTACATGGATACCGACCTAAAGAAGTACATCGACCTGCATGGTCGAGGTCGTACAGGCTCACCTCTTGAAGCCAAAGTTATTCAGGTAGTTCTCTCATCTCTATTCTCTTTGCGCCTCCAACATAAAGGTGTTATGCAAAAAATTCACAACAGAGAACCTTGTTCTTGTGTTCTTTTTGCAGAGAAACATCTTGCAGTGATTTCCTGGTCCAGGAATGTGGCAATCTGATGATGTTCCTGTGAATGCAGAGTTTTGTGTACCAGCTATGCACTGGCCTTGCACATTGTCACAGCCATGGCGTTATGCACAGGTCTGTCATCTGCTGCCCTTTTTCTTTTGGTCTGCTTAATTGTCAGCTATCTTTGTTGGGTGGCAGTTGTCCAGCTTTGCATTTCTCATTCCTATTTGACTATAGAGTATGGGATTTCCTTTTTGGTAGGGATTTGAAGCCGCAAAACTTGCTGGTGGACAAAGAGACCCGTCGCCTCAAGATTGCGGACCTTGGTCTTGGCAGAGCCTTCACAGTGCCACTCAAGAGTTATACCCATGAGGTATTGTCCCTCTATTATCACTGCTCCTGATTGAAGGAAGAAACTTTCTGAATGAGTGAAGTGTTCTTACTGCTGTTATCTGACACAACAAAGTTTGAATGTAGATTGTGACTCTGTGGTACAGAGCACCTGAAGTGCTGCTAGGGGCTACCCACTACTCCATTCCTGTTGACATCTGGTCTGTAGGGTGCATCATTGGTGAGTCTATCTATCATTCAACCAAATGGCTTCAAGAGCACCTTTGCAGTCACTCTTTTGTTCTTGAGACCCTTGGAGCCAAAATCCTTAGTTCTGCATTGTGTGGAACCAAAATATTAGTTCTCAACTGAAAGAAAAAATGGTAATATGAGCATATTGTTGGATGTGCAGCTGAGCTTGTTCGCAAGCAGCCTTTGTTTACTGGGGACTCTGAGCTTCAGCAGCTGCTTCATATCTTCAGGTTTGTCTTTATAATTGAACATGCATTGCTGTATGCTTGAATCCTGAACTTGGTTGTCTGAGTATGGGAAATATTCAAATTCAAGAAATGAACTCTCCCAAAATACTTGGGTAATTCCAAGCACAGTTATTTATAACTATGTGACATGGCCAGGCTTTTGGGGACTCCAAATGAGGAAATATGGCCGGGAGTGAGCTCATTCAGGGACTGGCATGAGTTTCCTCAGTGGCGTCCTCAGGATTTGGCACTTGCGGTCCCTGGCTTGAACCCTGCAGGCCTTGATCTTCTTGCTGTAAGCCATTCCCTCCTTCCTCTAATTCTTCATGCTTTGTGTTTCTCTATCATTAGTACAATAAATGGGAATCTGGAATGCTTTCTGAAGCCTACATCTCATTTCTTGCAGAAAATGTTGGTATATGACCCTGCAAAGCGAATTTCAGCAAAGGCTGCTCTCAACCATCCATACTTCAGCGATCTTGACAAGTCCAAGTTCTAGAACTGAGCAAATGAGTCATTGTCTTTTCATCACCAATCATGCTGATTGGAATTTGTGATTATGCAAAGCTTGTAAACCTGGTATATCTAAGTACCAAGAAACAGGCCCCATGAAGCTGACAAGCTTGTTTCCCAAAACTCTTTAAAATCCAATAACTTAACATTGTTGATAGCCGATTATTTTCCACTGTCTTAAATTCAATGAATTTTTTTTTCATCTGTTATGGAAACAGATATGTGCAAGCTGTTATGTTGCTTTGGTATTTGTAAGTATAAGCAAAAGGAAGAACATAAAACGGACTGAAATATCCAAGTTCCACCACAATGTTCTGGCATTCTGGATAGTACTCTCTTAATCTAAAAAATATAATGGATTAGTAGTGTGTCACTACTGTCTGCAATTCTATCTGCTCCTTAAATTAATGATAATATTCAACAAGTGCGTACTGGTATTAAAAAATTTGCAGGATTTTCAAATGGACAATCACAATGTTCCAGAGCCATCCACATTGCAAAAAAATTTAAACTCCAGAGAAATCAGCTTCAATTTGTCACACAAAAAATTTCTGTACATCTTGCCACCTTTTGTGTGGCACCATGGCACCCAAAATAATCATTGTGAGAAGACAACTTATGAATGAACAGTAAATTACTGGGCTGAAAGTAGCGTATTCTAGCTGAAAATTCTTGCAAAAACTGCCAATTCAAGACTTTTGAATGTAAGTTTACTGCTAAATCCAAAAAATTGCAACAGGAAACTCTCACTCAATTGCAAGTGGAAATACGAAAGTAACATAATAAAGGAACTGCAACTTGCAAAACTCCTTGCACACCAGCAGGATAGTTTTGAAGGAGCTTAGTCACTTTAACTTCTGTGCAAACAAGTAGCCAGCTGCCCTTCCCAAGTTTTATGAAATTACTACATTAAACTCAAGGGGATTTACTGTGCCACCTTAAAGAACATGGTAATAAAACAATGCTAACTCACAACCTCCACAGAAACCACATAGACTTCACAGCATGATCTGGTGAGGTGCAAGACCGCACAAAGCCTCTCCTGGAAACTACAGCACAATTTTGATCACTGCAAAAAGACAGAAGAGAATGGTTCTGGCAGAGCATATACACTCTCTACAAGGCCCTCATCTGCCATGCATTGGACCTGCAGGAAAATATAAGATTAGGTTGGAAATAAGAATTTCTTTTGAAATAATGTCAGCCAAATGGTATGTGGGTACCTCAATTCCCTTGCTGAGCAAGAAATGAGAATCCACCATAGCCACAGGTTTCTGAGGCCAGAGGTTCATTTCTCATCCTCTTGCTGTCGCTTTGATTTCTGCAGAAGAAGTGCTGCAATTCGCTCACGCTTGACAGCATCAGGAGATGGCTCAACTACTCTTGATGGCCCCTTCATTGCATAAGAGCCATGGGCAATCTCCATTCGCCCCCATAGAAGAATAGCTCCAAATAATACACAGCCAGTAGCTAGCCCTAGCCCCCATACAGTAACTGCAGTTTGATTGAACCTGACTGGACCTGGAAAGCATTGCAGACAGATCAGCAACATTTTCTGAAAGATACATATATTGAATGCCTGTCCTAGGGACTATGATGTTGCGAGGGCAGAATAGAGTGAGGGCATAAGATCCCTGCTTGAAGGGTAAGGCCCAACTGAAATTGCCCCCAAAGTTCTTTGTCACACTTCTAGATAGACAGATGCATAGATACACAGATTTCTCACAGACTTCTAGTAGTTTCCAGACAATAATACACGATCCAGAGACTTTATTTTTACATTGTTGGAGTTCAGACTGAAGTTACTTCACACTGGTAGATTGATTGCTTTGAACACTTACCCATTGAAAGAACACAGTGTTATGTATTGGCAATTGTGAGAGAACCTCTTCCAAAGATATGACTCTGTGGGACCTAGACAGGATAGTCAAGAAAGGTTTGTGAATTGGAGCAAGAAACCAGCTTTAAAACCCAAAATAGCAAAGGCCTGTCAACCTTCCCAAAACTGAATAACCTAACCTAGCTTGATTCGAATCATCTGCCATTCTAACTTTGTCACTTAAGAAATCCTAAAGCTTTGTTATACAACCTTTACATGGAACCTATACAATCTAAAGACATATGAGTGAGTGAGAAGTACATTTACAACTGCAACCATTTGTAAGAAGGTAACGCAAGATAACACATGGTATCCCTGGAGAGCTATAAACATCCCTCCCAGCAAAGAGGCCAAAATAGATAGAGGAAAACTGAGGGATGTTCTTGCAATCTTTGTTAAGTTGATACATGATGCCACAAAAAGAGGTATTGCAATCAACACAATAAGCAGTCATACTTCACACTGACTTCCATCAGTCTCTGACAACATGGCAAAATTATCTGAGCTAGTAGAGAGACTAATCCCCATCAGACATGTACTTCATGAAATAAGACAGGAAGAAAAAAATAGACTGAACAGAAAGCAGCACTAATTCACACAACGGGCAGTAAGAGTTCCCTGTTTGGAAGAACAGAACTTCATTCTTGGTAAACTTGACTTAATATGTACATTCTCATCAGTCAGCCTGGTTTCAAGTTACTGCACTAACTAAGGACCAATTAATTGTTTGCAGCAGCAGAGCCTTGAAAACTGGAATCATGCCTCAAAGCTCTCCCAAAATGACTCAGCTGCTCAGGAGTTTATGCCAGAGATATGTTGCAAGTAGCATTGACACATCTCAACTTTAGCAGATCCATATGAAAAAAGCTGCCGTGTTTCCTACTGCAGAACATGATGATCAACATACAAACATGTAACTTGCAGTGCGTTTTCAGATAGTCCAATCACCAGTGATGTCATTATTCTCACCAGCAAACCTGTCATGACCTTGACACTTTTGGAGAAACCAGCTTGCATCAAATTCCAACTGTGGCTGCCTACTTTTGTTGGTAAAGACCTTCCTCTGGAGAGTTCCAGCTCATTGTGCTCTTAGAATAAAGGAACTGCAACAAGAGTCAACTGGTGATCTTGAAGTGTCGAAGAGTCTGACCCATGTTTTTGTACAACTATCCTAGATAACCTTGTAGAACAGACCATGCTTTCCTGATTGCTAGAGTGATGATTACCTGGATAGGCTCGCACATATGGAGATTGAGACCTTGCTGTTCCTCCTGGTACACTGTTCACCAGCCTTTTATTGAGTATCTTCTGGTACGCTGTTGATATTCGCAAGAACTCAGTTCCATCCTTCCTTTGCAAATCCGGATGACTACACTCCAGATAAAAAGTGGTTAAAGAATCTAAACATCTAATTCAGTTACATAATAATCTGTTTTGTTTCTTTGCAAAAACATGACATATGACTGGAAGGACAGTTGTATTCACAAATAAACGGAATTCACCTAGAGGTGAAAATGCATGCACATTGGCTCACACACTAAATTCAAAAACTTGCATCAGGATCCAGAATTCTTATCAATTGTTAAGAGATGTGGATTCCACACACCATTTAAGAGCAAGGCGGCGATATGCAGCTTTGACATCCTCAATGCTGGCATCAGTACTCAGTCCTAGCTCCTTATATGCAGATGCTACTGTCATTGGGTTTTGTGCGTGTTGCCCACTATGATCAGTGCTACCGTAATTGCGGCAAGGCTGAAAAATGTGCTGTTCAAAGACACCAAACTAGGGTTAGACATTGAAATCTGTACATTCTTCAACTCTTGCCCTGACCTAAGATTTTGATTCAAGGTCATGGCATTCTCCAAGATCCATTTTCTAACTTCAAACTTCAAAAAAATTCTGAAGAAAAATACCAACCGATTTGCATGCCAGAGTGAATAGGGTTAGGCTTATAGGATTCAAATAAATCGCTCTCACGACGACCTCGTTCTTCCCAGATATTCATCTTGGATCCTACTACTTGTAACCAAACGGCAAACAACCAACCTCAAAATTCACAAAAATGTGAATAGAAAAACATCCTCAACGATCGCAATAGGTGAAAAGAAAAGAAAAAAACATCTTCCAGTGCTCTTTTTGCTTCAAAAACCTCATTGGCTTTAGGGTTTTGACTTCATACCTCCCTCATGCTTGATTGAAGCTCCAATTCCTGCCAGAGAGATTTGATATCCCTACGTAATTTCATACTGTACCATCCAGCAGTACTACTGAGAACATTTATAATCGTTCAAGGTAGATCTCCTCATGGCACAAAGAAGTTTAAGATCTGAAGCTCTGGTTTGAACAACCTTCTTCAATTGGCCTTTGTTGAAAAAATGCGGGCACTTGGTTGCAAATTTTTTGTTGAATTTTTTTTGGTAAATTCTGTTACGTGATTCCAACAGCAAGCACACTGCAAAATTCGAATGCGAAGAGGAAGAGAAGAGGAGATGCGAAGAGCGGAAAGTAAGAAGGAGACGAAGGAAAGGAGAGGAGAGGAGAGGAAGGAAAAACGAACACTTGGCGGCTGGATACGAGGCCACGTTTCTCAGATCTCAATTCATCAGCCGTAGGATAAGAAGAGCATGGGTGGTGACTTAACCGTAGTTGAAACCAGTGTTGGAAAGGAGGTCAGGAGGCCGATTCATGAAAGAAGGACGTTAAACCAGCAACGGGTCCTTATTACAGACATTACGGAAGGAACGTTTCAAATTTAGTCTTTGTATTTGATCTTACAAGATCTTACAAAAGTGTAAGGTACCTTTTTTTAGGGACACTTTTGTAAGATTCCTAAATTTTGAAAATGTTCATTAGGACCCAATTTTTTTTGTCTCGGCATTGTCCATTTTTTTTCTCAAAAAGATGGATTGGGTAATGGGGCAGACAAGGATAAAAAAGAAGTAGACAATACTTTAAGGACCCGTTGCCGAATTAATGTCCTCCCCAATATATGTATAGGGTAAGGAAATCCCATGGAGGATCTTCTTGGATTTGAGGGCCTGGCTGAATAGTGCCTAAGCTTGGGACTTGGGACCCCAGAATCCAGGAAGAGCTGACAATGGGCTTCCTTCCCCACAAGGTAAAGAACAATTTGAAATGTAGGGATCTTACAAAAGTGTAAGGTACCTTTTACTTTGTAAGGATCTTACAGTTTTGTAAGTGGAGAAGGGGTAATGTCCCAGGAGCAGGGCATTACATATAGTAAAGGACGTAGTGAAGCATCATTTCATCCATCTGTCTCGTCATCCATCTGTCCATCCGTCCGGTCATCCATTCGTCCCATCATGTTCTGTTTACTCTGACAGGGTGGAGAAAGAGTGGAATACAGACGCGGCGTGGCAGAGAATAATATATATTAGTGTTGTAAAAAAAATTTAAAAGAATTATTTTTAATTTTGGGGTTTTTGGACTTAGGTACACTCATCTTGTCTCTTTCTCAACAACTGAAATAAGCACCCTCCAAGGGGGTGATTATTTCAGTAATGCCATGCTCTGTGGGCCAACCCAGCTTAAAAAACCAACCTCTATTTTTTCTAACAAGGGGCTCTATCTTAAAATTGTGTAATGAAATTGATAAATGGAATTGTATGAATTGAGACAATATTGGTTTATTGTTGTGAATTGGTAGTGTGTGTTTGGTAATTCAAATGCAAAGTAAATTGGTTTGAGAAAATTTAGCCCCTATGTTTATGCATGTTAATACCCAATTTACATTCATTTCTTGGAATGTTTGCTCTTATAGGTCAAGTTGAGATCCAACTTTTGTTGTGCTTTCATGAAATTAGGATTGTAATTTGAATTTTTAAAAATATATAAAAATATTTTTTTGATTTTTTAGATGACTGTTGTTATTTAAGATGTTTGTATTAAAATCTTCTAACATAAAGATTGGATGATCGTTTGGTGAACTATGTATCAAAGCTTGAAGGTTGTTGAAGAATGTAAAAATTGAACATGAATAATCTTTATAAACACAAATGACAAGAATTGTTGTGTGTTTTTATATTAAATTCAGTTGTTATGTATTCAAATTTGTTACATGTTTTTTTGTGTTAAGAATATGAGAGCATCGGTGTATAATACATCATCATCATGTTATGACAATGATGAATTTAAAAATAAGAATAGTTTGATATATCTAAAAATTGTGTATGTTTTGTAACATGAATGTTGCATTCTTGTTTCTAGAAGACATAAAATGTGTGATGTTAATAAATTATGATCATGATCAATGTCTTGCCAACACCCACCAATGCACAATCCATCACAACACCATTATGATTGAGTTGTGGATGAACCAGGGTAACTCCACTTGCTAACCTACTTTGACCACATATTATTTAGGTGAGTACTTTTGTAAGCTATGTTTTTTTAGGAACTTTTTGTTTGTAGCCATAATGGCAATCATCCGTAGGAAGATGGGAAAAAAATGGCCATCATCCCTAGGAAGATTTAGCCAAATTTGGCTATAAACATGATACGAAAATTTAAAAATTAATCAACTTCCTATATTTTTTAGGTAAGGTGACTGACATTTATTGGTCTTGTAGGTATTTTCAGGTCTAAGGGTTGCTTGGAGGCATCCACCAAAATAGCGAGAAATTTTTTAGAATAGTGTGCCAATGTTTCAACATTTTAAACAAAAACCTCAACAAATCTAAGTGGGAGGTTGTACAAACAATGGGTGAGTGAGAGATCATGAAAATGTACCTTTAGCCAAGGTTGAATTTCAAAACCTTCAAGGTTTCTTGAAAGAGCCAACAAATAATGGTACTCTAGTGGCAGGCATAATAATTAATACCAAGAATTGGGAGTTTGATTCTTTAGTTTTTTGGTACAATTGTTTTTGAAATTTTTTTTTTTCAGATTTACTTTTAGGGAATGAATTATTGTGGAACCTTATTGGTAGGTACAATATATGGCACCATGCCCTAGTATAGTGTTTTTTTTTCATTTTTGAAAATTAGCCATTGGGGGTTATATTTTATGTAAATAACTTGTTATTTATTGTAATTATTTAGGGGTTAACTTTGATAATTTATTTGGTGGTGGGTTTTTATGCCTTAATAATGGTTTGATGAATCATCACCAATTAGTCATAGCTTTAATTAATGTGCATGATTCACACATAACAATTCACAAAGAAAGTTTTTACCCACATTAATGTGCATGATTCACATATGATAATTCATAATGATAGCATTTGCTCACATTAGTATCATGATTCACACATGATAAGTCATAAGGAAAGTTTTTCCTCACATTAATGTGCATGATTCACACATGGTGACTCATTAGAAAAGTATTTGCACAAATTAATGTGCATCTTGAATCACATAGTGAGTCATGTGATGTGTAAGAATTTAGGAAATTTTGTATTTAGTTTCCTTTTGGTTAGTATATAAATGAATGTTTGGGATCTTTGAAAACACCATCATTTGATAAAAACAACTTGTTCTATGAATGGGAACTTTCATAAAATTGACTTGTGAAATGAATTAAAAGTTTAATTTTCAAATGTTTTGGCATAGTTTATGAATGTATGAAATCCATGGTAAGAAAATGGTGTTACATAATAATTATACATACAAAATAGAAAAGTGAGTGGACACTTGTGCAAACAAGAACATAAATTTTCATAGCTATGTAATAAGAATACATAATTTGGGTCCTATATTTGCTTATGGTCTACAAGGTCACAACTAAAAGGCATGGGTGTTCAACTAGTTAAAAGTAAAATGTGTTGGGAACTATTTAGTCCCACTTGTAATTTTATTTTCAATATGGTTGCGATTTCAAAATTGAAAGTTAAAATTTTAGCCTTTCCTTCCTCCAACTTTAAAAGTGTAAAAATATGCCTACACTTGGAATTGAATTAAAGGTTTTTGGTTCATCTTTTTTTGCATTTGGAGTTTTTAAGGTGATTTGTGACATTATTTTGCTAGCATTTGGCACCTACTTGTTCCAAATTGTAAAAATTAGGGCATGTGAGAAACCATTATGAAATGCATTTTGCACACACAATGCAAATTGCAAACATGTGTAAACAAAAAACACAATTAACATATGAACATGCAATAACAAATCCAAATACTTATGGGGAATTGAACCCTTAAAATTAGTCATTCAAGCATAAGTGATTAAGAAAATCAACCCAAGTTAGCATACATTTACAACTTAAAAAAGACACACAAACACAAAACATTATAAATATTGGATTATGGAGATTTGGCAGATCATTTCAACATTGTGAAAAGAAAGTTGTTTGGCTTGTAAAACAAAAATTGAATTTAATATATATAAATGCAAAAGCCAACACATTTTTTTTTTTACAAAAATTGGCCTAACAATTACACAAAGCATATTGCCTAGCCATTATAACATGTCGTGCTCTTCTCCATTATTCAATGCATTTTGCATGTGGGAAATTTTACATAGTGTAGAACTATTATGCAAACCTACACATAAACATATGGCAAATGGGTAGTGAACTTGTTGTAAAGTTTTGATTTTGTAAGACCTAATGTAAAAAAATACTTTTGATTTTCCAAGTTGCTTACTATTTGCACCATGACCAATTTAGCCAATTTCACATACTTTGGAAATTTGCAAATAAGTACTTGAGATGTTACCGTTAGATATCACATTATGGTCAAAGGATTGATGTCAAAAGGTGGAACCATGCATGTTACTAAATTTGATTTCATTGTCAACTTGAACATCCTTTGTTGGTTATCAACGTTATTGGCATTCAAGACCTTATACATAAAGATCTCCTCCCCATCCCTCCAGAATCTAGAGAAAAATGTTGTTTTAATCACATGAATGTGTTTTGAGACGAACACCTCACAATTTGGTTGTAACGAATATTGGGGATACACAATCCCAAATGCATCCATGACATCATGGGCTAGAAACCTTGCTTCATGTTCTTGAATCAAAGTTTTTAAAATTGTTGCCAAAACATCCACAAGATCATAGATTTGCATTAATAACAAAATAAAACAAGATGAATTGAAAAGCAAAAATGGTGGAAACCTTGTTATAATTCTCGATCAAGTTTCTATAGCCCATGATGTACAAAACACAAAATTGGAAGATCATGCATAAGGGAGAGTTCCAAGGACTTATCTTTGCATTGGTTTTTCACTAATGATTCCACAACAAATACAATTTCAATGACAAAGGTAGGCATCATGGTCTCCAAGTTTTAATGCACTATTCATATATGTTGGCCATTTGCTTCAAAGGCCAAATGTTGAATTCTAGAATTAAATTCAAGCATCCATTTCATTTGGATGTTTTCATGTTTGCACTCAAGCAACAACTTGAAGGCCTAAAAAGGCTTTGTATTAAAATTGGAATATTGTTCACAATACATGTTGTATTAATCACCTTGGTAGACCTTGAAAACAAGCATGAGGTTGCACACAAATACATCCTACTTTGAGATCCATTTCATATCACATTCTAGAAAATCTTCAATGAATTTTGTAAACTTTAAATGCCTTTTAGGTGAATGTGCAAAGTAATTATGAAATAATTTGTAACAAATGTTTAAGGTGGATGACCAAAGGCAAACCTAATAAGGTTTGCATTTCATTATCAAAAAATTCAAATATATGATTAAAATTATGATTGATATTCTAATAATAAAGGACAAAAATAATTAAATAGCTTTAAAGTCATTATGCATGAGTTGTTGAGAACAATAGTCATTGAGGACATGATTTGGCACAATGATGTGTTAATGATGTGACACATTTCATTCATTAGTCATAAAAGACATATGTGAAATCATTAATCATAGTTTAGCCATTGTGTAATTTTTAAAAATTATTAAAAATTATAATAATTGATATTATTATAATGTTAGTAATAATATTTATTTTTATTTTTATTATTTTTAATTTCATTATTTTCATCCTATGAATTGTTGACATGTGTCACCACCTAAATTAGGTTAAAAACTAAATTAAATGGCTAAATAAACCATTTAATTTACTTAAGTAGGCACCTAAGATAGTTTAATTAGGTATGGAGCATTTAGTCGATATTTCATCATTGACTACAATAAGGTCATTTGTGAAGTTTGATCCTTGGATGGAATTGAACTCCTTTACAACCCAACCACCTCATTTGTTGTGTGAACAATCTAGTGTTTATTTTATTTAGACCATATTTCATTTAAATATTACACACAACCTTGAATTTAATGATTAATAACTTATTGTTAAATGTCCAAATGAAAAACTTATTCATAAATTTCCTTTAATAATGTACACAAATTATTATCATTATTGTGTGTGTGTGTGCGCGCGTGTGAATTCATTTGAAAAGAAAAATATTTGAATTTTTTTATTGAATAATATTTCAATGACCATTCTTTGGAAAAAATAATTCAAATGCATGATTTGTAAATGGAAAATCCTTTATAGGTGGTGCAAGAATAAATAAAATATATTTTTCATGTTTTAAACCTTCATTTGATTTATGAATTTATATTATACAAAATTTCTTCCAATATATCATAATTTTATTAACAACTTTTAATTTAAACATATGAGTCCATAAAATTTATCAACATAAAATATTTATAAATGGTTTATAAATCAATTATAATATTTAAATTTATATATATATATATATAATAATTTTTATGTTAGTCATATTAAATTGATTTATAAATTTTATTCAATTATATTCATAAACTTTAGTGTAATTGTGTAATATTTATTTATATACATATAATATATAATTTTTATTGAAATTGATGATAATTTATTTTTTCAGTATATCATTTTTTATGAATAAAATTTATTTCAATTTTTGATAATTAATTTATTCATATAAAAATCATATATCAAGTATATTCAAAATATATATAATTAAAGTTTTTATATTACTTATATGTATAATATTAGTTGAAATCGGTTCCTTACATGTTGTAATTCCTTATGTGTGAATTTATATTGATAATCATTTTTGAATCATTGTAAAATAATTTTAAGATCACATTATGTATGTAATGACACATCAATTTTTCCACAACATTTGCATAGTCATTTTTTAGTTATATTTGAAATGATTTTATCCTAATCACATTTTCATGTGATATTTTGGACATCCATGTCATTTTGTCATCAATCGTGAATGCCATATGAATGAAAACTTGTAATGAAAAAACAACATTAGCCTTTTTATTATCACATTATCATCTATTAATCAAATGCACCATTAATATATGATTACAACTTTTTACAGGTAGGATTTAAAATAATATCCTATTAGTACAATCAATTACTAATCATTTAGAACATTTAGTCATTGATTTCTTCGTTGCAGAGGACAAATTTTTTTCTAGTATATTATCAAATAAATGTGATGAGCCATACATAGATCCTTATAAAACTAGGTGCATAGTTGTCATGAATTTGTTTTGTAACACCAATCTTTATGCTTTTGAAAAACATTATTGCCATCTACCCCAAAACATATGAGTCTCCAAGCAATCTAGAATTGTGTCAAACCACCACCTATCAACATCACCTACATATTTACCTTAATTAGGTTATCACTCCTTTATTTTGCAACCACTCAATTTAAATGGGAATTCTTACCCAATTATCCACCACGTAAGACAAACAACCACAATTGGTTGTCAATTGTAAAGACCATCACAACTAAGAACAATGTGACTTGTAGCTTGAATACTACTCTAGTCGCTTTTGTCATAGCATGATGCATGAATTTTGCCATGGTCAAGCCCAAGCTATCATTCCAATGTTTTTTTGTTATTTTTTAGCATTGCAAATTATTCATATAGTGGTTGTGATTATTCATATTCCAATAGTAGACAACTGTACAATAGCAAACAAAAGACGATCACAAATTTTAAACAACTTTATTTGTTTTTTCTCTAACCACCCCATGTGCTAATTGAGCACCAATAGATTCCTGATTGTGGGAAGCAAACTTCTTTTAGTTCTTGGCATGTTTACAGACTTTGGAATAATACCAGTCTTTTTTTTGACATTAGACCCCATATTCTTATTATCCTTTTTATGACCTACATGTTTACAAAGAAAGTCCCACCTAGAAGCAAGTAATTCGTCTTTTCTTTTTAATTTATTACAAATCCTACACTTGATAATGTGCAAGCTTCCATTTTCCCTTATAAACAACTCAACCCATGGAACTTTTGATGTCCATTTGTCTTGGAATTTTCTACTAGCATCATAGTTCCACTTTTTGACTCCTACATTGGATGAGATAGGTAAATTTCTTTTCAATAGTGTGGGAAGATTCACTCAAGGACATAACAACATCTTCACTTTGATTTAAATTTGAAAAATCAAAACCACAATCAAATTACAAGGGAAAAGAAGATTGAACAAGACCATGAAATAAAGAAGCTAGATCACAAGTAGGATGACAAAAGGACCACCCATAATAAGGTTCTTGGAAGATTTTTTTAAAAAAAACTTGTAAGCAAGCAAAAATAGTGGTGGCATTGTGACAAAAGAAGATAACAACAATCAATGAAACCTTTATTGTAGTCTATGTAATTGAACAGAACAAAGGTTTAATTTAACAATCTCCAGTACAATGAACACATAATAGTGGACAAACCATTACTTTGCTTTTATACACATGCAAATTTTGCAAAAAAAAAAACAAAGAAAAAAGGAAGGAGGTTGTTGAACCCTAACTAACTACTATTAGGAATGTGATGTGCAATGCCAATGTGCAACACCTTCCATCAACCTATGCATGTTGTCAATCTATCAAGTACTTGCACAATGCACAACCATAATAAGAATACACATAAGCTTTGCAAGTGTTTTGTGACTTGCGATTTTGCAAGATCAAACAAATTGGCCTATTACATGATGCAGATTAAAATTGTTCACAACGTGGTTGTAGACTTGAAAATGCAAATTACAAAAACAAAACCCTAAAGAATATTGAGAAAATTGTAATCTCTTTCACCACCAATTGAATTGAGTTCACGTTAAAAAAACATCAATGCACAATGCACCCATTGTGATGGAAATAACTTTGCAATGCCCACTACCAATGATCATCCTTGTTGAAAACTTGCACCACATATTTTGAAGACAACATAGAATGTTAGAACTTCAAAGCATCTTGAATACAAAAAGCAAAAAAATGATAACATTAGAGACACACATTCCCTTTCATTGTTGAAGCTCGAGAAAGATCACAAAAAACACCAATGTGATTATGTCTAGTGCTTGCTAGTAGCAATTTACCTCACTAGAAAGTTGAAACTTGTACAACAACAAGCTTTGAAGATATAGGGCATTACAATTATTGAAGGCCTTGGAGATTGTAGTTAGTGAGTAACAACTATTACAAACGGAAGACCATTGCAAGTAAGTGATGTTGATCACAAGTAATAGCTAGCTAGCGATGAGCACAAACAACAAAGAGAGGAACTTTGGTGAGCACCTTGAACTTTGGTGAGCTAGCTAGTGATGAGCACAAACAACAACAAACTTTGGTGACAAAGGCGTCGCTATTTTTATTAGTGGGCTACTCAACAGCCTATATGTGGCAAGATCTAAAGTCCTCCATGTCACATGTTGACAAGAAGGAAACTAGGTTTAGGGTTTACCTTGGCAAATCCATGCCATCAATGAATGACTTCTGGTGCCTATCTGATCAGCCCACTGCTACTTTGCTGCAAATAAAAAAACTTCAGACCTTTTTTTCCCTTTGTATTGGTAGTAAAATGGTGATAAATTACTAGAAAAAAGCACTACCCCTCTGAACTAGGCAGGGTTTTTTAAAAAAAATTGTGAGGTAAGTGGACTGGCAATCCTCCAAAAGAGGACTTAGCCATGTTTGAGTACAAGACAGAGAACAGAGTAGAATTTTTTTTGAACTATCTATTAAAATTTGAAACCTGACAAATAGTGATGTAAGTAAATCCATCAAGTTTTACTGCAATATATAACATTACAAACAAGAAAGCAAATGAAAGCACACAGGGCCTTAGAATTTTGCCCTGAAGTTGAATGCCAAAGCGTTAATTTTGCTACCATGACTGCATTCGTCAAGTAGTTTCAATGGTGTTCATATCAGATCAGACTTGAGAATGAGAGGATGTTTAATGAAGGGTGGGTTTAGGGTTTAGGGTTTAGGTGGCCAACCAAAACTGCAGCTAATCAATCAATTTAGAATTGATGATATTTGCATCTTTTGCATTGCTATGAAAAATGTAATGGGGATTCATTCTTCGTACTAGGGTGATTGTGATGCAGAGAAGGGACTCTCCAGACCTTTGGCCATGTCCTAGGCCTTTGCTGGCACAAATATGAAGGAAATCATCAACTTATTTCAACAAACAACTGAAGATTGGTGTTACACACTATAAGATTTGCTCTTTTTTTCCCTTTCCTCTGTGCGACTATCTCTTCTCAATGATCTCATGTTGTACAATAGCCTAGAGGGTCATGAATCATGACCCATAACACCAAGACTTCCTACTTCAAAAATCTCGCTCAACTTGGATGGTGACATGACTGATCTTGTGCACCCTTTCACAATAGTCTGTCACTGTTTGCAGTATCTCATCAGTATCCACATGTGGTTCAACTCGGATATGGCAAGCAAGTAAAGCCTTGCCAACAGTGATGGCCCAAATGTGGAGCTCATGCACCGCAACCACACCAGGGAACTCCAAAAAAGCACTCTCAAGTGCAGGAGCGTCAATCTCTCTGGGTGTACTCTCCATTAAGACCTCAAGAATGTTGCGGAGCATCTGAATTGTGGTTCCCAGAACCAGTACAGAGAAGAGAAGGGTGCAAACCAAGTCAAGTATCTGCCACTCTGGATTATACCAGATGAGTGCACCAGCAATCATAACACCTACACTTTGGATTAGATCTCCCAACACATGCAGATATGCACCTTGCACATTGATGTTGTTGTCTTGTCTCTGTCCACTGTCATTCATACACGACCCTGAAAGGTTTTGAGTTTTTGTTGCAGTGTTTGGCTTCAGAAAAGGCACTGCCAAATCATGGCTGTGAGTTTCAGGAGTATGTTCTCCTGCTTCATGGCTATGGTCTTCAATATGAGTACGTTCTCCATCTCCATGACAATAGCCGTTATTGCAATGTTCCCCTGGACAGCACACATGTTTTCTCAGCTTATAATATAACTTGGATACATTGTTTGATGAAAGACGCTCACAAGAATAATCAGGATTTACAGCACAAAAGTGTCAGCATATGTAATTTCATGCCATCATCTGTTGAGGAATTTCACTTGATACTGAGAAATTTCTCCTCTGGAATGTGTGGAGAATACTTACTGTCATGGTCGTGACTCTCACAGCTTTCATCGTTGTGTTCTCCATGACATCTATTGGCACGGACGTCGTGCCCAGGCTCCTCGTGATGGTTATGGTTATTGCTATGTCCATGTTTATTGCTGTGGTCATGACCATGAGCATGACCATGTCCATCATGTCCAAGCAATAATGCCATTGCAAGATTCACAAAAAGGCCAATGGTTGCACAAACAAACATGAGTAATCCATTGACCGATCCCGAGGGATTAAACAGTCTGAGGATTGCTTCATAGACAAGAATACCAGTAAGCAGCCAAATAAGTTGAATGGAGACAAGTGCTCCAAGAATCTCAAGCCGATAGAAACCAAAACTCTGGTTGGGAGTGGCTTCCCAGCTTGCTGCCCAGATGGCGAAAAGAGAGATAGCAAAACCTGCAATGTCTGAGAGCAAGTGAGCAGCATCAGTAAGAATGGCAAGGCTGTTGGCTAATATCCCTCCAGCTATTTCCAATCCCATAAAGATTAAGCAGAATACTACAGCCTTAACAAGCTTCTGCGATGCCAGAGCTCTATGTGCAGCATCGGCTGCAACGGTTGCAGGACTTTCCAATCCACACCTTGAGTTCGCACACTTCATTCTTGCAGGGTCTTTGATCTGGTCCAAAACACCAAGGGTATTACTGCACTCTTCATACAATGCTCCTTCTTCAACATCCCTCTCGTGATCAGCAGATGACTCATGAGGCTTGTCCATGTTGCTAGAGGCAAGAGTAGCTTAGGTTTTTGCAGAATGTACGTAGCCTAATATACTAATGCAGCAGGCGTCGCCCCTCTCCTCCAAAACTCTCTTCTAAAAAGACTATATCTCTCCAACATTGCCAAAAATGGTTTTTTTGTTTCCAACTTCCTCAGGTACGTGCACTGGCAAGGATGTCCAGCATTAATTAGCATTAAATGGCTACAATTCTAGGGTGAAGAGTATTATTCTTTTGGAATCCTGCCTCGTTCTGGCGACCTACAGGAATTCGCTGTCTAAAATCTGGCGAATTTTAACATTTTTTTCCTCAACATATGGCGACTTTTTGTATGTTTTCCCTAAAAACCCCTTTACCCTAGAATTCCCACTGGCTTTTCTTTTGGTCGCCAAAGTGCGAAAACTCGCCAAAAAGAAAAAAACTGCTGCCAAACCCCACAGCTTGTACAAATTCACAAAAACCGAAGCTGAGCTAAACACGAATGGAAGAGAAGCAATTGACACGAGCTGAAAACAAAACCCTGTACATTGCCAGTCTTTTTTTAAAATAAATTTTGTACTGTAACAACACTGGCGAGAATCCCCTGCCCAGATTTGAAGCATTAACTGGCGATACTTTTGTCCAGGACCATTTAAACCGTAGTCGGTAGACACACTTTATGGCACCACGCTCCCAAGTAGAACTGGTACTCGTTGCATCCACAACTGAGTAATAACAGGCATCCACTGGATGGTGCACTGGTGGGTGGTGTGGTTCGTCAAGTAGAATGGTTACAAACTACCCACAAATTTGCAATAATGAACAAGGGGTGTGGCCTTGCCATTTACATTAAAAAGTATCTTAAGGCAAAAGATTATGGAAATTCAAAATTTTCACCATGCAAAAATACAATCTTCAAAAAAATCCTTACAATTTACCAAAACTAAAGTGAACAAACTGAATGATGAACCAAGAACAAAACATGAACCTACCTAATCTTTTGGGTTCAATTAGGGACAATTACAAATGATAATATGATCGACCTTAGTAAAAAAATGTTTTTGACTAAATTCTGAGAAATAAATTTGTTTGGAAGTTGGATCATACAAAATGTGTTGAAATCAACTGTAGGAGGAATTACCTTTGAAAATGAAAAAGCAAAAAATTCTTTGCATATGAGAATATAATCATGTGCCAATGCAAGAATGCTTTTGATGGGAGAAAATAATGTGAGATGAAAGTACAATGGTAGACTTTAAATTTGTGGTTCTTCGTTATGTAGGAGAAAGGCTCCAATTTGGTCCCTTGTCCCTTGAACCTTACACTTTCTTAACCCCTGAATGTTAGACAGGCCCAATATGGTCTGCTTTTCAGTGTAAATTCAAACTATCCTGATGTTTAGGGGTTAACAAGTTTTTGGGTTGCACATCGAATTTTCACCAAATTTTGACCTGAAAATATGATTTCAATCTATACAAAGGATGTTTCATGGATAAAATTACTCAAATTCTCCACATTTCAAAGATTTTTTTTTCTGAATCACCAGATTTCTATGATAAGTTTCAGCAAGTAGTCATGAATATAGAAGGTTTCTGTTTTTTTTCTACTTTCATATCTAGTATGTAGACAAATTTGGCCAAATTGTTCTCTCAACTATGGCAACTTTGACTACATCACAAAATCCTTAAAAGAAACCCTGCCTGGGCATCTCCAAAGCCTATAGGGATCTGGACATGGTTGGATAATGGATTCATTTCTTTCACATTCACAGGTGGGTCCTCATCAGTGTTTTTATATCTGGTGAATTATTGCCATTTTTTTACATTTAAAAGTCTGTGGCTACTATACAAAAGGAAAAAAGGGTGGAATTTTTTTTCTTGCCACAAAATGGACGTGGACGGATGAGGGCAAGCCAAAAGGTGTCAAGGGATGGTTTAGATTCGCCAACCTAAACCCAAGGTTTTGTCATTGTCACCGAGATGTGACAATGATGAATATCAATCTTGCGTTACAACCCTCCTAAACCCTAACTCCTAGCCTGTTTGTGAAGATGCAAAAACTAGTCTCGCCATGGTCTTTCAATAGTTGTGTATGAGAGCTCACCAAGGCTTTCTTCTCCTTCTTTTTGCTCATCACCAAGGAGCTCCTACTTCTATTCTCTATCACCCACTTGTAACGGCGTTTCATTTGTAGTAGCTTCTAGTCACCAAATGCATTTTCAATGCTTACAAGTTCCAATTTCCAATTTGTCTTGAATGCTTGTGTTCATGCATGTTTCCAGGTTCTAACAACTCTCATGCTAGTGCGTTGTTGGCGGGAGCTCCATGAATTCATGATCCTCCATTGCGATGACCACACATTGAAATATTTTCTTCATTTTTGCAAGTGCCATGATTGCTAAAGAGTACAAATTCAAGTACTTTTAAGATTTTGTTTGTTTTCTATGTTTTACAATTCTTCAAATCTTTGGGGATCTTGTGAATCTTTTATGTGTGTAGACATTGTTGGGGATTTTGTGAAATTTTACACTATCACAAGAATATCCATGACAACATGTTTAATCTCTTAACAAAATTATATGAAGGTACATAGCCATTTCCCTTTGAATTCCATATTTTTATTGTTTTTTCTACTAGTGCTTCATGAATATCTATTGGTGTTACTTTTTCATGAGTATTTTTGCTTCAATGATTTGTAAAAGGGTTATGTTGGTCTTCTTCTCTATTTTCAATGTTGTTTTCAGTGAACCTTTATGTTTTAGTGCCTTCGTTTGCTTTAATGAACCTTTTTACATTTCTACTTCAATAAACATTTATGCTTTAGTAAACCTTTCTGCTTTAATGGTTTAGTGTGGTGATCTAGGGTTTTGTTTTGGTCTTCTTTTCTACTTTGTCTTTTTAACTTTATTTTTAGTGAGCCTATATGTTTCAGTGCCCTTATTTGCTTCAATGAAACTTTTTACCTTTTTGTTTCAATAAACCTTTCTATTTCAGTGGTTTGTGGTCCTTTAGGTTGTTTTTCTACTTTCAATGTTGTTTTCAATGAACTTTTATGTTTCAATGACCTTTTTTGCTTCAAATAACCTTTCTACCTTTCTAGTCAGTGAAACTTCATGATTCAATGGACTATATTGTTTTATGTTATGTGTTGATCTTCTTTTTTATTGTCAATGTTTTGAATTTTCAATGATCTTTTTTATTTTAGTGAGCATTTATGTTTCAATGAACCTTTTTGGTTCTGTCATGGCCTGGATCTGACAACACAAAAGTAGGGTACATAAATTAGTTTTAACAATGCAGCCATGTCTCAGTAGTGTAGCAGTGTAGCCACGTCTCGGAAGTGCAGTAGTGCAGCCACGTCTCGGAAGTGCAGCAGTGCAGCCACATCTCGGTAGTGCAGCAATGCAGCCACATATCGGCAATGCAGCCATGTTTCGGCATCTCTTGGCGTAGGCCATCAAAGATGATTTAGTATAGGATGGTTCAAGGTTATAAAAGGAGATGGTCTGGGGGACAACCCTCCAGTAGACCAACACCAGTTGATGGATCAATAGAGCTCCTAGTCCTCCAGTATTGTCCTATCTTGTCTTATCTTGTCTTGTATTTCCCCGCTTGGTTGTAGCCAGGTTTCCTTGCCTTGCCTCGCCCTAGTCCGATCCATAACAATTTGGTTTGCTCCTTCTTCTATTCGGAATTAGTAGCCTCGCTGCCGTTGTCATCACTAACAATAACAGGATCTATAATAGATTTGTTGTTGTTGTTGCGATGGTGGTGCAGATGTCCTGGCAGTTTTTCCATCATCCTCGCCATCATGCCCTCTTTCTTATGTGCCTATTGTTGTTGTTCTTCACGATCTTCTACAACCGGGTGATTAATGTCTGACTCGCTTTTGCTTATTCTTGTGGCTTGCCGGATGCATCTCCACTAGTCTGCCATAGAAATCCATCTGTGCTAGTGCTAAGCTCAGTCACATTTTCTTTTTTTTTAACTTTTGCAAAGTTGGAATTGCCAACTACAATAATTTTCGCGAGCGTTGGAAGATTAGACTTGCTCATTACTCCTCCATCGATTTTCGCAGGAATATGAAGACCGACATTTGTAGAAGTTACGTTCTTTTTTTGGCTTGTTGCAGTTTCGGGCGCCGCCGCATCCAAATTCCAGACAGGATCATACCCATTCTCTTGAGATTTTTGCTGCTTCAGTTCGGAACTGCCACCGTTTACATCAAATCCAGAGGCAAAAATCACGTCAGAGCCGAGTGCAGTAGCACCATAACAAAACTCTTGCTAGACCTCAAGCCTCTTTGTAACCTTTAACCTCATCATTATCATCAATAACTACCACCATGGACAACTCGGAATCAAACATCGACCTCAATCAAATCCTTGTCGCCCTTCAGCACCTTCAACAAGAAAATGTCGCGCTTAGAGACTCAGTGAACCACATGCGGGATTAGCCACAACCTCCTGCCCCAGTACCCGCTGCCCTTACAATGGTCGCCTGAGAACCCAAGATCAGCCTACTAGAAAAGTTCAACAGAACATGCCCTAAACAACATGTGCCTCTACTGTGGCAACCCAGGGCACATCACTCACCAGTGCCCTCAAAAGCTTGTCAAACTTCAAGTGCAAGCTGTGGAAACTCCCCAAGAATTGGAAAACAAGAACATCCAGTCACAGTAAAAGCTGTGCGACTGGATCTCACCCAGCACTACCTTTGCAAAGGCTCTTGTTCAGCCGTTGGTCCCAATCCCAGCTTCACTCAGCATGTGGACATCATTCATATTCCAGAAGAAATACCACAAGTCTCAGCATTGGTGGACTCCGGCGCCACCTCTTTTTTCATCGGCTAAACATTTGTCGCCCAACACAACATTCATGTGGTCAAGAAGTCAGCCCCTGTTCCGGTGGAGGTTATTGATGGGAGAACCATCGCTTCTGGTGCAATCACACACGAAACAACCCCTTTGGAACTTTGTATCGGCAAGCACGCAGAAAAGATTGTTCTCAACATCATCTCAACCCCTCACCATCCCGTCATCCTTCGTCTACCTTGGCTAAAAGCGCACAACCCTATCATTGATTGGCGATCCAGAACCCTCACCTTTAGCGCACAACGGTGCACCTCTCAAGAACCCCAAGCCCAAAAAAACACCTTGTCAAGTCCTGCCAAGAACCCTGTGGTCAAGAACCCAAAGAGGGTCGGAACCAATTCCAGTCTTGTCAAGTCTGTCCTGTCAAGTCCTGCAATCAAGAGGCCCCCGGTGGCCAAAACCAAACCTTGTCCTATTAAGAATCTTGTCAAGAATCTTGCCCAAAAAACCAACCTTGGAGCAGTACCTTTCTATCGGGCTGTCAAAAATCTTCAAGTTTTTGCCATCCATGTCAATCTAGCCAACAACAAAAACCCCTAATCATAACCAAAACCTGTCAAACTCCCCGAGAAGTACAAGGACTTTGCTGATGTCTTTGAAAGGAATAAGGTTAATCAGTTCCCTGAACATCGTCCATACGATTGCTCGATTGATCTAGAGGAAGGACACTCACCACCCTTTGGTCCTATCTATGGCCTATCATAACCGAAACTCCAAGCCCTGCGTGATTACTTTACTGAAAACCTTGCCAAGGGGTTCGTCCAGCATTCCAAGTCTCCAGCCGGCGCCCTGATTCTGTTTGTCAAGAAGAAGGACATCTCCCTTCGACTCTATGTGGATTATCATGGACTCAACAAGATAACCAAAAAGAATCGATATCCCTTGCCCTTGATTTTAGGCCTCTTAGATCGGCTACATATCGGGAAGATCTTCACCAAGCTTGACCTTCGTGGAGCCTACAACCTATTCAGGATTTGCCCTGGTGATGAGTGGAAGACAACCTTCCGCACACGCTACGGCCATTTCGAATACACAGTCATGCCCTTTGGCC
>Ga0116231_10001840_pt1 | contig 44061 bp, 41 predicted proteins | sample S1TSphgellanicum_2_FD_89695 | JGI IMG/M metagenome (GOLD analysis project Ga0116231, IMG submission 89695) | Host-associated microbial communities from peat moss isolated from Minnesota, USA - S1T2_Fd - Sphagnum magellanicum MG | ecosystem: Host-associated > Plants > Peat moss > Unclassified... | reverse complement strand
TGGAAGCCCAAAGAAGCAAGAATTTTAAAGAATTTTTAAAAAATTTATAGATCAACCAGTGTAATTTGGTAAACATTCGCGGGTAAAGAATGTTATGACAAGGTGCTAAATGAAGAATTTTAAGGAATTTTAATGTGCAAAATGAAGAATGTCATAACTATGATGTGATGGATGCATTAAGATGGATGTTAACATGACATTCAATGCAAAATGGTGTGTTATGTCAATTTCAACAACCCTATCTACATGTGGTGTTAAAGCATCGAGTATCGAAAAGAAAATTGCATTGTTCACTCCTTTGTTGATTCCCAATTTTGTAAACTATCAATCAATTTTGTATTTTAATGAATGTGTCTTGGGCCTCAATTCTTGCATATTGGATCGAGATTCAGGTATGGCCACCTAAGCATTTAAGCATTATAGACTTCATGAAGGAAGTATTTCCTATCCCAAATGGATGCTCTGATTTTGGATTAAATTTTGTTAAGAAGATTGTTTTCGAACCAAATTTTTTTATTCAAGAATAGATGTCATTAACTTTCGGTGCTGAAAGATGGAATCTAATCCTACATTGGTTCTTAACTTTTGATGCCAAAAGTTTAAGGCCAATTGCAAAGAGCTCCTAGGATTCAACTTTTGGCACTCTTAATACCTTAAATGCACTATAAGAAATCATAGCTTCTCAAAAGGCCATCTTGACCAAAATGCCCACATTGACCAAAAGGTATGTCCATTTTGACTAAAGGTTTGGGGCATGGAAAACACATGTTATAATTGACTGATACGCTTGACTAAAGTGACATATTTGACCAAGTGTCAAGCTTAAGATTTAATCAAATAGACAAATGTCCATCAAACTGGCCACGATTTAATCAAATGGCCATATTGAATAGATAGGGTTTAGTCAAATGACCATCCTAATTTGACCTTTAATCAAATTGCTCATTATAATTTGACATTTAGTCAAATGAACCATACTCCTTTGATGACTTAGCCTACTTGTTAAGCTTAAGCTACCTACCTAACCTAACATAACTAGTAGGTTAAGTTAGGCTTATATTACCTATCTAACTTAACATAATTAATAGGTTAATAGGCTACTTGCTAGGTAATAACTTAGATAGTAGCCTAGTTCAGTAGCTTAGCTTAGACCTACCTTGTAGGTTACTTAGGAATTAAATGACCTAGGATTATTAAGTAGCCTATAACTAGGTAATGTAAGTTTTATAGGTAGGTATCTTAGGTGACCTAGGCTTATTAAGTAAACATATTAGCCATGTAAGTAGCCTGCTAGCCTAGGCTTACTATAGATACGTAACTTAGGCATACTAGGTATAAAATAACATAGGCCACCTAAGTCTAGTAAGTAGGTAGTAGCCTATCTTATTAACTAAGTAAATAGCTTAGGCCACCTAGGCCTACTAGGTAGCTAGCCTAACCTAAGCTATCAAGGTCTACTTGGTAGCTACATTGTACATAGCCTAACCTAGGCCACTTTGGCCTACTAGGTATGTAACCTAGTTTAGGCCACTTAGGCCTACAAGGTAGGTACCTTAACCTAAGCCACCTAGGCTTACTAGGTAGGTATGTAACTTAACTTAGGCTACCTAGGCCTACTAGGTAGATATTTAACTTAAATTAAGTTATCTACATAAGTACATGTAGCCTAACCTAGACCTAGGTAGCTTGGTTAGCTTAACTTAGGCCTACTAGGTAGGTACATAGCCTAACCTAGTTTACTTAGGCCACCTAAGCCTACTAAGTAGGTATGTGGCTAACCTAGGTTAAACCACTTAGGTTAATAGGTAGGTAGCCTAACCCATTAAGTAATTAGTTTAAACTTAAACCTACTTAATAAGCTAGGCTACCTATTTAATATGCATAGGTTAGATCTATTAATAGGCTAATAGGTACTTACATAGCCTACTAAATAACATTTAAAGCATAAGTAGCCTACTAGATAAATATAAGCATAGACCTAGTAGATACCTATAGGGCTTAATAGACTATAACCTACATGTTACCTAAATACATGCATTTATTAATAGGTACCTCCTACCTATCTAGGCTAACCTATTTATAACCTAACTATTTATGTAAGTAATACATTAAAAAAAATCAAGTTCATTTAGTGCAATATCTTGAAAAAAATTCATGGAAGTTAATTATAATATGTTGGTCCAAAATCATGTTGATTATAATTATTTTGCCCAAAAAATCACCTTATGGGGTGGTGGTGCAATGGTTATGGGTTTGACTCCTCAATGTGGAGGTGAAAAATTAATGTCACTACACTTGCAACCTTGGCTACCTTGGTTACTTAGGTGACCCCACACTTACAACCTAAGCTACCTTGGCTATTTAAGTGACCTAATTAGGTAGCCTAGGTTGCAAAGCCTACTAGACCACCTAACCTAGGTTACTTGGTTTAACCTAAGGGCTTGGCTTAATTTAAGTTGTTTGGCCTAACTTAAGTGGCTCAGCTAGGTGGCTTAATTTAGACCTAGGACATAGGGTTGGTATATAGGTAAATAAATAAATAAAATTTTGGCATTAATTATTAGGTTTATTAATTAGGTAGGTAAGTAGATAGCCTACAACACCTAACCCTATCTTACTTTACCTTACCTACCTAACTTAAGGTAGATAAGGTAAGGTAGGGTAGGGTAGGTAGGGTATTAATTAATATTTTCATATTAAATTTTAAATAAATAAATATAAATAATATATATTTTTGGTCGTTGCCCAAATTATATTATTGTCATAATGGTTCAAAAAAAAACCTAGTAAAAAAATCCAATAAAAAAAACCAACCAAAAAGACCTAATCAAAACAGTCAAATCCAAATTGTCTTGTCTAAGATGGCATTTTGGTCAAGTTGGACATGGGGGCAAAAAAACCATAGGGGGGGCTTTCTGATCGAAATTTCAGGTCAAAAAAGCCATTATTTCTTGTAGTGGCATTTGGTGCACAAATGCTTATACAAAGTAAACTATGTCAATAGTAACATGTATAAGCACCCTAAATATGCATTTTCAATAGTACAAGCACCCATGGTAAACATTGATAATAGTGCAAGCATCCTCCATAAACATCCTCAACATGTAAGCACCATGGGTAAAATCTATCAACAATATAAACACTTAAACATGCACTATATGTAACATGAGCAGCCTCCATAATCACCATCAACATACAAGCACCTAAGTAAACACCAAGTTGGAAATACAAGCACCTTGGGTAAGGATCATCATTGACATGACAACTTTGAATAAACATCCATAACATAAGTAGGTTAAAAGTACCTAGTATACAATAGAAGCATTACATGAACTAGGAGTACGAATAACTTAGTTACACACCTTCAATATAGTTCATAAATATATGATGAAACACCATTTGTAGTTCCAAACTCTTTGATAGATCTATAATTTGCCCCATGAATCAACTACTATATTACATATTTATTTTATGTCTAGGTTTGTTGGTGTGTGATGGAGACAAAACATTAGAACGCAATATTGAATGGAAGCATTAACCAAACATTCAACAACAATATCCCCTCATTGGTGACACAATAATACTTCAACATGTGACATACATTCCTTCATGCACAACACATTTCCTAATAAAAACAATTTCACTATGGGCAAATAACTCACCATCCACATGATTGAATCCACACTCCCTTTGCAACGACTATTTCAATTCCTTTTGCAATGCATCTAGCTCCATTTTAGCAACAAGCATTTGCAACTCCTCATCCCTTTCACAAAATCCAAAACTAGACCAACACTTACGATGAAACACTTCACTACAAACTAAACATTTATTATCATTCTTTAACATTTCACCCAAACAAAATGGATGGTACGTGTGCTTACAAGAAGTGATGTAATGTCATAAAAGTTATATCCACCCTTACAAAATCGACATGACTTCAACACAATGACAGGGGTTGAAGCCTCACTTGTAAGGTAAGTAGGATGTAAAAGAAGCTTCGACCAAAATGATGTTCCCCCTCCTTTCTCCATGCACCCCAATTGTTCTTAAACAACAAGCTTTTCCTGTCCAAAATCTATCAAATCCTTTTCCATCCCAACAATATTAGCCTCAACCTTCTAATGGTCCAATTATGTAAAAAAACACATCCTCACCTTTAATCACCCTTATTCATTTGTTTATTAGTAGTGCTTGAAAGGTATCAAAAACTTTCTTTTGCGATCTATTGCTATTGAACAAGTGCTTCTAGTTCTAAGGCTTCTTGTTCATTAACCCCATCACACTACTAGAAATTTTGTCTTTTGCAACTTGTCTTATGCAACTAAAAAATCTCACATGCAACTATTTTGGAATTGCATGTAACATGTGCAGTTGCATGCGACATTTTTTAGTTGCATAAGACAAGTTGCAAAAGACAAAATTTCTAATAGTGTCAACAACCTAACACAAAGTGCAAAACACATGAACATTAACAAACCATAAGACTTGAATTTTGAACCTTAAAATGAAAGCGCATAATGAAATCAAACAATAGACTCACACCTTTTCTTTCAAGAGTTTCATTTGATTTGTGAGCTCTTACAATCTTGATTTCACCAAATCAAAGCCTTCTTGGGTTTCAGTTGCAACAACTTTGCAGTCATCCATGTTATACTTCAAACTGATCAATTTTTTTGACAACTTCTTTGCCTCCCCCTCAAGGATGACAATCTTGCGTTCTAACCCTTTAAACAAATCACTCAAAAAACATACAAGATCCTGCACCCTAGCTATCTATGCTAATGGGACACCATATGGACAAGTTGTAGATTTAATCTTAGTCCACAATGGAACCACTTAACCCTTACACACAACATCACCCATAGCTTCATTCTCTATTTTGCAAGATGCCTCCCCTCCACTCAACTTCAACCCATCTAAAGATCAATATTTCTCATCTTTTTTGTAACCAACCTATGGGCCTTTTCTTTTATTGTTCAAAAAACTGCTCAAGCCCAATTGACATTGTGATCCTTCATTTGTGCTATATACCCCTTCACCACCCCAAAACATGAATTCATGGTTTGTTGTTTCGGACAAGCCATAAATTTGGTTGCATAGATTAAACAACTTTTTTTTTCGGTTTGCAAGTAGTTGGATATTTGTGGTTTTGAACTTTGTTACTTTCCCAAAAACCTTTTTATATTACCCTCATTGATAAGTTCTATAGTGATATCACATTTAAGATTCAAACTCATGCCATTTAACTTCCTGACCTTCACAAAAAAATCTTTTATTTGTGTTGCATAATCTATAATCTCCCACTCAAATGGTTTGTGAAGCTTAACAACATTATTTTCAGCCAAATTTGCAATAAAATTCTCTCACACCCACTCAAATAGACCCCCATAAAAAACCACATAAAATTTTGAGCCTTGGCTTACCCTTCACTGTTTGTCTTGCTCTATACATCTACATCAAGTAGATTGAAATGTAAAAACAAATGAAACAAAGTAAGAAAATGTCATGTAGAAAAACTCACCAAGAGAAGTTGAAGGTGTGCATGGGTGATGAAGAGACAACAACCTTTTTAATTTCTAGGGGCACATTTTTCCATTGAGCATTACTCTTTTATTTGAATTTTACATGCCTTGCTCCCTCATAGTAGTGCCTTTGTGCTATAGTTTGTTTGTAAAACCATTTTTTTTGAATGAATGAAAACCAAACTATTGTCCCACCTTTTGACTAATGAAAAATATCATTAATAACTCATGGGAATCCTAATTAGGATTGTTCTAAGGAAGTCATCATTGGCTCCTTTTAGCCTGTTCGAACCTTCATGCATTGGTTTGTGAAAGGTTACATTGCCCAAAAAAAAGGTGAAAATATGAATTGGGCAAAAGTTGTAGCTATAACAGCTTGGGAAAAGGCTTAAAAAAAAGAAACTAAGTTGATGAAAGTGGCTCTATGGAGTTTTTTGGGAAAGGTGCACGAGAAGGGTCTAATAGATTTGAATGCAAGTAATTTTGCAACTCTACTATGATTGAAGCTATTGATTAACTTGACAAATAAGCTACAACAATGTGTCCATGTGGTGTTTTGGACACAAGTATGTCAAAAGTGAAGGAGGTGCACATTCTTGTGTAGGAACTTTTGTAGTGGTGTAACACAAAGATTTTACATCTATAGGTTGAAAGAGCCAACCTCTTTGAGAACTTGTAGGGTTGAAGTTTAATATGGAGGATCAAAGGGCAACCACGTTCGATGCAAAAAATTCAATTATGCACAATGAATGTGAATAAAATAAGTTGTTGCTTCAAATCCAATTACTAAAACAAGAGGTCGAAATGTTTTTTCCTAGAATCTCCTTCTCAACTTTGAAATTAAGTGGCTTTGTTCACTTTGATGCATTACAGTAAGGATTGTGTATATACATTTAAGTTCAATTTTTTAAAGTTTTTTTTTTTGTGTGTACACATGTCGAAGTAAAAAACCTTGAGGTTGCATCTGCCTCACCTGGAAAGGGCAAACTTCAAGCTAAAGACATTGTTCAGGTCTTTATCACTAAATTAGGGTTTGCTCAAAATGAACACAATGCTTTATAATTCGGCAATTAAAACTTCAAAGATCTATGTTGGAGGAGAAAGTGGAACATGTTATGGTAGGTGAGGCGTTAATTGTACACACTGAGGTAGATTTCATGAAGTTAAATGAAATCATAGCTAAGGCAAGGTGGGAAGTTTTAGTATTAGAGGATGAAGAAAGGGCTATCCAAAGACAACTTGAAAATATGAAAAAGGTGAATGACAATTCATTCTAGCCTAAGCCCATCATTCATTACAATGGGCATGGAAGTAGTGACAACAAAATGTATATAGCTATTAAACCTTGTGGATTTTTCTTTCAAGGTTTCCATTGTAATGATGTTGCCAGTACTTGTAAACACAATTACCATCCATTTTGTTTGGGAGAGCTTTTGAGGGACAACAATAATTGTTCAATATGTCGGCAAGTTCTACACCTAGATTGGATGCAGAGTTGGGGTTTCCACAAGGAAGACATTGTCATTAAAAAGCTGGCAACTGATATGGAAATTGAAAGTTTATGGAAAGAAATGAAGTTGTCCCTTTTAGAAGCAACTTCAATCAATCTATCTAGGTATGAAAGTTCAATGAACCTCTTGCTTTTCAAAAAAATGATCTTTGCTACAATTTGTATTAGTAAATGACTAAAATAACAATATACTTGTCTAGGTCAAGTTGATTAAATAAAATAAGTAGTGGCAACATTGGTTAACTACATTATAGTGGTTATGTTGATTAGCTAGATTGATTTGCAATCTTTATGGTTTGAAATCAGCAAAATAATTAATCATATGTGTGTTTTGAATGGTTATCTAGTTGCCAACAATAACAAATAACACTCCAGGGTTGTCAAAACCACTTGGTTGATGAACATCAATAAGTAATTTGGTTATCTTCATGGTAATAGCAATTGATTAGTTTTAAAGTTGTCCATAGTGGTTTGAGTTATGCTAAAACCACTTGGTTGATGGGAAAGAAATGTAATGGTTAGGTCACATGTTATTTATAATGAGCAAGTAGTTGGATTGGTATATAAGTAATTTACATTGGTTGTGGTTATGCAAAAACCACTTGGTTGATGGAAAAGCAATGTAGTGGTTAAATCATAGGTCTATGTCCTAATAGAAGTATTTAAATGGTTTGGAACCAATCCAAACTGGTTTTGGTTATGTTCAAATCATTTGATTGGTTAATAATCAATGTAGTGGTTTGGTTAGATGATTCTTATCATGATAAACATTTCATTGGTTTTTTCATGATCTAAGCACTTGGTTCATTAATTCAAAGCAATAGACAACTATGTACTATCGGAAATAGGATTACAAAGGTCACTTGGACAAGCATTCTGGTTAGATCAAAATGTAGATGACATTAAATTATAAGGTAATGGGTTCTGCTCAATACATGTATTGGATCTTTTGATATTTGGCTATCAAGGTGAACTTTTCTTTTATTAATAGAGAGTTATTTGAATTTAGCTACATAGCTAATGGTCAAGTGATCAACAATTGTTATAGACTATGTCAAAAAAAAAAAAAAAAGTTTCCTATCCAATAGTTTCTTGATTAATCTTTTGTGGGGTTTAAGCGTGATTGAGGTATCCCCTTTTAAATATAAGGACTCATTTTTAGGACTCCCAAATTCTCCTTTTTCTTCACTTTTCCCATAACTTGTTTTACATTTCACCTTTCTTTCCATGTTAAATGAAATTATTTTGTTCCAAATTTTATGTAGATTTATAAAATATTTATTGTTTTCACTTGTGAAAATGAGAATAATAAAATTTATTCAATGTGGGCCATGTTCCATCAATGGCCAAAAATTCCTAGAAATTTGACTTTTTGAAAAAATTTACATTGAAATAAGGCATTTGGTTCTTGTCACATTAATACAATTTATACACATTAGCACACAAGGTGTTTGTGGTAAAAATTTTGGGCCAAAAAAAGTTGTCTAAACATTCCTTATGAGTCCTTGACTTTTATTTTCTCATGAAACCAAGTCATGGATATTTTTCAAGGTCTTGTTACGAGTATTTAAACTTGTTCAAATTTGACATTCTATGCATAAAATAGTACCTTTGTAATGTAGATATCTATCTATGAATAAAATCAAACTTTCAATATGAATGTGTCATTAAGTTTCAACATGTTTAAATCAGGGGGTCCAATGAATATAAAATGAGACAGTCCTTTTGGGTACCCCAACCATGCTTGTGTATGTGTATTTGTATTGTATGCAATTGACATCTCCATAATAAAGCAAATAGAGCTAGATTACACATGCTTTGGAGAGCTTTTGAAAAGGGCCAATTTATAAATATTAAGCAATAGCCCATTTATTAAGGCTAGAAAGTTTTCTAGACTTGTTTTGAAGAGTTATAATTTTGGAACCAAAATCATGTTTTTATCAATTTTACAATAGTAGCCAACTTATCATTGCAAATACATGATTAAGATCATCCACCCTTAGTGATTTTTTTTTGCCAAATTTGTGATGTAGGTGGGTCTGTTGTCATTTGCAAGAGGATTTTGAGGTCAAATTTTGCCGAAGTGATAGGGGGAAGTAAAAAACTCTAGGATTTCTTCTATAATTTGGAGACTTGTTGGAAGCTATTCTCTAAATATGGTGACTTTAGATTTTTTTTCTGTCACAATGTGGTGACTGGGGCCCATTTTTTCCATAAAAAAATATTTGCACCTTTCCCACCCTCGTTTTTTCTCTTGACCGGTTGCTAAAATTCGCCCCAAAAAAGAAAATATTGCCCTTAGTCGTCATTGTGATCCTATGACAAACATAGATTGAAGACTTATCATAGTGACTATGAATTTAAGATAGTTTGAAGATTTATCATAGTGATCCCATTCTACATTGGCTTGAAAAGAAGGCCAAGTTACACATAAGAGTTCGTTGAAGCAACCAACCCAAGTAAAACCAACTCCAAAACCTAATAATTTTAGGGCTCGAAACCGCGATTTAGGGTTTGTGGAATGAGACCTTCCCTTCCTTCGGAAGCAGTCCTCTTTGCTTGTGGTTGTTGCTTGACGCGCATGCGTTGCTGCCGCGGCACGGAAGAGGAGGAGAAGAACCAAGATAGAGCTTTTGGACTTGGCCCATGCCTCGCCGGAAAGAGAAGGAGAAGAGAACCGGAAAGAGAAGAACCGGTGTGGAAGTAGTGCGTCAGCGTTATGGGAGAGACGTTTGTGCTGAGGGGGACTCTTAAGGGGCATGCGGGCTGGGTGACGGCCATCGCCTGCCCTCTTGACAACCCCGATCTCATCCTGTCCTCCCGAGACAAGAGTATCATCGTATGGCACCTGAGTAGGGAAGAGGGGAACTACGGTTGTGCGCGGCGTCGTCTGACTGGCCACGCGCATTTTGTTCAGGACGTCGTCATTTCCTCCGACGGTCAGTTTGCGCTCTCCGGCTCCTGGGATGGAACCCTCAGACTTTGAGATCTGAGAACGGGTGCGACTACTAGGCGTTTTGTAGGACACACTAAGGACGTTCTCAGTGTTGCATTCTCGGTTGACAACCGGCAGATTGTTTCTGGCTCCCGGGATAAGACCATCAAGCTATGGAACACCCTGGGAGAGTGTAAGTATGCAATCCAGGACGCGGATGCGCATAGCGGCTGGGTGAGCTGCGTGCGCTTCTCTCCTGCAACTGCGACTCCTATCATCGTTTCCGGCGGCTGGGATAAGCTGTTGAAGGTGTGGAAGTTGACCGACTGCAAACTGCGTACTAACCTCATTGGTCACACGGGGTACATGAACACAGTTACTGTGTCACCAGACGGCTCCCTCTGCGCCAGCGGAGGCAAGGACGGCGTGGCAATGCTGTGGGACTTGGCGGAAGGAAAGCGCTTGTATTATTTGGACGCTGGTGACATTATTAATGCTTTGTGCTTCAGCCCTAACAGGTACTGGCTGGTTGCGGCCACCCAGCAGTGCATCAAAATCTGGGATTTGGAGAGCAAGAGGGTCGTGGACGAATTGAGCCCAGAATTCCAGTTTGTGAGTAAGAAGGCTCAGGTCAGTTCCATTAACACCATGCTTCACAGCATAATCTTGCACTGATGTCCTAGTGACTGTGCCTGGTCTCAATTTGAGAACTCAGATTGTTTTTGGGGTGCACAAATCATGTGATCAAATGTGAAGTCATTGTTTTCATAGTGCACCAATCATGTGATCAGATTGTTTTCGTGGTGCATAAGTCTTGTGAGCAGATGTGAAATCAGAATTGTTCTTGTGGTACACAAATCATGTGATCAGATGTTGCACTTAGATCACTGTAAAGTTCCATTGATGTCTGGTCTGGTCTGGTCTGGTCTGGTCTTGTTATTTTTATTCCTAGGGTTTCAAGCTGTAGGCATCCATGACAAGAGAGGCAGTTTACAGCTTATGACCCTCTTAACCTATTTTTCTCCCTTGCTACAAAATCATGAGTCAGGAGATTTCTAGATTCCATGAGAGTTCTTTTCGTTGCTACTCTGTTATGTTACCACAATGAGATATGAAGCATGCTGTAATTTGGCCTCTCCTGGTGGCAAAAACCAAAATCTTTCAGAACATCATGGCCTGAAATGAGATTTCATTTGTGGTTTGCAGCTACCATATTGCATCAGCTTGAACTGGAGTGCAGATGGAAGCACACTATACAGTGGTTACACTGATGGGCACATTTGGGTTTGGGGTGTGCGTTGTTTATGAGAAACAATTTTAATTTAAGAACTTTGGGTTACTTTGATCATAGCCCAATGTTAGAATCCCCATCATCAGGCTGCAATTTTAGAGTAAAGGGCTGGAGTGACAGATATGTAAGAATGAATCTTCTGGAAAAAATTCTCTCATGTGGAATTCATCAATTTTCTCTCTTGCATGTTCACTGTTGTGACTGTCTTTGTTGTAGGGGCCAGTGGCTGACATTGAACTGCCCTCAGGGTGATGTTTAGTATACAATGCTAAGTATCCCATGCAGCTTGTGACTGATCCCATGCTTCTAAACTGTTTATGCTAAGTATCCCAAATGCAGTTCATGATATAAGACAGTGGTAGGGGTTTTAGCTTCTAAGGTCTCAAGTCAATGGGGAGTAGTGGCAGCTATAGTCACTGGCATCCATGATGAAGGTGATGATGGTCTGATGCTTTGCAAGTGACAGTCACAAGGTCATGACTGTCACAATAACAGTCATGACCTTGTGACGGTCACTACCACAATAAAATTGCAATTCAGATTGCGTTACTGTGAACTATTCTTTGCAATTTCATAGATATTGCAGATGGTCAAGTTTCAAGATTTTTCATTCCTGGTGCAAGAATAGTTGTGTAGGCTATGGGGGTGATCATCAAATGCAGTGTTTCTACTAAATTTTTGTGTTCCTGTCTTATCTCACCTGCAACTCATGTGGGTCAGTGATTTTTCTTTTGGTGAATTTTCGCAGTTTTGCTAAAATTTTTAGGGCCTACCAACAGGCTTGAAAGGATTTTGGGAAAAAATTCCGTAAAATTTGTCACATTTCTAGCTGCAGACCTACGAAATCACCACTGTTTTTGAAAGAATTGGGCAAATTTTTAGCTTTCTTCCTTAAAAATAGCCATATTTGGATAGTAAGTTCTAGTATATAGCAGCCATAAAGCGGGATTCTTAAAATTTTCTGCTTTTCTATTTGTCTTGGAGCCACATTTAGCTAAATCCTTTTACGGCTTATCGCCACTTTGGGCGCAACATGAGAAAACTGAAAGAAAAACCCTGATGTGGGTTGCAATATTTCTGTATATACTAATTAGCATGGAACACCTGATGATCAAATCAAGCATCGCCAATATATTCTTAAGAAGAATGATTTTCTTATGTTTTGCAAGTTGTTGAAAATGGTTTGTAAGTCATTTTCAAAAAATTAATTTAAGATAAAATTGCAGACAACAAACTTGCACAAAATTATTGTGCTAAAATTCTTTTAATGGAAAATGAACATCTTGATTGGTGGCAGATTGTAATCTTTGTAAGTGATTGATTGTGGTGTGTTGGGGATGGCTAGTTAGATGTTACTGTCATGTTGTATTATGCTAATTAGGTACTATATTGTATGGGAGGGACAAAATGAAATTCTTTAGGATTGGAGGTAGGTATGTAAATCAAGATTTTGTCATTATAGTAGTAGAAAATTGACAATCTATAATTCACCTTACTATCCATAACTTTAAGTAAAAGTTTGCTTAGTTACAATACCAAGGTCTTGGAGACCAAGATTTGATATTTCAAAAACCTCATATTATGAGGTGATTGATAAATGCCATAGTGGAAAGAAGAGATGGAAAGTTACAATTACATGTATTATATCTACATACATAGTTATGCATTTCTGATTGTGTATCTTATAAAATTGTCTTGGTCATGAAAAGGACACAAAGAGCTTGCCTACTAAATTTGAATTGGGGTAAAGATTCATCAGAAACATATAAAACATCTTTGCATCTTCAAACTAGTGAATAAATTCCATTTCTTTCCACCATGTAACACTTGTTTCAAACACCAATGTCAAAATATATGATTGACATCTTATATACATATGTTTGTATATATTCCTAGAAGTAAAACCTCCAAATCACTCATGTGACACAATGATTTGGATTGTCAATCTTATAAACCCAACACACAGCAAATAAACATCAAACATATTGGCGACAACAATATGAAAACCAAGTACAATAGAAGCTTCGAACATCTGAGCCTCACTAACTCTCCAGGCTAAAGGGAGTTAGGTTTAAGGTTTCATGGATCCTTTTTTTTTGGTTGGCATTGTTCTCATTTGGGTTTGAACTGCAGTTGAAAACAAGAACCATCCACTCCACAGAATCCTTTTAACTTTTTAAATTGTAATGTAATGTTAGGATAATCATAGAGCATATACAAAGAGCTTACACAAGTGTACTCTAGAATTGAAAGTGAATCTGACAGACCTAATTATGGTATGGTATGGCAGGAAAGAGATTTAGACTTAGAGCATCTGTACCCACAACCCTATTTGGACCTCCACCAATCTTTACCACATCCAACACAGAATGTCAATTATTTCCTCATTCCCACCCATAAACATGAAAAATTGGACAGTATAAATCGAGAGACTATTTAAATGCCATAGTCACCCAGGCCAATCATTATGGCCAGCCAATCAATAGCAATCATTTTCTTTTACAGGCCCTTTTGGAGATCACTGTATTGTATCATGTGCACATTTACAGGTCCAAACTCAGTTTCACAATATTTGGAGGCTATACTTCATCCAAAGTAGTGTACAGAGGCAATTATACTGCTGCTGCCAGTGGAGATACTATTACAAATGACAATGGAAGAAGAGCAGAACATACATGCCAGAAAAGTACAAACTATTTTCAATTTGGGGGCAATGCATAAGCAGAGCCACCATGTCTACTACCATTGTTACTATGATGGAGCGAATTTGTTTGACTGTCCTTCAATAAGCATTTTAGCATCCTCTCTACCCCATTTGGCAAATACTTGACACCCTTTGGACCAGCTGCTCCTGGTGAATTGATTGTGTGTCCATAGATTTCTAGAAAGGATTCATAAGCTGGAACTACAGTATCCACTAGTGCTTGAGTTGTTTGTTCTCTTAAGTTATCCTCGGGTACAATCCAATGTGCTTGCCTTGTACATACTTCCTCTAATGCAGTAGTGAATCCTTGCAATCGTTTTCGCATTAGCTCCCGAGTTGATGATGATCCTCGACCACTACCAACTGAAGCCATTGCCATCCTCCCTTCTTCAAGGTTCAGCTGATGCAGCATGTGGCGACATACCTCACGCTCATATGCCAAAGAATGCTGCTGTACCTGAGAACCATTTCACACATGATCGAGGAGGCTGAACATTTCACCCTTGAGTCTTACAATTGCTTACAAACTGCCTTACAAAAAGTGTCACAATATGAATCTCTTGTGCAGCCCATGAATTTACCTTTTGCTGTTGTTCATTGAGCCATGTCTCCCCTAACATTGGGCCAAGGTGCTGACACTTTCCAACACGATTGCACATGTAGTAAAGGTTATTCATGATGAAGAGATGTCTGAGAGCAGGGTCAGAATACTCTTCAGAGCATTGCTCCACTTGTAGTTCCACTGCTTGCATGAAGAGAAGAACACCATGGGGTAGGCCTCCTTGTTCTTCTTCCTCCTCAAACTGCCAGTTTTTATCAATCTTCAACAGTTTGTCCAGTATTGGGCTGTAGAAGGTCACTAAATATTTGAGATAGTTCACCACATAGCGGTTGAGCTGTGTGACGCTCCCATCTTGTATCAATGCACCTTCGTTTGGTTTACCCACCAACTCCTTGAATTCCCAAAATGTTTTGCAAGCTCCAGAAACCACCTTCAAAGAATCATAAAACTTTCAGATCTTAAACCTGCAAAGACCGTTGCAGGTTTGTACCACCACAGAAATCTCAGAGTGGCATTTCCAGTTCAAAACTGAGAGATATTGCTGCTGTTTACTTACTAATTTTTGCAGTTCTTCAGTTCGGGTTCGCAGCTCAAGACCAGGTCCTTTGTATTCAAACACAGTGTCAATGGTTGTTACACATTTTTCCAAGGCCTCAAACATGTCTAGCAGCTTGCATAACTTCTCTGGAGCTCTCTGACTGCATGCAACTCCCTCCCCAAATTGCAAGAATTGAATCATTCCAGGGCTTGCAACTTTGAGAAAACAAATTTCCCATGTGTCCTGGTCACTCAGATGCCCCAGCACTTGTCTCACAAGTTTCCTTTCACTTGTGTACAACACCTTCACAGCAACCTCAATGTGTTGACACCACAGTGCTATCATGGTCTCAAGCTCATCCCAGTCTATTCTTTCAATTGCTTCAGGACTCCAGTTTTCAAAGTAGTCGAGCTTTAAGGGCTGCGAAAGTCCCAAGGATTGAAGTTGTCTTAAGGCCTGCAAAAGTCCCAAAGATTGAAGTTGTCTCAGCAACACTAGTTTTCTCCACATTGTACTATATATCTCATGGATAGAAATCTGTACTCCTCTGTGACCCCATTGGGCTTTCTCTCTCTCTCAAGTCTCATGTAGCTGCTACAGAACAGGAACGTCCATTTCTGACTATTTGAGAGAGTACTATCCTGAAGGTTTGTTTGGAAGGTGTTAAAGTGAGATTGGTGCTTCCCAAAGATTAGACTGACTTCTCCTTGCTGTACAAGAATATGCAAAGAATGTGAAAAAGATAATCTTGCCTGCAAACTAACAAAAGTTTCAGTGCTGCGGATTTCAACAAATGCACTCATGAGGCCTTGCAGGTCACTTGCGTATTCCAGTGTCTCCATGATGGCATGCAACCTCTCCAGGACCCAAGCTGGCAGCAGAGTTGCATCATCCACCTGCTCATCATCACCTGCAGTTGTCATGGCACCTGGCAATGTTCTACCAGGTCCTGGAGCTGTTGCAGTTGCTTCAAAGTGTTCTGGGAGTGTCAGAGGTATAGTATGATCAACCATGAGACGTTTGAACTCCTTCACCAGCTTCTCATGAGCTACTCCTTGCAACCCACCATCCAGCCACCACCTTGCTTTTTCATCTGCAAATTTTCAAGCCCATGATTAATTGTGTTTCAAGATGGTGTCATAAGCCACCTAAAGCCAATCACCACCCTCAAACATGTAAACAAGCTTTGACAAGTGAGAAGGCAGTAGTGTATAAGAAGGATTGTTGACCTGCTTGATGGGCTTTTAGTGCCAACAAGGACTCATTGATCTTCATAACACGGTATTTATCAGCACTTTTTGCTTCAACCAAAAGCTGCATTGCTTCTTCTAGCAATTTGATGACAACTCCAGAATTTTGCTTGAGATAGTCAAGCAAGTCTGCCAGCTTTGTAACTGCAGACAGATAAGCCTCAAGATCCTCCCTCGGTTCTCGTGTCAGTGTCTTTTCCAACAAATGGGTCTCATCAAACTTGTGGATCAATAACTTGGCTGGTCCCAGTATCTTCTCAATCCACTCTGACACACCCTGGGCTGATTCTACTTTCACCAGCAGGGGTGCCATTTCTTTCTCCAGGTGTGGCAACCGCTTGCCAATTGTCTGACATTGAACATCTGACTTGTCCAGCAGCAATCTCATCTCTTGTGTCTTGTTCAGGTTTTGGTAGAGTGCTTGCCTCACAGCTATGAGTTCATGATGTGCTGTTGCATTTAATCCTCTCTTCTCGGAGTTGGTCCTTTGGACTAGTGTAGGAGAAATGTAAAACTTGCCCACACTCTCAGATTCCATCTCTATAGCTGATCTGACCAAAATCTACAGCTCCACTTTCCTGTTGTAGAAATCCTGCTTCGTTGGGCTTAAAAGCTTGTACCATTTGCTACTGAAGCTGAATCCATAAGCTTTACACTTCTGCAGGAATTGAATCAAAATTAGAGAACCCTAGTCAGGAACAAGTGTGCAACCAAATCGCACATAATATTAGGTCAAGAATCCGCCTTGCGTAAATCTCAGAGGTCAATACTACAACTACTTTGAAGGAGGAATTCAAACCACCAATGTGACAGACAATAAGAGACTCTTGTGCACCACCATGTGGAAGATCAGAGAGGATCCATGGTATAAAATGTATAAAATAGAGAGGCACATCTTCTTCTTCTACTCACAGACCACCGTGACATATAAACTTTGCAAATTCCATGGGCTCAGGAAACACACATCAACCAAAAAAAATTCTTAGAGACTCTGATTTAGTCTGATTGCAAAAAAATCACTTGTGGACTTTGCTTCAATCAGGAACCTGATGCTTGGAAGCCAAGAGCTCAAAGATGACTAAGCCCAACAGTTGGGATTGTTGACATTTTAGACAGGAGAAGCTCCCATTCTCCAGTGTCGGATATACTGCACGTTTGTGCATATTAGTCAAAAGGCGGTTCCTCCTTTTCAGTAGTAGATTCTCCCTTTTCCCCTTGCCTTTCTCCAATTCACACTTATACCCAACAGCAAATACCCACCTTAGCCTTTGATATTCTTATCTCTCTTATTATGTAAGTCAGTAAAACTATCCTCAAAGTCACCTTGTCTTTGGACCCTAGTTGGACTCTGTAATCCCTGTTTCATCCCCAATACGAGTGCAGCCTTGAATCACCAAGCAAGTCAATATCAAGAAATAAGTCAATAATGTTGTCTTTAATGTCATACTTGTCTTCAGTTCGACCCTGTATTCGCTGTTTCATCCCCAATTTGAGTGTACTGGTGAAGTGAGTAAAAACTGGGGCCCAGTATCCCCAGTTTGGAGTACTTTTCAGACAACTCTGATAGTTAAAAATAGATAAAGAGGTAAGTAGCAGCAAGCAACCTTGACTATGCCCCCACAACAGGGTGCAAAATGCCATCAACTTCCCTTTTAGCCATCTTCCGCCTTGACTACAGGCTGTGAAATGCTACCTACCTAGTCTAGAGCAGCCTTTTTCTTTACTGGTGAAATGTCGCCAAAAAGAGAAATTATAAATAAAGCGATTTTGGAGGGTTTGCATTGCCAGAAGCGAGGAAAAAATAGTAAAAATCTCCAGGGTCCAATAGTTGGTTTTTGGTGCGTAGCCATAAATATTGAAGATTAAAAGATTTGTACTTCATGTCTGGTTTATAGCCAGATTTGGCTAAATAGTCCTAAGGGTGATGGCCATTTTTTCTACATCATCCTATGGACGATCACCACTTATGCTACATAAAAAATTTCATAAAAAAAAACACTGGTCTGGAGTTCGGACTGTGGATGCTCTTGCACCTTGACTTGCTACAGCCTGCAGCCAGGCTCAAGGTAATTCATATTCTCTCAGGTCTAGACTCTATTCACAGCCATCACATTCTCATATACCGATGTTGATCTATTGCAGCAAAGCATAATATGCCTTAATTTGCCTTCGCACATTCGTTTCGCCCACCTCGCGAACATGAATATCAAAAGAGGTGCATTTTGTTTTTAAAGAAAAGAAGTTTTTGTTTATTTGTTTTGGTTGATGTTTTGCATGCTATCAACATTCAATTTATGAATGAAGGAAGGGCATGCGAGCGCATGGTTTGTTGTTAGTTTTTTGGTGTTGTGTGGTATGTGTTTGGTTGTGTTTGCTTCCTCTTCACAAGCAATTTGGTACTTATAGCACATGATTGGTGAATTGGGAGATGTGATAAGAGAGAAGATTTAAGGAGGTGGTTCCAGAGGCAAGGGGGTTCACTAAGAAAGAGAAGTAAAGTGTTCTATTTGTTTTTTTCTTTGTTTGGTTTTGCTACAAGTAGAGGTGTCTTGAAGTACATGGTGTTTTCATTAAGAAGTAATTAGGTTCTTTGAAAGACTCTTGTTGCATCTCTAAAGCTTAAGAATCTTTGGACTAATTGCTTTAATAAAATCATGGGTGTGGTAATAAGGAAATGATGAAAGGTACTAAGGAATGAACAAGGGAATAGGGCATTGGTAAGTTGTATCTCTTAAAGATTTGACAAGGTGCAATAATTGGCTTGTTTATGGGTTGGGGTGTTGAAGATGTCTAAGAGTGTGTTTTCCCATTTTTCAAAATACAAAATGGGGTGATCAAAGTTTTGGTGCAATTTAAGAATATTTGTTTGAAAATTGAAATCAAAAACATCTTGGGGGAATCTCACATTTTGTGAATGTTCTAAAGAAAGGGAATATGATTTTTTTTGTGAAAATTATGTTTAATTTCTTTTTTTTGTGTGGGGAAGGAGTATTTAAAAAATTGGGTGCATGAGATGTTGTACCTACCAAGCTTGATGATTTCAAGATGTTCAAAAAAAGAATTCAAAGGAAAGATTTGATCTATCATCACCCACCTTTTGATTAAAAGTGAATGCATGGTTGAGTGGCTTATTTTTGGCAAACAAATACTCCATACAAGTCCATAACAAGTTTTTAAAAATTGATCAAATGGATATGGTTATTAAGTTTTAAGATTTTGATATTATAATCTTAGAATACCAAATGTTCACCCACCTATAAAACCTATCAAACTTAAGTCAAAACCTATATTAAAAGTCATTAACATTGTCTATTTTGGTGAATATCCACTTCGAAATCCTAAAAGGAAAACCCATAAAGTCCATATGAATGAAAACCAAAGTAAATGTTTTTAAAAAATTCCATTAAGCACAATTTTTTTGAGAAACAAAAAAAATTTCCATTTCAAAAGGACTTGAAAGTAAAGTTCAATTTAAACTTTCAAAAATCGATAACTACCATTTGTTGTAAAGTTTTTTAAAAAAAGATTTCATATTTGATTTTATTATTTCATTCTTCAAGACATATTTAGTCACTACAAAAAATTTGGTATGGAATTTCATATGATTTATTCAATTTATTAACAATCCAATTAACCAACCAATGCATATTTTTAAACTTTGAAAGTCCACTACTAATAATGAATGTATTATTTTCAAAAAATAGTTTTACAAATGTGTTCATATTCATCATGTTAATGTACTACTAAATATTAATTGACAAATTCCAATTTATGTTATTCACCACCAACATCTAAACACAATTAAACTTGCAAAAATGACCATTTGACACCAAAAGTAAATCATTCAACCATGCATTACCCTTAATTTAAATGTTACACAATTAAAAGTAAGAATGGATTTTGTCATCATATTCATTACTTATCTCTATCTATTTTTTAGTAATTTTTTTTTTTTTACTTTGTATTTAAATCAAGCATGTCATGGTCTTTCTTGGTTATGTATAGTATTTTTTTTTGTAATGATATATCGATTTGGGATGTTTGTGCAAAAGAAAACATATGCACACAAAGATGGAAGTTGAAGTCTTGCACAATGTCAAGTTCAAGGGAAGAGGAAAAACCTACAACCAAGGAAAGAACTTTGCAAACAACATATGAAAAGTAAGTCAAACCATTGTTCGATTACCTTTTTACAGGTAATGACCCAAGACTAAGTTCTATCATTTTCAACATTTTAGGTTTTGCATTTCTAAGGATTATTGGTATTAATATTGCACATGCACAAATTAGAGATTTGACCATTAATATCGTTTACATTGGATTTTTCACATTTGTCAAAATATGGGTGAAGCTTAGAGATGTAAAGCTAGGATGGATCACCCTTGTGTTATTTTAGGGAAGACACCATTTTATTACATTCTATGCTTGAAACATTTGTTCAAATTAAGGAACAATGGTTCATTCATCATTCCACGAGTTTGAGAAATTTAGATTTCAACTAGCATTGTTCTAAAATAACATTATGTGCAATTGTTTTCACCTAGTTTGGAATATTTGTTTCAACTTAGAAACAAGATTCTGAAAGTTGAACATTCTAATTTTGAATCAAAGCTTATTTGTAAAAGGAAAGTGCCTTGAGTTGATGGTGAACTAACATGGTAGTTTGAAATCCAAGATGTAACAATGTTCTCCCTCAAAACCCTAGATTCCTAAAAATTGATTGATGTTAGAGTAATCTTTGAATGAAAATATGTTGTTTGGTGAGGTTGTAGTTTCAAAATTTGTGCAAATCAATAAGAAAGAAGCACTTAAAGCATAAGATTTAAGATGGTAGCTTTCATAGAATCAAAAAAAATTGATTATGAAGAATCTTAGAATTAACTATATGCAAAACAAAATGACTAGCCCAAAATGCATGGATGAATTGTTTAAGGGGAGAGATTTGGAAAATGTTTTTGATTGGGCATAAAGGTTGCAAATGGTAGCTAAAATGCAAAAATATGATGAGGAAAAGCTTTTCAAAATATTACGATTGAATATGCACATGTGGGGAAGCCAAGGGTTGGTACAAAAGACTTGACCCTACACCTCATGATTAGACATCTTTGAGGACATTGATGTTGGCAAAGTATGGAATGTATGATGAAGAAGAACTTTGAGTAAAGATGGATGTCATAAAACAAGAGCCCAAGTAGCAAGTTTAAACCTACTATGACATTAATTGGAATGTCTTTTTTTGAAAGGCATAATTATAAATGCTAAAAGGCAAAGGAGGTTTTTGGCTAAGTTGAGGCCAAAAATCCATAAACTTTGTGTTGTTAGGACATATGAAAACATGAATGAGTTATTAATAACTACAAATGAGGTGGGAAAGGTATTGGGAAAAATAAGTGGAACTCCTTTTGAACCACTAAAGGACAAAAAGGAAGAAAAGATAATTGGAGGAGAAATGTTTACAAATAGGCAACTTCATGTTTTGAATAGAACCTTGATTTTTTTCCCCACAAATTGATGTTAGGGAGGTGAACTTCTCATTGAGTTTCAACAACTTGAATTCTTGTCAACAATGTCAAGCAGTTGGACACATAATTTATGTGTGTTTTAAATGTTTGAAAAACCAAAATATTTTAAATGTGGATGGGGGCATAAAAAAAAAAACTATGGTTTTAAATGTACCTACTATTTTGGTATGGGACACACAAAGGAATGATACTAGAAGAAGGATAGAAATGGCCTCATTGTTACATCAAACTTCTTGGAAGTCTTAGTTAACATGATAAGGAGGGTGCAGAACCTTGGTAGAATTAAATTAGTTGTGCAGAATGAAAAATAATCTCTTCTCATGTGTTAAGGTGCCAAAAAAGAGAAATTCATTATCTTTTCCAACAATGAGTAGGAATGATGATGCACCTATTGAAAATGGAACAAAGTCATAAAAGGATTGTGATATTAATATAGCCAAATTCAAAATATTGACTTATTTTCCAAAAGGCAAGATTGTTTTTTTTCCTCTAGAAACAATTTTGATTATTTTGGAAGAATTGGGGTATTTTGAAATATTGGTGAAGCAACCAAGAAATGTAAGGAAGAGGAAGCGCAACATGCAATTCAAGTAATTACAATTATAATACCACATGTTATAAGAAGAGTATGTGTCAACAAGATGCATAATAGCAAAACATTAATGGTTTGATTAAAGGACTAGTGGACATAGTTGCATCAATGTCTAACATGGTGACATGTATTGTAAAGGAACTAGGAATCATGCATCTGGTATATGGAACAAAAAATTACAAGATTGCATTTAGAATAATCACCATAATATGGATCTTTTTGTGAAGGTGGGCAACATCAATTGTACTATGGTGTTTTTGGTTGTAGACATTAATAATTACAACATACTATTGGGTTTATCTATTTTTTGATGAAAATTCGGGTAATTGTTGATGTTGAAAAAGGGATGATCTAGGTACAAAATGGCCCAAGTATGGAAGTGGAAATGTTGTTGGTTATTGTTGTCAACATGCTACAACCAATGCTTGAACAACTTTCATAAACAATTCAACATATTATTAAAGGTAAGAGGTGACACCATGATTAGGGGAGGCAAAGTACTGTCCCAAATGGCAATTTTCCATACTATCACTAACAATGTATTCAATGCCACAATGACATAAGAATATAATGTAAATTAAATGATAAAATCATATTGGTTATGAACATACCTTTCTATTTTAAAAAACATTTTGAATTTGGATACAATCACATTGTACTTTGATTGCACTCTTTTTTTTATCAACAAATGTCCCAAAACATAACTTACCACATCACATGGAATTAGTAAAATAAAAAAATTAATATTTTCCACTAACCAAGACATTTTAATGTGTGAAAAACCTAAAAAAACATGCTTATGAAATATCATATTAATTTGGGATAATTTTGCAAAAATCAAGTATTAGAAAAAGTCCATTGCAAAGAGTACATCAAAAGTCAATATTTTAAATTAGAAGTTTGAAGATGAAATGTTCTTATAAGTATGCTTGAAGGAATCATGTTGCTGGATTTTTAAAAACCTTCAAATCCATTGTTGAATGATATTCTCAATTCATAAGCATAATAAATTAATTGTTTAAAAAAAATTCATGTGTCTTGACACTTACAACAAATCAACCCAAATTTTGACATGACTTGTCATGATCCCAAAAATCATGTACAAAAAGATGTAGTTAGATTCATTGAAAAAGGATGCATAAGTACAATGGACAACTTAATAACTTGAAACTTTCATAATGAATTTGGTTTGGAGCTCCAAATTATGCATTCATTTAAGTAAAACATTGTAAATTTCAATGCAAAATGAAAAGCCCAAAACATTCCAAATGTGGTTAACACATTTTTTGCAAAACATCTTTTTAGACCTTACCTCTAGAGGTGGGTTTTATCTACAATTTGTGTGCCTCTATCATGCCCAAATCTTCTATTTCAAAAGCCAACTACATTGCAATATTTACTTCCTTCAACATACTTTTGAACCAACTTAAATGATAATGGCATATATACTTTTGGAATAACAAGCTTTGGAACACCTAATGCCACATCCCAAATATTACCATTGGTGCCCACCTCTTGGACTCCAACCAAAATGTCTAGAGAAAATAAACAAATGAAAAATCTAATAAAACTTTTATAAATCTCCAATCTTCAAAACTGGAAAGTGCCTTGCAACATCAATTTCTTAAAAACAACTTATCATTGAGAGTCAATTAGGCACACATAACAAGAGGAATTAACTAGAGCTAATGCCATAATCTAAAATTTTTTATCACTAATGGTCACCATTGAACTCTATCTTAATTATACAAATAACATTTAACAAAATAATAATGTGTAAGTGCAAATCTAGTAAAACAACATGACAAACATGCAATCAAATTATGGTTTGGACCCTAACCTAACTATTACATGCCCTTTAAATCAATGGAAAAAAAAAAACATTTAAACCCAATGGCCATCACATGTAAATTCAATTCAATTGCTTCATATTAACAATCAATAATACTTCAACCAATCTTAGACACACAAAAAGACAACATTTATATATTATGAATGAGAAAAAATGTTGCATCAAGAATTTCAAAAATGCATTTTAAAATTAAAGAATATCCAACAAGACACGTATGGAAAAAAAATGTCTAGGATGTCTAGAATGCAAAGTGCAAAATGTCCAAAAACAAAGTCTAGAATGTCCATTAAGTGTCCTTAGACTACAAATTGAAATGAATTCACCATATACCCCTTCAAGTAGATTTGCCTCAATTTTGTTTACCGTTTTTTTTTTGTCATGCCTCCTCTTTTTCCTTTTCTACTCATTGTTTTATACAAACTACATTTTTAGTTGTACCTTAATGTTTTTTAGGCATTTTTTGTTTGGGCTGCCATGTCATGCTTGACTTGTGACCAATTGTGGTCTTGTTTGGATCATCTTCAAAACTTGCGCAACTTCATGTTCATCTTCATTGGGAACTACACCAAATATAAGCGACATTCAATTTTAATAAACTAGTCACAAACATGGTCATATGCTATATCAAAAAAATACAAAATCTAGATATTCAATTTAGTTCTATCATGTTAGATTTATGTCCCATTCATGGATCCATGCATTATTTGAAGGTTGTAAAAAATTGGTAACAATGAATAAATGGGTAAGGGAACCTTTCTTTTCTCTAAGTTTTTCATCCAATTGTGGATATTTTTGTTCCACGAAGGAATATGTTCTTCCTATGTAGATGGAGCCTATGTACATAAATAATTAGCACTGCCATTTTTTTTTTCGTTGATTTTCAAACCTTCATGAAAATTGTCCTATTGCAATGTTGTTTTAATTGTTTCATGTTCACCAACAAGTGCATCTTCATGAACTGCATTAGATCTAAGATCATCATGTGGAAGTTATGTAGTTGGAACTAAAACATGACCACAATACATGAATTTAATTCAAGAATCCAGCATTTAGAGTTTGATAGAACAATGTGTATGAATACCTAATCACATGAAGCATAAATTCAAGTTAGATTCATCTTACTTGTAGCTTCCACAAGCTCCTTTGCAACAAAATTATAAACAAGGTCGTCATCTTTTTTTGGGTTGCAATTTTCTTAGGTCACAAATTCACAAACCGCATCAACCATCTAGTTATTAGTAGCTTGGATTATGGCATTTGGGAGCTTGGATGGTTGGAATTTTGTAGTTTGAATGGTGAATCAACCTCATTAGTAATATGTTATAACATGTAATTTTAAAACAATTATAATGATTAATAAACAATCTGGTTGTTTTTCAAGCTTTTTTGGTACCCTACAAGCACAATGGTTGTTTTCAACACATTCTAAGTAACTTACAAGCATAATTTAAAGGTTTTCCAGGGATTACTAGTAACTAGCAAGCACAATGGGTCTAATTTCCAAACACTTGTAATCATTTCCAAGCATAAAGGGTGTTTTCCATGCATTCCCATTAAAACACAACGGGTGTTTTTCAAGCATTCTTATCAACCAACAAACACATTAGATGGTTTCCAAGCAATGACCAATAAATGGTCAAATGGGTGTTTTCCAAGTAGTCCCAATGACCAATAGGCACTATGGGTGGTTTCCACATAATGATAGTGATTAGCAAACACAATAAGTGTTTTCCAAGTAGTCCCAATAACTTGCAACCCCAAGGGATGTTTTACATGCATATATATTGACCTGCAAGCAAAATGGGTTGCTTTTTAAGCATTCTTAATACCTTGCAAGCACAATTGATGCTTTCCAAGTACTCTTAATAACTTGTAAGGTAATTGGGTATTCTCACAATACTCCAAGCAACTTTTAAGCACTTGATGAGTACTCTTTTAGCAGCCTTATCATTAACTTTTAAACAACTTTTGTGACCACAAAACACCCATTGCATTATCAATAGCAACTAAAATGATTTTTGAAATTAATTAAACACATGTCCAATATGCCAGTTGACCAAGTTCCATCTCAAATCGTTAATTAGACATGTTGGGACCATTAATAAGTTGCAATATCAACTTCAAACTTGAGCTTTTAGGAAACCAAAGAAAATAAAACCTAAATAAAAACTTGATGTCAAACTTCTAGATTCATTTTTGAGTGCATGTAAAAATGAAAAAGTGAAAAGAAACTCATTTGGCATAATTAGTGTTGAAGGTGTACAACAAACACTCCATCATTGATGTCCAAACCTCACCTAAGCCCAACTCATGTGTCAAATTCTTAATGTCTTTATCTGGAACATGAAATCCCTAACTAGTCCACCAATTAGGATGAAAATGTTCACCACAAATCAAACATTTATTGTTGTCTTTTCAAATGTTAGCCACATAGAAAGGATGATAAGCGTGCTTATAAAAAATAATAGCAACATCATAATAATCATAACCTCTATTACAAAATTCATAAGGATTTAAAAAATGAAACCTCAATTTTCATATTCTACTATTGTTGTTGAATGTAATATAGGCTTAGGCCAAAATGAAACACCCTCTCCACATTCCATTTGCCTTGATTGAGCTTGAACAACCTTCCTTCTCCATTTCAAACATAAATAATTATTTGACAATGTCATGAAGAACATGATCAAGGTTTTGGTGTTCAACTTGACAATCTTGAAATAACTCTTCACCTCACATTGCATGTTTAATCTTATCATTTAAACCTTTCTTTGAATAACCCAAATCATTTTCCAAATCACAAAGCTTTTTAAAAACTCCATCACATTGGCATATCAAATCTTTCAAGCAATCATCTTTTTTCATATGTGCTTTTGTAGTAGAAACATTCTCTATTTGAGATTTTTGCATTTATATTTACGCTCACAAAGAAGAAATAACCTTAAAGTTCAAGCTTTAAGCAAATCGTTTTCAAAAGAACATCATCAAAACAATTACCTTGCTTGTTAATGAATCAAACTTGTAAACAAGTTTCAACTTGGAAAATTTGCAACTAGTAAAAAAAAAATCAAAATCAACCCTAAATTTATTTCATTACAACAAAAGGTGTCCATGTACACTAAGTGATTTCACTAAATTTTGAATGAATTCACTAGTCTTAGTAAATGAGGATTAGTTGGAAAGTAATGAATTAATTGGTCTAATGAACGGGGACTAGTGAACTGCACCCACATTTTGTAGTAATGTTTATTCTTCAAATTTACATATATGTTGTGCGATCGACTTTAATTCTTGTTCCATTGTTCATGTATAGTGTCATGCGCTTCCATTGTAATAGTTTGTCGATCATGCATGCTGAATTTGAACCCTATCAACTTTTTTTCTAATCTTTTCCTTTCACTTTTGACTTCACTTAACCTTGTAGACACCCATTTCTCCAAGTCACACAAGAAAGCTTGTAGGATTACAACCCTTTTCATGTTTAATGGCGAAATTTCATATGGACAAATACCATGTTGTTTCAAGCTACCTTTGATATCTAATGTGGGTTTGATGTCAAATGTAAGCTTATTGTCAAAACATGTAGAAGCTTCTCCTCGCACACTCAAATTTGAGGGCTCCAACAAAGTTCCATTCTTAAGTCTCCCCACTTTTTTCTTTTGAATTTTTTCTTTAGCAGTTGATGTTACTGCTTTCGTCTAGTTAACATTGTGTCCCTTCTTTTATGCAATGTACCTTTTCACCAACCATAACATGAAATCATTGTGGATTGGTGTAGGTACACCATAGATCTTTCAATGTAGCTTCTTTAGATCTTATTTTGCTTCAACATGAAAAAGTGTATTTCTAAGCTCGAAGTTACACTTGGGTCTAAAAACCTCTAAAGAATCATTTTCACAAACATGAACATTAGTAAAATCTATCTTTGGATTCAAACCTATGTTATTCAAATGCCTTATAATTGAAAAATACTTTTTTTTGGAGCTAATAATCTATAGTTTCCCATACTGGGAACTCTATATCCATTAATCTTGTTCTCTTCTTTTACCATTTTGATTCATAGTTCTAAGCTTCTTCACAAATAAACAAAAGCTTACCTTGAGTTTTAAAGACTAGAATGCTAAAATTGACCTCTTTAATGTGCAACAATGACTTAAGTTTGGTGACTTGAACATTCATGAAGTAAAACAAGCAAATATGGGAGACTCATTTTGCCTTTGCACATAATTGAAATAAACAATGACATTCAATCAAGCACATTCAATGACATTTAGTCAAGCACACTCAATGACACTTAGTCAAGCACATTCAAGTGAAAGAAACTTGCACACATGTTTCAATCTTGCATGTTGAGACTTGAAAGGCACGTGACAAACTTGGTTGACCTAAAATGTGTATGTGGTAACATATGACCTTTTCAAAATATTGACTGTAAAGGTTCAAAATCAATTTTGCCTTCATCCATTCCCCTTAACAAATCTTGATATGCCACATCAATGATACAAAAAATTGACTCCTTTCTAAGCACTACAAAAAGTAGGTGGGTTTGGCTCCTATTTGCATGATTAGACCTTTGTGATTTTTAAATTCTGAAATATTAAAAAAATTAGATTTGACAATTATTAACAAAATCAAATACTTGCCAAACATTGGTTTATATATATTAATGTTGTGAAGCTATCTAATTTGCAAAGTAAAAATTGGGGGTTCAAGGTTAAGTTTTTGTGATTTGGAGTTTAATTATCACCCTTTAGTTGGAATTGGCAAAAGAATTGGACTATGTAACTAGTCTTTTATTATATTCAAAATCAAAATTGCAACTATGAAAAAACATTCTTCAAAACAAGGTTTTGATCTTTAAGTAGGAAAGTTAAATTTTAAAAAGATTAATAAGTAAGTTGAACTTTATAGTTAAGTATTGATATTGAATAGTTGTTGAACTCTCTATCTACATAAACCACATTTTAATTTGTTGTAAAACTCTACACTCATACAATCTTTAGAATTGGGGAATGTGTAATGTGTACATGGAACCACACTTGGTTTTTGAACTAGGCCCAAAGGTTCTTGAATTTGAAAAAATATGCTAGAACCAAAACCGGGTTTAAAAATTAAAAGAACCAAGTTCAAATCCCCCACCTCTAGAAAACCTTCAAATAAATTTTACACTGTCAAAACTAGGACCAAAGGTAAAGAAGAACTATGCAACATTGGTTTACACTTGATATTATATTGTAACCAAAAGAAATGAACTTAAAACTTTTATAAACAACCTCAGTGTCTCTTGCATTTTGATGAAAAACCTATGAGCTGTCTTAAAATTTAACCTCAAGCAATACATGTTCTGAATAATTTGTATCAAATCCCAAAGAAACACAACTTCAACATTTAAAAGCCTCCAAACAATAACACTTTATTATAATAGTTCAAATCTTGATGCTATTGTTGAAAATTGGTATCTATTGTCCCAATGTGAACCAAATTGGTATTTGACTTTTTTTTGAAGTCTAGCCAAAGAACATCAATCTCAATGTTCAGTAGGTCATTGAATTGCTAATCCTAACCTCTATTATGTAATGCATCAACTAGAGCTTTGCAATCTAGTTTCTCACAATGTCTAGCCCCCTTCTACCTTTTTGTTTCACTGGAATTTGATTCTTAGTTAGAACAATCTAGATGAGGTTATGCAAAACCACTCAAGGTATGGGCATATACATTTTCATAGAACCCAACTTTGCTAATTTGGTCTCTGAAAGCTCATATTGGATTCTAACCTTTAAAGATTTGCTCCAATCAAAGGATACCCATACAAGGTCAAACATTTAAATGCTCACCCATCTACAACTTTGACCTTTTTATTTTGTCTTCGTATTTCGACATCAACTTGTTATATAGAAACACAAAGTAGATGGCCTATTCTAGGTAATGGGTTATTAGTGTAATGGAGGAGAAATAAATAACAACAAAAAGAAAGTAAGAACACTAATTCAAGCATCTCCTAACCAAAATCCCACATGCATATAATATGAAATCTTAGCTTATCACAGAGTTCATCATTTCTTGGCTCGAGCCATCCTTTTGCCATCTTCATATCCTCCATCACATAGTTCCTAAACATCTCCTACTTGTGAAGCTTCATCAACTACCTAATAAATGTGGCTCCATCCTCCACCATCAGCAACTCACCCAAGATCAATGATAAGATTTGCATTACACAAACAACAAAATACATTTCCTCTGCAACTTGGCCTAATAATTTCCTTTCAATAATGGACAATTTGGGAAAGTAGACAACAACAGACCGTATCTTGCCATCTCATTGTAGAAAGTGAACGACACTCTATACCCTAAAACCAATTCACAATTACACTGACACAATGTCTGCATCTCCTTTCACATTGCCACTGTAAATTCCATTGCCACTTGACTAGTGGTCACAATGCACCTAGAAATTATTGACTCATTGGGTTATATGTTGAAAAGTCCATTGTCACCATAGGGATATGGAGTAAGCAACTTGATAAGAGATAGAGAGAGATATAAAGATGGAGCTGAAAGTTTGTTATTGCAAAGCTGCATGACATATTCAGTAACAAATATCATGAGTAGTTATTTGAAGGCTGTGAGCCATTACCATAGTGAAAGGCCCGATGTGTCGGCCATTTGGGATGATAAAAAGTATGGTACATGTGTATGTGGATTTGATGCTATGTCATTTGGTATTATTACATACCTCTTGCAAAGATGGGTTTGCTTTGAGAGTTTTGGAGAAGAATTATGAGATATTTCAGATGACCTTTCAAGAACAAGTATTATGCTAAATGCATGGTCAGCTGCAGCACCTTTTGCAGAATGCAGGCACTCATTATTAGTATAGACGCTCATGAACCATTTGTAAAATACTCCTCACGAACACTAAAACTGATCTGACTGTCAACATAATTCACGTCCTTGCAAGATTTTTGAAAAAAAAACATTTGAATGTATGCAGAAAAGCTTCACGCTTGCAAGACTTAGTTTGTGCTATTCAATACAATCCTCTGAATGTTTGCAGAGGACTACTAAAGTGACTTAATCCTCACAGAAAAATGTGAGCATTTTTGTTTTCTTCATGGGTTTTTAAAACTGTGCTCCAAAATGGTTCACAGGAATTACAAGCTCAAAGTTAATTCATCACAGCAAATCTTTCAACTGAATTTTGAAGGAACAGATTGTGCAAAAGATTGGCATCACGAGTGATGACAAAATGATGAATACCAGGTTTTGTGGCATGGAGAATGGTCAACACCTGTCTCCAGAAATTTGAAACTGATGGACATGATGAGAGAGGCAGCAGAAATTGGAGGTATCATCACTGCATAGTGTCATAGTTTGAAGTTCTTGTGTCTACCAGCCAACCTGCAACCACTGCACCGCAGTAGAATTGAGTAATCAAAATAGAAAAATATAATGGATTGCCACCACCACCACATCTGTACTGATCTAAGAAGGAAGCCAAGTAAATGAAACAGGTGTTGAACACAAGATTTAACAGAAGGTTTCACAGATGCTTCAGAATTGTGTAACAATTTCAGGGGTTTTCCAATGAAAGCACCAAAAGACTCCAAGCAGAAACATGTTAGGGTGCAGGTGCAATTACAGGTTTTGAGCAGACATGTGAATCCATGGGAGTGCAAGAAAAACAAGCAGAGATGAGAATCCATGGTAGTGCACACACATTAGAAGAATTTTGAGCAAAAACCAGAATGCAACAGAAAAAAATTAAAAGCAATGGATCCAACAAATGTGTCTTGTTGCTGTGGGCACATGTAGAAAAAATTTGTTTTGCCTTTCATTTATGATCAAAAGAGCTCCCATTACAATTCTTGCAGATAGGGAGCTTTTTGCAAACTCAACTCTTAAGCCTGTCTGTCTTTTGCAACAGCTCAGTATTGTAAAAACAGTACCGTGAGTGGGAAGGAAGGAAGGAAAAACCACTGCTGCCGCCACTGCCACCACCACCCTTTGAGAGAAAAAAAAAGCTTATCAAGTGTCCAAATCCTCTATCACATCTCTCCCCCAAAATTGCAACACAAAAACCATCTTTTCACTGCTCACTAACCTACCCAGATCATACATGTCAAAACCCTAGCACCAACAGTAAGAAACCCCTTGAGGACACAGGCAGGGAGGAAGGGACTGAGGGAGTGAGTTTCAAAACAAACTGAGACAAAAGTGATGATGCTGTTGAAGATTGCAGCCCACAAACTTGAAAGAATCATTGCTCACTGTCTCCTCCATTATTTGCTCTTGTTCTCAGTCCTTTGCCTCTGGCTCTTGTTTTTGATGCTCTTGTGTTCAGTCCTTTGACTCTTCTTCCTCTTGGGGATTGTGAAGAAAAAATTGGTCTACAGATGAGAGCTTGCAGGAATGTACAATTGTGATTCAACTCCTGAGAAATATATGACACAGAATCTATGATACAGTGACAAAATGGCATTTGATTTTGTCTTTCAGATTGCCATAGCCAGGCTTCTTCTGTGCATGATCTGCTCTGTTTTTGGCTCTGTGTTTGTCACAGTGAGACCAGCTTCCTTCAAAATTGCTGCAAGGCCTGTAAGTGCTGCTGGTCTTCGAGACATCGTCCTTGGCTTCACAGCAGGAAGTTCCCAGTCCATGTTTTCGACGACGATGATGTCGGCAGAGGAGGACACACCGCTATCGCTGCTGCGCTCGCTGTGAGGCCTGTTGGAGCCGCCTTGGAAAACGGTCTCCGGGCTCATCGGGAAAGCAGCATCGCGACCTTCCTTGCGCATCTCCTTCATGACTTGTCTCACTTCCGCCTTTTGATACTCGATCTCCATCTCATCTGTGTATTTGGAGTCCCAGCCGCTGCCGCGAACAGCGATACGAGAGATGTCCCTGGCGAGTGGCTCGTTGTTGCCTCTGCCGCTGAGGCAGTTGCTGCTGTGGACGGACTGGATGTTTGTTGTTCTCTTGTAGGAAGAGAACCATTTTGCGCGCATGTATTCCGGTTTACGCCATGGCGGCAACGGCATACCTCGTTTCTTGAGCGAAGCTTTCACGGCATCCGACATCAAATTGACGATCTGTTGGAGACGATCTTCTCTTCCGACAAAGATAGCAGGCAAGCCTTGCACAACGGCGTTGTACTGTTTCGTCGGACGTGCAATTTCGAACTGGGTTCTGAAGTCTGTGTCGATCAATATCCTCTCGCTCTTCTTGCCCGTCTTGGTCTCGAACACAACGTCGATGTATTCGTAGTCTCCTCCAGGAAAGCCTCCCGCGTGATCCCATCGCGATTTGCAAATGGCGGCATTGTATCCAGCGGCGCGAAGATGGTTCATTACCGCCCGCCGCGTAGAGGAGTCCGGCGCAGCTTCATCTTCTTTTACTCGGTTCTTCTCCTTGGCTGCATTCAACGCTTTGGTGACTTCCGAGAGCAAGATCCTCTCAGTGACGTTGATAGACGCCGACAATCCCTGAAAAGATGCGACCCGATAGACACACCTCAGAAAGCTGGAGAAGATGAGTGGATGCAACAAAAAAAGAAAAACAGAAGAAGACACGATCTGTGTACGAAATCTGTCACAACAAGGGCGGGCGCGGGGAAGAAAGAGCTTCTAATTTACCTGCAGGATTTCAGAAAGCTCTCCACCGAGGCTGGACTTGCCGTCTTCACTATCACTGCTATGGTTTCCAGCGCCGCTGCAAGTCCCGGCCTCGCAGTTGCAGCGAGAACGTCCGCATTTGCCGTTCTCTCCTTCGTGCTCCATAAACTCATGAACCATAGCAGCGAGGCAGACGGAGCTCGGCTCGTGCTCGCTCCCGCTGCTGCTGTAGCGGCTGTCCACTCTTTCCGCTTGCTGCAATCTACCGTCATTGTACAAATTGTTGGCGTCCTCCTCAGGCCCCAATTCCGCTACATCAGTTGTCGGCCTGGCTGCCGCTGCTGCTGGGGGACATGCCTGCAGCGGTGAGGGCCGGAACACAGCAGTCATATTCTTCAAAGGCACCCGAAGGCGTGAAACAGGAGTTGTCGGAACTCTTTCCTCCCAAGTCCTCTCCGCTTTGGCCATCGCCGTCGACGATCTGGAACTGGTGCTCCTGGCTGCCTTGGAGGCAGAGGCCAGAGGCCTCATCATAAGAAGACCTGGCATGTCAACAAACAGATTTGAACTTCGCCTTCAAGAAGATATATTCCCTCCACACTCCTCCTGCAAACTACTATCCTCTCTCACACTCGATCGCACAGGAACAACGCACAACTCCTCCACGAAACCGCCGAGTCTTCCTCCTCCTCCTCCTCGGGACTCCCCTTTCTTCCCAATCGTCACCTAACACTGAACCCTAACCTCTTCTTCATACCCCCTCCGAAAACTTCTTGTCACTCTTTACACAATACTACAAGCAACGCATTCCAATCAAAGCTTCTGAGAGGAGAAACAAAACAAAACGCCCAGGATGTGGAAATGCCAGAGTGAGGATCGGAAGTCTTTGTGCCTTTCGTGAAGTTCTGAACCAAAATGAGCTTCAAAACACTTGCTAGAAAGTTCTGGATTTGGGTGAGCCCACAAAATGGGTTTGAAACTGGTGGGAAGAATGAGAAAGCAGGCTTAAAGAAGAGCGGCCAAGGACGCCCACCAGCGAGACAGCCACCACCAGCAGGGTAGGGACACGCAGCTATGGAGACCGGAAGAGAGCACTGAAGAGGTGCATGTATCTCTACCGCTGCAAAATAAGTCCTTTTGTAAGAGAGGGCGCAAGCAAGCGGCCGGGTGGCGATGGCCCCGCCCAGCCGGTCCTTTTACCGGGCGGGCCTGGAGCATCGACGGGGTCCGGCATGGGAGTCAGGTGACACAAATCCGCGCTTCCAGGTAATTCCCAATGACTTGCGTGACAGTAACTACGAACCATGTTTACTGCAGTAAATTTCCTTTTCACCACAGGAAAATTATTAGCAATGGGGCACTGAATTTACCTGGCCTGTTGTCCTTATCATGTGGGGGGTTTTTTGCCGCCCCACCCCCCTTCAAAGGAAAAATTGATGTTGGGATAATGGGTAGTCATTTATTTCTTTCTTTATTTATTCCAATTTTGCGATATAGCCAGACTGGTGATCATCCACCAGACTTGTGGATGATCACTAATGCCAATGAGTCCTGTTCCCATTGGACAATCAAAAAGGTTGTCCACAGTCCATGTTCACTTACCAGTATTAGATTAAGTTTAAGCCCCACCCATTTGATCAAGTAAACAGGTGGAGATAAGTTGAGGTTCTTCCATGTTTCTTCATATTTCAATAGTAGCATGGGTCTTTGGACCATTAGCTTTGCTAGATTAAGCTTATGCCCATGCCCACCCATTTGATTGATCCAACAAGTGGTAACAAGTTGAGGTTATTCCATGTTTCTTCATATTTCAATAGTAGCATGGGTCTTTGGACAAGTATTGTTGCCAGATTAAGCTTATGCTGACACAACTGATTGATTGAACAAGGGGAGACAAGTTGAGGTTATTCCTTGCTTCTTCATAGTTCAATAGTGACATGGGCCTTTGGACTTTGCTAAATTAAGCTTATACCCTTTAATAGATCGATTGAACAAGGGGAGATAGGTTGAGGTTATTCCATGTTTCTTTCATATTTCCATAGTGACATGGGTCTTTGGACCATACGTTTGCTAGATTAAGCTTATACCCCCTCAATTGATTGATTGAACAATGGGAGATAGGTTGAGGTTGTTCCATTTTTCTTCATATTTCAATAGTAACATGGGTCTTTGGACCATACCTGTGCAACTTGAATGTATATGCAACGCTAGGAGAATTGCAGATGTGGCTTTCATTACCAGGGACCAAGTAGCTTTCTCTCTCTAGAGGTCAATATAGAATACATATTTCATGGCTTTTATACAAAGGTGGGCTCTTGTTTTCAAGATTTGCTCAACAAACTAGACCGAATAAAAAATTAATCCAAAAGAGCCAGAAGGGACTTTCCAGCGTTTCAGATAAGAAGTGCAAAAGGATTAATGATTTATAGGTGAACAGGGCCGTTGTGTCATAAAAAAGGATAAATGGATAACACAAAGTGCAACACCAGTAATTTGCAAGCAAGCGAAGAACCTGCAAGCTCTAAGTAACTGCCAGCTTACGCCTCGGTGAAAGTGTGTTTGGACCAGTGTTGTGTGCAATTGACACATACCAGGTGGGCCATAGTATTTAACTAAACTCAATAAATTTTATAAATATAGCATCAGAAAGGTTAATTTCATTATGTGAATGAATATGGGATGATATTAGTTTTTCGATATGAGGGCTATATGAACCAGGGTACGTTCTTATGACACTTCTGAAAATTTCATACATTCCAGAAAAAAACTGGCATTTCATTTACCCTATACAACTCCCTCAAAAGATTTGTACTTTACAACTCCCTTCTCCAACTTCTATCCCTTCCTCCTTACTCTAAGTTTAATATTTCATGGGTAGACAGGCAAGACCTTCGGATTTAGGTTAAGTACAAAACAACAAATTTGGTAATGTATGAGTAGCAAGCACAATCTCCATGACACCAAGACCAAATAGGTCTGCATTGCTACCAAGTACAGAGTACACTACATTATTACTAGAGTTGATACTCTGATCTGAGGGGGGTGTATACCTTCACAACACTGCTTTGGATGTATAAATATGCAGATGATGCAGGGCTCTCCACAAATGGGAGTAAAACTGTATAATTAGTTTTGATTGGTTGGTTATAATGATCAACCTTAAGAGGTGGCATTTTAACCTAATCCCACACTCTAGACTGTTGAGCATTTCTTGGTCTGGTGGGGCTAAAAAATGAACATGGACACTACCCTAGTATCTAGGCTGTTTCTGCATCAAGGTGCCTAATTAAAATATAAATTGGTCAGTTATGTTTGGCAATAAAGATATTAATAATTTACATTCCACAATACATTAAAAGCTATTGTCTTGAGAGCTTCATTCAAGTTTTTGGCATGGCAAGCACAGATTTTTCAGAAATTTGACAATTTTTTAAAAAAAAATTAGTGCCTAACCAGCCCAGGTAGTAGGGTATTTTTATGTGGGAGACAGAAGTAGAAGCCCACATAGCGGGGATGTGGGTGAATCTGCTATGACAATACAGAATTGATGTTATGACTTATGACATGATTTAGATGAGCAGTTTATGTAAGAAGCCTTGCCTAGGTACAAGTTAGAATAAGGGGTGACTAAGGCATCAAAGGGTCATTCTGCAGAATTCCTCGATCAATGCAGCAAATATGAGTCAGTTAATTGGTTGGTCCTTTGTTGGAAGCCAAAAATAATAAGTTCAGTTACTCGATGTGGAAAAGCACAGTCCTTTTGAGGGTAATGGACTCAACCATAATGTTTCAGTGACTGGGGAGAATAAGAAAATTGTTCCAACAATGTGTCACCTTCTGATTTGTTTAGTCTAGGGTAAAGCTTAAGGTGAGGGTATTACCAAAATAAAGGCATGTCAGGTAAGAGTCAAGCAGAAGACCAATTTCAATAATGCTCTTCCCCATGGGTTTTATGTGATGTAAAAGTTGATGCACCTTGAGACAGTGAGCCTCTATGTTTTTCTGTAAATCTTGGCATGAAATCTAAACACTCACTTGTGGGGTGGAGGAATAATCGTGCAATATAATGTGCCCTCCAATTACACAACAAAAATTCGAAGAGGTTTTTATGTATGTAACATCACTTTACTTTCAACCTGATGAACTCATGGGATCAATATTTAGGTTGGGGACTTTGATTATGCCCTTGGCTAAGGTTTATTGTCAGGAGGAAGAACAGGAAACAAATGTAATAAATTTAATTACTACTTTCATGCATGGTTGACCAATTACCTTGAGCTCAAAATAGCTACTTAGTATGATTCAATCACGCTTTTTTTTTTAAAAGTTAAAATATTTAAAAATTTATTAAATAAATTTTGTGGTCTCTAAAGTTTGGCGAATTTTTCTTCCAAAATTTTTTCATTAAAAAATAAATCTCTTTCTTTCTTTTTGTCCACACATGCCAAAAAAAAATCTGTATACAACCCCAATCCCTTTACCTATATGTTTAGGGTTAGTATGGAAATGGGAATGTACTTATGCCATCTCAACAATGCATCAGCAACAGCTCTGCTATTTGAATAGCTAGAATTGGAAGAGCACCTACCACTAGGATCAGCAAGCCTCTTTTTTGTGTGGTGAGTTTTTGCCCTTTTGTGGAAAAAAAAACAGCCCAGAAACATGCCCATAGGAATTGTTTTTGAAAATAATTGGCCAAAAATCGCCATATCTCTACCATAGGCTCCAGTAGGGAGCCACAACATAGAAAGAATTCTTTTAAAAGTTTACTAGGAGATCTGCACTATTACCAAACGTGTCTAGATCTAGTAATTAATGTTCATTGGTCTAAAACACCCAAAACTGTTTTTTAAAATGGGAAACATTGTGCTTTTTTTGTGATTATTTGCACTGTGGCAACAATTTTTTTGAAAATAATTGAAAAAATATGCAAGTGAATTTTTTTTTAATTGATGTATTTTTTTCTATAAATCCCAAATTTTTTGAAATGACAAAATTTGTTCCAAAAAAAAAATAATAAATAAAAATTAGAATACACATTTGATTCCTGCATTTTATTCATGTCATTTTGTGAGAACAAGGAAAATAAAGGCTTTATGAGCAAATGAACTAAATTCTTATATTCTTAATATAAATCCACTTTGAAATAGTCACATATCTTCTTCAAACCAGGGGACACAACGCACTATTCTACTCATCCTCACTTGGATTTGCTCATTCTCTTAAGGTGGATTCTCACTTGATGGTAAGTAATCCATAACTCAATATTCAGAACTTCTTAATACCGAGTTATGGATGACTTACCATCAAGTATGAATACACCTTTAACTTGGTAAGTAAGAAACGAGTAAATCACATGTCACAAAGTTAGCTTTATAAAAAATCTGGAACGAATATTTTACTCTCATCAACGGAAAGTGCTGCAAATAGATGATATAATGAATATCCACAACTGGATTTTTTTCGCTCATATACAATTTATTTATCATATTCTCAAATGATTGAGTTATGGTAGGTACCTTGTTAATGAGGCCTCTACCCTCTCGGCCCAGTACCGACACAACCCGACCCGTTGTGAATGAGTCACCCGGTCTCCATACAGGGAACTTGGGAAGCTGACCACAACTGGGCCCACGAGGCGTCACGTGAAGGAGGCGTAGGCGCCCACGTGGGGTCACACATTATGGAAACGCGTTAACACCACGTGTAATTGATAATTGGGAGTGAAAAAAACTGGGCAATTATTATTTATTATTCGGATCTGGTGTACGGAGCCCGCACTTGCTGAATTTTGAAAGTTGGTGAATAGATATAGTAATTTTTTAATAAAAAAATTGGGTTGATTTTTGTAATTAATCACTATTGTTTCTTCACATCTAGTCTATTGGACCGTTTTTTAATTTTCAGAAGCTGTTTTGGCTGGGGTGTGGAATTTTTTCATCTAGATGTCCAACAATATACTATGAATCTCGGTGTTATTTTGGGCCACATTTTGCCAAAGTTTGGCCAAGTCAAAAAAAAATGAAAACGAATTATCTGTCACAAAAAAAATTGTATTCTTAAAAATTCGTCAAATTTTCAAGAAACTTTTTTTTTGGGGAAATTTTTGTCACATTTCAACACCTACCTATTCAGTTTTGGGGAAGTCTTTCACCAGCTTACTTAGAGTTTTCCCACTTTTCACAAATTTACCCAAAATCTTTGGGATGATCACTAACAATATTTCAACATAAAGCAAGGCATCACAAACACGCTGGCCCTGACAATAGATAAGATGTTATACATCTACCTACTGTGTCTACACTCTGAACACCAAAACAATTCATTCCAATCTAAACAGTCTAAACACTTTCACCAAAGAAACCGGTTCACCTTATGTGAAACTGGTTCAAATAAGGTAAAACTTCCAAAAGTTGGATCCAATGTGATAGTCCCTGTCCCTTGGAGCAGGGCCCAACAAAACAAATATTCTTGGGAAGGTCACTTCCATTTTACTTTGAATGATATGGACAAGAAAGAGGTGCAACTTATTTTTAAATTTTTAATTTTTAATTTTTAAAATATTTTTTTCTGTAATTTATTATTTATGAACATATAATAAAATATATTTAAAATATTGAAATACACCATAATTTTATAGCAATCTTTAAAATATCTTTTTATCTCATCTTCGTAAAATATTCAAGCAGTGATCTCCACATGAAAAGTGATATTAATGACATTTGCAATAGAAACTCTCAAAAAGTTAAACATTAATATCACAACCCAAGTAAACTTACATATTGCAACCTACCAAAATGACAACGTATGGGCACTTGACAAATTTTATGGAAATCTACATATGCCAATCCACCACCATCCACTAACCAACAAATCAAGAGAATAACTTAATATTCAAAAAAATTATGAATGACATATACATAAGTTAGCAAAAATGTTGTTGAGCATAGCCCATCATTCCCTTAAACAAAACAAAAGCCTTGCAAGCCATGTCTAATTTCTCCCCTCTACACATAATCAAATAGCAAGATACAGGAGGTGCAAGCCATTATGTCAAACTTCATGATGTTAGAAAGGGAATATTTAACATTGTGCATCATCTTTTGTTACTTTGGAGAGCATTCCACCGATGTCACAATCCAAGAAAGGGAAATTTTTTTGTTCCCAACAACAACAAGCATTAATTGTGTGCATCATTCATACACACATCACAAGACCTTGTCATTGGAAATGGGTAGAAATTGTACATGTTGTTGGAGTAAATTAAGAGCATTACAGTAATCATAGACCACCTACAAGTGACAAAAGATTAGCTAGATTATAGGAATCAAAATGGGGAATTGTAAAACATAACTTTTTTAATTTATGGGTTGTTTTGGGTTAGTTGCAACTCTAAATGAATTAGGATCTTCACCTACACATGTGTTGCAAAAGAGCTTGGAATTGTACAAGTAGTGACACTCAAAGCATTCAAGGTTTCATCTTCATCCATTGTTGGTTGTTATGAAGGATATCCCTTTGTGGGCTAATATGCAAGAGGAGTTGAGGTGTGCACAAAAGCTTTCAAAACAATAAAAAAGTTCCAGCTAGCACAATCAAAATAGCCAATTCCATGATTGTAAAACAATTATACACATGTTCCACACCTACAAAATAGATTGCAACAAGAGAGACTGCAAAAAGATTAGTGATGATGACTGGTGAGAGGTGAAAGATGATGTAGCGAGGAAAATTACAATGCAATGCATGACAACTTTTAATGATTAACCCTAAATTGTTGGCTTCTAAAATGCCTCCAAATATAATGTAAAGGGGTAGATCCAAGTTCATGGTGGAGATGCTCTAACACAAGTTTTTGGATGTTCATATAGGTGGGTAGGGTGGAAAAATACCATCCAACCTTGTTAATCATGGTGGCCCCATATGATGTATCCAATGATATTGTGCCCCCAGTAGAAAGAATGATGTACTTTTTCTGTTGCTGCTCAATATGTCATCATTGGAGTGAAAGCAACAGCTATGGTGGATGAGATTCATGTTCATGGTGGATGAGATTAGTCAATGCACCACTGGGGCACTGAAGAAGAATAGTATGCTAATCTGGGACAGAAAATTGATTCTGGGTCAGTATTTGTCAATAGGATCTAATGGCTGCAAAAGGGCACACCACAATTTAACAATTGTTTTTGGTTAGTCATATAGAATGGTTAGACCAAGTTCTCGCACCTTTTTAAAGTCCTAGTTTTCATGTTTGTGGGTGAAACTTGAGAAATATTGAGCAAGCCATCTTGGATGTGAAATACATTATTGGAGACCCAAATATTGGCTATGGGTGGAGCTACTCTAACCCTGACCAGGTGTGGGGGCAAAGTCCTAACTTATTATGACAGAAGAACTTCAAAGAAACTCCTTGATTCAAAAAGGTTAGTTACAGACTGCAAGAGTGCAATGGCGGCCAAAAGTAAAAATATAGAACATGCCGATGTTGTGACCGAAACACAACAAAAACTCAATTGCTAGCCAATTTGTACACACCTACATAGAGATGGAGCATAGCGAATGTTTATGTGCCATTGCCTCATCTTACGCCTGGTGCTGAGGCATGGAGAAACATTGTCGAGTTTTGGCAGGTTCAATGATGAAATCATAGTCAGGGAAGGGGTGGACATACCTACCTCTAAAGAATATGAAACATGAGCTTTGTGTTGTGCACTTGGGTCTGTCCCATTTGTTTCACAATTCTTGCTTTGCTCAGTCAAAATGAAGAGGCCGTACTTAATACACCAAGATGATAATTAGGGCAAATAATTAATTTTGCATACATGGGTGATTGTGAGAACTGGCCAAATGGCACAAGTTCGCAGGTGGTAACTGCGAATGACATTCTTGTCTGTAAATAGATGATTGGTGACAGAAATAATGTCAACAACTAATGATAATAACCCTGACTACAAGGAAACTTCAAACAACCCATAGAAGTAAGTTAGTAAAGTAGCCAAAGTAGACTTCAAACTGACTCTGTTTGTGGCCAGCAGCAAGGCTCTGATAGGTCTAGATGCCCTCCATCAGTGTCAGACTCAAAGGAGGGTACATCCCATGATGACTTGGGATCAAGAAACTTCCATTAAATTTACACCTAAAAATATTTTGGGATCGGCTGGACTGTCTGACTAGATTCCAGACCCCACTCGAGGATATGCTTGCGGTGTCAAGTAAAGGGGTGATCTCTTCCTTTTCAAATGGTATCGTTCGAAAAAACATTCGGGAATCAAAAGGAATATTCTTTTATTCCCAAATTATGTGCACAGCAAAGCATATCTAGTTCAAAGTTATTAGAGTTTATTGTACTAGCAAGTCTCGGAAGCTTTCAGATTGTACTATATAAAAGAGTACTTGACAAATCGGTGGTGCCTAGTAAGTAATCAATCCTATGCTCTGGTCTCTGGTGATTAAGTAGTTTTTTTTCCTTTTCTCAATTTTATGATTTAGCTAAATTGGAGATTTCATCCATAGTTGAAATTTGTGCCAAATTTGGCTGTGAAGGACATATGAAAGTATATTACTTAAAGCATCCTTTTATATTATATTAGAACCTAATATGAGCAATCAATTTTATCAAATAGTTAATAATCAGAAATTAACAACATGTTGAGCTTATTTGATGTATTTATCACCCTCTTAAAATTTAAGCACATGACAATTCCCACCACAAATAAAAATGGTAAAGAAATTATATAATGATAATGGAGCTCAAAGAGGGGGAACAATACAAGGTTACCCGCCTACCTTCAGGGGTAAGGCGTCCCCTTGTGTTGAGAAGGCATTAATACCGTTTGTAAGGTGCCATCTTCCATAAGGGCAATTTCCCATAGGGTTGATTACAGGCCCAAAGCCTGCAAAACAGTACCCGAAATTTATGTGTAGGCATCATCCATCTTTTTCTCAAGATGGATCGGGCCAAAAAATAAAGAAGAACCAGACAGTACTTTTGTAATGTCTGCAATAAGGACCTATTGCTGACTTAATGTCCTCTGGCCATGAATTACAGTGCACCCATTGTTCACCTTGTCACCCTGCCGTCCTTCTCATCCCCCCCCCCCCCCCCCCCCCCCCCCCCCCTCCCCTCCCCCCCCCTCCCCCTCCCTCCTCCCCCCCTCGTCTCACCATCC
>Ga0116231_10001839_pt1 | contig 44070 bp, 36 predicted proteins | sample S1TSphgellanicum_2_FD_89695 | JGI IMG/M metagenome (GOLD analysis project Ga0116231, IMG submission 89695) | Host-associated microbial communities from peat moss isolated from Minnesota, USA - S1T2_Fd - Sphagnum magellanicum MG | ecosystem: Host-associated > Plants > Peat moss > Unclassified... | reverse complement strand
CTCGACCCTCTACCCCTTTCTAGAGTTGGAAGCCGGGAGCGTGCTACCAAGTTCAACTTTCCGCAACTTGACTTTGTGAAACCCTCAAGTGGGTTTCACCCCGTGACTTGGGAGCGCGTCATTTTACCTTTCCAAGTAAAACCAGTTTTGTAAAGGAGATTTTTTAGGATATTAGTAAGCAAATGTTGGAAACCAATTATACCTTGAAACAACACTAGATTTGAAAAAATACTTGTGGTAGAAAATGAAGAATGATAAACCACATATAAACACTAAACCAGTGAATGAAAAAACAACCACATTTGTAATATTTGACATTAACACAACAACAATGGTTATAGATAATCACATGGTTGTAATTCAAGTACAAATTGGTAGAAATACAATTGATGATGTCATTTTGGATGGGGGGATCTAAGGTAAATATTATTACATAACAATTAAGAACTAAGTTAGGATTACCGAAGCCAAAACATGTTCCTTATAATTTGTAGATGGCAAACAAACTATAACCAAACCAATAGGATTGATCAAGGATCTAAGGTTTATGTTCACGACATACCATACATAGCTATATTTACAATCTTACATAACACCATTGTAGAATCCAATTATTCCATGTTGCTTAGTAAACCTTGGCTTAGAGATGCCAAAGCAACAGATGATTGGGGAAATAACACAATCACAATACAAGGGAAATGGTACAATTTGAACCATGGTTATGAAACACTTGGGCACTAACTTGAAAAGACCAAAGGTTTTATTATGCTTTGATTATCAAAATGGCATTTCATATGAGGAAGAAGATTTGATGTTTGCTAATGAACCTAAGCTATTTTCTATTGGTATAATTAGTTTACCATTAAAAATTCTAGAAACAATGGTAGTTAATACAATACTACCTGAGAAACACTAAAAGAAAATTGGAAAAAAACAACTACCATTTGCAACTATTTTGTAGTTGTAAAAAACATTTGCTACTAAAAATTGCTTAGTTGCATTAGACAAGTTGCATTAGACACAAGTTGCAAGTGTGGATGAAGTCAATGGTCAACAAATACTTCACCATTCGTATATTATTGTGTACCATCCATTTATTACCATAAAAATTAGCAACTTACATAATGACATGTGGCAATTGAAAAAGGTTTTTTAAGAAAATATTTCAAAACTAATTATGGATCCTCATCATCCAATTTAAATGGTTTTAGATAGTGACACACGGCATAATACCAATATGCCATGTGGCATTTTTGGATTTTGGTCAAAATGAATTAAAAATCAATATTTAAGTAGGTAGGTGGGAATGGTAAATGGGACTAGGTAGGTAGGACTAGGTAGGTAGGTTAAGGAGGTAGGAAAGTAATTTAATTTTTTAAAAGGTTAAACTTTTGCCTTTGGTTCATCCCAATTAACATGTGTTTTTTAATGTGTAAGTTTAGGACAAAGCCTCCTCCTTATATAGTTCTCAAGATGGAAGTGAAAGACAAAACATATGGGATAAAAATTGAAGTTGCAACTTAGTTACAAACTATGTTGCAACCAAAAAAATTATCTCATATCTTTTGTCCTCCTTTCTAAGTTTGTAAATTATATAACTAAGTAGATAAGTAGCTAACTAACTATTTAAATAACTAAATAAAAAATTCATTTAATTACACATTACTAATTCATAATTCATAAGTAGAAAAATAAATGACAAAAATAATAAATAATTAACCAAATTATTACATATAAAATTTCATTAACAATTTTTTAATTTAAATATAAATAACTAAAATATTAGCCAATTGATAGTTAATATCTAAGTAATATTTATCTAACTTATTAATTAAAGTTATCAAATAATTCATCATAATTTAATTATAAAATAATTAATAGATAAAAATATTTTAATTATTTTAATTCTAAATTTTAATTAAATAATCAAATAATTAATTATATAAAATAATTATTAATTAAAATTATTAATTATAAGTTATCATTTTTTCCCAAATATAAATAAATAAATGACTAACAAATTAATTAATAAATAATGAAATAACCAACTTATTGGTTATAAATCTTCATCAATAGTTTTAAATAATCGTTACTAGAGTATAAAGATGTGTTTGCATGGACTTATAAGGACCTGAAATGGTATACCTCTAGAATTGACACAACATCATATTGCGTTGGATACATTAATTCCACTAGCACACTAGGCCAAGTACAAAATCAATTTAAACTACACTACAATCGTTAAGCAAGATAGAAAAAAACTATTAATAGCGAGATTTATTCAACTTGTAGAAGAAGCCACTTGGTTATCACCAATTGTAGTAATATGTAAGAAGAATGGAAAATTCAGAATTTATGTACACTTCAAAAAACTAAATGTAGCTACCAAGAAAGATCCCTACCCTTTGCCATTCACATATGAAGTTCTAAATACAATTACAGGGCATGATGCTTATTCCTTTTTACATGGATATTATGGATATCACAAGATATATATAACACTAGATGACAAATACAAAACAACCTTTGTAACAAATTGGGGAGTTTTTATGTGGGTAGTAATGATTTTTGGAGTAAAAAATGGACCTCCCATTTACCATAGGGATGTTATTTCATGAACCTGCGAGCATGAACATGAATAGGTGAACATGAGCAAGGGAGCAAGATCAAATCTTCTTTAGAATATTCTTCCCACGTGGATAGGATATTTAAAGAATATTTTGTCACACCTAGGATAAAATATTTGGTGATGTGGAAGAATATTTTTCCATGTGTCATGGATGAATGATATTAATGGATGAAAATGTGAATGAAAAATGACAATGATTGAACTTTTTCATGAACATTTGCAACAAGTTTTGTTTTGTAAAAAACTAAACAAAAGAAACTAGATACAAGAAATTTATGTTGTTTTATTGTGAAAAATTTGTCACATGAAATGCTCAAATTATACTTGAATTAATATTTCAGATCCCAACTTTGCAGCATCCGAACAATTTAAATTTTGAGATTACATCAAATTCAATGGCACATAAACCTATTGACCCACCAAGAGGTATGTGCCAATTGAAACAGTACATGTCCACCACAAAGAGGTATGTGACCATTAAGAATTGAAACAATATCAAACACCCCATGACACCTTACCATTTTAAAGTCATTTTATTTTCATTCACTTTTTCAACCCCTTGGATACTTGCATAATGAAATTGCATTCTTTTTCATTCTACTACTAATTTGCATGCAAAATATCTCAATTTGCATTATTTACATAAGTACTACCTAGTTGCAACCTCTGTTCCTCAACTGCGTAATTACAATTGTAAAACCTCTCTACTCCAATGACAAAAAGAAAATTTTCACCAACTGTCACACCAAACATGTTGGAATCTATGATTGAATACACGTTACTTTCAAGCATACTAAATAGAATTTGTGAAATGACAAAAAAATTGTTGGAATATCTAGGAAATAATATTAGGTTTGACCCCCTTAGGCATTTTTTCAAAATCAAAACAAGGGGAACAGAATGGAAAAGAGTAATTGACAAAATAGTGGAATGGGTGGCATGGTGTGGGTAAATGCGAAAATGAACAAAAATAGTCTTTCTATAATGAAACAAAGTGTGAACATTTCCAAGGATGATATGAAGGACTACAATTTGGCAATGTTTACACATGCAATGGAATTTTTCAAAGAACGTGCGAGTTTAAAGAAACCAATTCCAGAGCATTTTTTCACAAGCTTATTGAACAATTTCTTAACAAAAAACTTGCTAACACTTGGGAATTTGTTATCCACAAAATTCATGAATCCTCGATGATGACTTTTTGCAACTCCAACTAGGTGAGCCTAGGTTCCACAAAAATTGAAAAACAAAGTCTTAAAACAATCGGTTAATTGTCGAATGACAAGGGTGGCCATGAAACCACAAAATGTGTACGACAATAGAAAACAACGATGAATTAGAAATTGAATGAGAAACCAAAATCTTAATTTTTACATTGAATCATAGCTCAATAGACATGTGAAGATGAATATTTGTTCAAAGTATGAGATCATAGAAAGAATTATTTATTTTTGCAAAATTAAAATAAAATTACGGTTGAACTTGAACAATCTTGAACAAATCCGTAGTGACTATTGAGACAAACATTTAATAAAATCTTCATATCAAAGTAGTAAATGATAATCAAAATCATATACATGATGTTGTGGTTGTTGAAACAAATGTTGTGGTTGATGAGACAAATGAGACAAGTTTAAGAATAATAGTCACCAAAGGGCACGATCTAAACAAATGGCATGGAAATAGGAATGCAAACAAAAAATGGTATGGAATCACATAAAGCCACAAGCTTAATGAAGTGATCACAATTACATGTTACACGCACCACACATGACATGAATAAGAAACATAGTTGTTCTGCTAATTATAACCTTTTAGTGTAGTTAGTCCCATCCAAATGGTCCAAAGAAAGGTCGACAGTTTCCAAGAGGCCATTGAATGTAGTAATATCAGAGTGACCTTACAAAATTTTGGACTTTGGGAAATGTTTACAATTTTGTAACATTGCCTAAGTAAAGTTTTAAATCTTTTAGTGAGCTTCCAAATAGCAATAAAAAAAAAACTAATTATGAGTAAAATTTTCATTTCCACAGTGTCATGATATCCATATCCTAGCCACTCTTGTCAAACACCAAGGGATTTGGACAATTACCCTTTTGTGGATAGAAGAGAGCTAAAGAATATAATGCAAAGTTTCAAGCAAAGGTTGGGTATGAGGCAACTTATAACCATTTGCAGGATTACAAGATATATAAGACAATGATAAAAATGTTTTGCAAGGAGTTTCTGAACAACTTGTGACAACCTCCTAGAGACAATCCATGGCCAACACACCCAACTAATCAAAATTATAGAAGGTGGTTTCACAAACAGTGTGACTACCTACTCATATTTCAAGCTGAGAGGAGAATAAGCGAATCACTCTTGCTACAAAATTGGTCGAGGAACGCTTCTAATGCTAAAAGCGATGAATATGAAACACTAGTATTCGCTTATAGCATAAAGTTGGATTCCCTAATATCAGCCAATTGGATTACTAGAAGCCTAGAGGAAGAAGAAAGCCCCCCACCACACACATAAGATGCAATGACGAACTCAAAAGAGGAGACAGAAAATACTTTCCCAGCATTCTAGGGATATGTCGTTACAAACTCAAAGGACATGACCTTAGCGCCTACACCACAATCTGCAATGGGTTCCAAGGAACTCAATGACTCACCAATGGAACCTAATTCAACTCAACATATCTGAAGTATAGTCTATAGACGCCTCTGAAGTTGGCAACAACTACAAACCCTAGTAGGAAGAAGTTTACAAGTCTCTATAGATAGGGTTTTTTGAGGCTATGGTGCACGAAGAGATGTATTTTGTATAAAGAAAATGTTTTTTGAACTAATATACATTTTTGAAATAATAGAGTAGTATCTTTAGTATGTTTGAAATGAACATCAGGGCAAAAAATAGCAGTAAAAAATGCATAGATTAATTCAAGTAGATGATACTATTGGTATGTATGATAATTATTTTTTTGGAAAAGAATTGAGGTTTTATAGTAACCATAAAAATGAAGTTAAAGAAAATAAGTTGCCTCCAAGATTGCAAATTGTACTAAGAGTTAATTAGGTTAATGCCACAAATATCTAGAACAAAATGTTGTCTCTTAAGTTAAATTCCACACATGTGAGATAAAATGTTTCAAAATGCAGATTGGAGCTAACCCAAGGCAAGCACATTGGGGTTAATAAGTGTGAAAAAAGAAATCTTGTGACTATGAACCAAATACATTAAAGGTAAGTGCAAAAAATATACATTGAATGAGAATCTTTCAATGGTTTTGTATGCACTAGTACATAAGTTATAGTTAAAACAATTTGAAAAGAAAATCAAATCCAAAAGAACTCATATTATGAAATAAAGGAAAATCTAAATCTAAATCCAAAAGAAATCATATTATGAAATAGAGAATAACTACAAGCCACACTTATCTATCTCTCAATTGCTTCAAAATCTATGAAATGCATCATAGAATTATCGTAAGTATGGGGGAAAATAGAGTGGGAAGGAGAAGGGTAAGTTGCTAGGATTTGAACATAGTTTTTAGCATATGAAGGCAACTAGAAGCTTGAAGGAGGGCTTGGAAAGAAATCATCACGGGCAAAAAAAGATATGCACCTCGAGGAGTTAAGGACACCTTTACATCACACAGGAAAGGGTGTCATCAGTTTGTCCGAATTCAAAAGAGGAAATTGAAAAGTAAATTAGGTGGAATAGTTAGACTTAGTTACGCTCCAAATCAATCTTGAAACGTTTATGGACTGGGGATTCAAGATCTAGAGAGCGTTTTGGCAATTTTTTGCCCTAGGATCCTTCATCTTGAAAAAGAGGATAGAGAAACCTTGTCGAAAACCTCTAGATTTCCATGAAGTGCCAAAATGTGTTGGCCTAGATTACAGCATGCCAACACACTATTACCTGAAATAAAAAAAATGTTGGCTGAAATTTCGGAATGAAAATCTAATGCAACAGTAAAATGCTTGTAACAATACATACCAGTTGAAGTTGCGAAATCAATGACAAATGATTCTAGCTTTGAGCAAGCTCCAATTGAGGGTTTAAATGTTAAAGTATGCATTTCTTTGCTTGCACAAAATGGCTTCCTAAAACTTGAAACTATCATTGTGGTGCTATCGATCTAGTTGTACATAACATCTTCATGGGCAACCCTGATGTCTTACTTGATTATGCCAAAAGCAAGTGTTTGAAATTCAAAAGTTTGGGGGGTCTTCACCAAAAGTGTAACCCGATTGAGTAAAGTCTGTAAGAAGAGAAAAGGGTTGAGGAGTGGAAAAGATAACCAGCAACAGGAACAATAATGATAAGATATGGGAAAGGAGATGTACCTTCAACCCCAGATCTTCAATGCTACACAAAGGAAGACTATTCACCATAGCCCATTTCATTTGGATTGACATGGAATAACTGTCCAAGAATTCTTTGATTTGTTTGAGAATTCATAGGTCATCTAAGTGAAAAAAAAGGATGGCACCACTTTGGGGCAAGAACTTGTCTGCAAAAATGAAATAAGAGTCCACGTAAGCACCTCAACATTATAATCTGGAATGTTAGCTTTAGATTGAGACACTAAGGGAACACCAACACCTCCAGCATGTCTCCAATCACTAGCCTTTGTGGATTCACTTGAAAGACGAAATTTCATTAAATCATTGAACTAGAAAAATAGTGAAAGTAACTTGTTGTTCATAAATTACATATAAGGTATTGAAGTCACCTGACAAAGGTGGTCAATGAGAATGGCATGTTCAGAAAGCCACTTTCTACTTCTCATTCAAAAGGAAACCAAAAAAGACCATGAAAGATGCATCGCCTTCTCATGGAATCCCAATGGTCTTTTTGAATGAGCTAAAAACAAATCTCACTAAGATGATAGTGGTCAATGACCTCTTGGCGAATTGAAACTTAATATCTCCCTGAATTTCCAAAAGATAAATAGGGCCGAGATGAAGATGGTCGACGACTTTTTGGTGACAGGTCAAGGCATCTACTAGAACATTTATTTTCGATTCCTTCAAGCAAGCCATCGAGATCCCTCTTCGAGGTCGTGGCTTCATAATCGACCATGGTCACGTCTCTTGGAAGCTCCACGATCTTCTGGGGAATTGTTTTTTTCCCCTTCCCCTTTGCAATAGACTTCTTCTTGCTTGCTTGAACATTCAAATCCCCAGAGCTTGTGAGTTTCTTTTAGAAGTAGAAATCATGGCTTTCTTTCAATGCAGCTTTAGATGGAGGGGTACAATCTTGACGGCATTCAATGTATTAACCACATCCTTCAAGGTGGTCTAAGGACCAATCCTTAAAGAGGTCCTTGTGATCCATGGTGTTATCTACCTTCGAATTTCGCCAAATTTGAAATAGATGGGGGAGTTCATTGATTACACCCCTGGGTAGTAAAATGTGGTAAAAGAACTTGAGGACAACATGAGATGAGAAATCAAATCATCTTCAAGATTCAATGAATGATGGTGCAAAAGAAGCAAAAAATATAGAGATGATGGTCAAATTTTCACCTATAAAGAATTCTCTTCATGGCCTCCTTTTCTATAGATTGTTGCTCCCAAGTTTTGTCACGACAAATACCATCTTTGGGCTTGAACTTTTAGAAAAAAAAAGTTTCTCAAATTTCAAGTCTCTAGTGGTGAATATATTCCTCCAATGTCATTACGCCTGGGATGACCTCTTTTATCATGAGCTTGATGTCCGAGATTATGGCAATGTAGAGTTTAAATGCTTCAACTTCAAAATACAAAAACCTAAGGTAGTAAGAGGAGGTAGAAAATTAACAACATATTGAAATTCGAAAACCATGCAAGGAAGTTTTACCTGACACCAAAATGTTGCCTTGTGCAACCATTTGTTGAATTGAACATCCAAGAAACCCTATTATGGGAACTTCTTGGTTTCCCTCAGAACTCCAAACTCATTCCATTGCCTCAACCAAGAAACTTTTTGCTCTTTGCTCATAGAAGAATACTCGAGCATCTTAGGTTCCGGGTTATTGTCATGATGGGCATGAATTTCCTACAAAAATTTGGGCCCAAGACCTAGATCACAAACAAAGAGATGTTTGCAGAATGCTGAATAATGTTCCTTTTCCACCTGTTCCATTACCTTCTCTATCAATTCTTGCATCTTTGCAAGAGATCTGTCACCTTCTTGAGGCACATTTTCACAATAAAATTTGAATGCCATATCTGCAGTGGCTATAAGCTCCCTCTAAAGGCAAAACATGCATGAATGCAAGAATTCTCAATAAGATCATGCTAGGACATAAAGTGGTAGAGAAATGATACTTCATTATAAATGGAAATACATTTACCTTGTACATATAATCAAAAAATGCCTTTGATGTTAGGGAATGCCAAGACTTCTTTGACTTGTTCTCACATTTCTTGTAGACATCTATTGGCAAAACATCCTTGAATTACTTCAAGGGTATGATTCCAATCCCTTGAATTCGAAAGAACTCATGCACCAAGCTGGGCTTCACATGATCAAACTCAACGTCCCTACACATGAATTCAAAAAATCAGACATTGGAGACAAGGAAAAAAACATAATGTTTTCAGGAATTAAAAGAAAAGAGTAGGACTTGTTCAAGTTAGTCATGGCTATGAGTAATTCCACAAGTCCTTCAAAAGTGTTGAGTAAAATTGAGTCTGCAAATATATGCCAAGATGGATCATCACTATGTAATATGTTAATGTATGGCATCCAAGCCTAGATGCGATGGTTCCCATCCCACATGAAAAAACATTTTGTTGAAGAAGTGCACCAACTTTGGGTCTTCCCGCAGCACCTTCTCAAATCACTCATTTTTAATGACCCAATGTTCATCCCATGTTCCACTATGCAAAGAAACATTTTGCTCCTCGCCCTTCCAACTCATTGGGGACAAATAAAATACCTTGTTCCTTTCCTTGTATCCCATGTGAAATCCTTCTTCAAGATATCAATCTTGAGAGTAGGCCTCACAATTGGCACGGGAACCATCTTGCACCATGGAATAGCCATACGCACCTTCTGCTTTGGGGAAATCTTGCATTTCTCAAGAATCTCCCCATTATTATTCTTTGTTTGGGTTTGCACCATTCTGATTGTCCTGTCAAATGACAAGTGATCATTTTCCATTTGAGTTGTGAGTGTTGAAAACTGCTAAAGAACACAAACAAATTAGTGATTGGAAAAACTAAAAATCAAGAACTTTCTAGAAGAAACCCAACAAGCTTTTTTTGGCATTAAGGGAAGCTCAACAGGTTTCTATGGAATGAATAGCACACAAAAGGAGAAGGGAGAAAAAGAATAAAATGTCTAGAGGAACCACAAAAAAAAATTTGCAAGAAAAATCCCATCAAATTTCTTTCGATGCTGAGAGAAGTTTGACGAGATTTCTCATGCAATGAATAGCAGAAAATGTGAAGAGCAAGAAAAAAAGTGAAAAATTGCAAGAAAAACCCATGGATCTTCTCTCAACACCGAAAATCCCAAAACAATCCCATTGGGTGGTAACTTATTATGCAACTTCAAATTGTCCTCCTGACACTATCAATGATTCCCATCATCTTGTCTGTGTGAATTTATTTTGTCCATAAGTAATTGTTCTTGTTGCTTAACCCAATATTGTGGATGATGTACACATGCAACGACCACCCTCTAGTTCCAATAAATTGCTACCTTTAGTATATCAAGGTGGCCTAGAGTTAAAAGAAAGTATTTGTGTTGATGGCAAGTGGTGTATTGAATGTTGCCCACCCAATTTTATAATTCAATGTTCTGCACTACAAAAAACCATAGCACTCAAATGCAAAAGCAAGGATCAACCATTACAAATCTATAAGTGGAATTCATGCTCCATGTTACTCAAGTTTTTGGGTATAATATCATAGCGGATCACTCAAAAACCATAAGCATTGGTTTTCTCAAGATGACTTGAGTCGTTGCATTGGTGGAACATCATGAAAATTTGCAGTTGTTAGGTTGTAGTTCCTATTGTATGGCCCATTCAAAAAGGTACTAATTTAACTCAAAATGAATTAACAACTTCAAAAGAAGCAAGGTTTTCCTTTGACCACCTCCATAAAAGTAATGCTCAAAATTTATTTGGCTCCCAATCTTCATGTTCAAGCAATTCCCATGTGCCTACTATAGTGAGTTGCCCCAGTGTTATAAGGCCCTCTTATGCTAGTTGTTGGCCTATAACTTGTGATGGCAAGAAGATGAAACATCCTTCAGTTCTCAAATTGACACAATAGCACACTAACAATTGGGAGGTTGGCATCTTGTTTTTCTAGTGCATTGTTTTCCCCACTGTTGATGTCCCCCCACCTAGGTACGAATGAATTTATAGTATTTTTTCAAATGACAAATGATATAGTTTGATTATTGGAAATTTCCCTAGATGTTCATGTGTTTACTTTGTGACAATGTTAGCAAGTTCTTTAAGTGGCCTTGGGACATATGGTAATGTACATGTGTATCATGTTGTAGTTGATTATGTTTTGTGGGCTCACGGAAGATTTCATTCATTATTGCACGTGGAGTTGGGATGAAGTTCAACGTTTGTTACAACATTCTAAAATCTTAGGACTCCAGAAATAGTACATCACAATTGTATCTGTATCAAATCAATTGTGATTTTTTCATTCGTGAAGCTTGCAATAAAACTTTTGACAGTCATAATGTGCTTCTCTGTATATTGTCTCTTTGTGTATAATATCCTAGTACCTTGACCATTTCACAAATATCTCTTAACCATGCAATTTCCACCCATTTTAGCAGTTTTAAAAATTGAATAATTTTTTTTACCCTTAAACATTTTGAATATTGGTTGGATTGAGGATTATGAAATGCATCTTCTTATTTTCTTTTGTTTTGAAACCCTCACTACTTTGGTGATGTAGTATAATATTCCATGACATGTCATCAAATATTTTGCCATGTCACTTGAAATTTGCCATGTGAAAAATGAATATACCAAGAATATTCCATGACATGGTATGGAATATTCTCGAAGATTTTATCCTGCTCAAGTGAGCAAGGTCACCTATTCACCCTCTAGAATCGTTGCATTTACCAAAGGGTAATGAATAGAGCTTTTAGAAAATACCTACACAAATTCATGAAAATCTTTTTAGATGATTTGACTGTCTATAATGATATGGACATTCAGTTGGAAGGACTCAAATTATGCTTTCAGAAGTACAAGGAGTTTGGGATTGGTTTAAACCCAGAAAAATGTGCTTTTCTAGTATTTTTAGGGATGATACTAAGGCTTATTGTTTCCAAACATGGTAAATTTCTAGATCTTTAAAAAATCTAATCCATAATTTAGATGCATGTACCCACGAATCCACAATATATTCAGGTGGTCAATGGAATGGTTCAATTCTATAGATGTGTCATCAAGAATTTTGCATTCATAATGGCCCCAATTACCAAACTCATGAGGAAGACATAATAGAATCTATGGACTTTTAGAATATCAGGCAGCATGGGAACTAATTAAGCATAAGTATGTAAAAGCACCTATTTTGATTTTTTAAATTGGGATGTTGAGTTTCATGTGCATACAAATGCATCTTTATTAGCTATAGGTGCCATGTTAACACAAAAAATTTAATAGGAAAACATGACTAGACTTGTTTATGCTTTTAGATTATTGAATAGTGTTAAGGGAAACTACAATACCACATAATGTAAAGCATTAGCAATGGTATTTGCATTACATAAGATCAAACATTACCTTTTCGATAACAAGTTTGTTTTTTTATGTAGATCATATGGCTTTGGTTTATCTAGTAAACAAACCACAAATCTAAAGACATATTGCCAAATGGTTACTATTGTTTATGGAATATGAGTTTATTGTAATATACAAACCAAGATGTACACATGTAATAGCCGATGCACTATCTAGACTCTTGGATACAACAAAATCAATTGGGGTATCTAATCAAACTATAAATGCCGCATTATTCATGTTACAACCAATATGGCCAGAGGAGGTCAAGAACTATCTACAAATGGGACAAATGATTGGGATATTGACCAATACTTAGAAACAATGATTGGCAAGAAGAGCAAAATCTTTTACTTTACAAAAAGGTATCTTGTATTGCATGGGTCAAGACAACATATTTAGACAATAATTTGGGAAGTACAAAAGAGAGGTAGATTTTAACAAGGTTAAAAAGATAGTAAATTGAAGACAAGACCTTGGAGAAAAATTGGAAGAAAACTTCCACCATCTTTGACAACCTATTCAATTAATTACTATTGTAATGATCATTGAAAAACTTTATTAAACGTATATTTAATTAATTCCAAACTTTGGAATAGTCAAAAAATAACTTTAAAACAATTTGGATAGTTAGTAAAATTTTGAAATTACAAATCGAACTTGGTGACCAACAAGCCCAATGAATATTATCATTATTGGTAGTGACCACAAGAATCACATGAAAGAAAGCTAATTTGAATATTGTGTAGATTACAAAAGCAAAACATGAAATATAATTAATACTTAGTGGTCACCAAGTGATAAAGAGTGAATATGGAGGACTCAACAACATTTGAAGGATTTTGAAAAAAATTCCAAAATAAAAGAAGGTTTAGTAAAATAATATGAATATTGTGTAGGTCACACAAGCAAAAATGAAATAAAACTAAAACCTAATGGTCCCCAAGTGATACAAAAAAAAAATGGAGGACTCAAAAGGATTTGAAGGATTCAAAACATTTCCAAAATAAAAGAGCAGTAGTGAAAGATCCATCATTTTAGATTCTTTTATTAAATAAATAAAACATTATATTGTGTCATACAAAGTAAAACCAAGAAACTTGCAATGGAAATTTGAAAGCCCAATGAAATCATCCTTTCCTACCATATTATTATTAGCATAATTAAGATAATTGTGGTTCCGAAGCAATTAGATAAGTAATTACATCAACACCCTTTCAAGATAGAAATCCAACTAGAGAACATCATTTTCTACCTTTTAGAGTCGCAAACATTCTTGCATAGTCAACAAACAATAATCCAAACCAATTGTAAGCAAAACTCAATAATTGGATAAGTAAAGATAATTCAAGGGTGAACAATGAAAACATAATAAATTAATTTGTTTCGGGTATAAAGGACGTTCATACATAAAGGAAATTGAATAATGTCATTCTCCCCATTATCACTTTTCATATATTGCATGAACCGAGAATAATTCAATGAAAAAGAAATTTAATGAGGCTTTGAATATTTGACAATGATTTCATAATGGACACTAATTGTCCTTGCCAATGGTATCCAACCAATGCTAGCCATAAATAAGATGCCAGGTCCAACCTTTGGACTTGATTATTTGACTAAATGTCCTTTAAACAATTCAACGAAAATACCACTACACTTGAAATTTTGAAGGGCCTTGCTTGGTTCATCTTCAATGAATAGCATTTGGTCTTCTATCCCATAAGGTAACCCTCAATATGCAAAATACAAATGATTCAAAGCCTCAAAATAATAATATGTCCTTGTAATGAATTGAACCAAGGTCCTAGTGCATTATTCATGTCCCTAAATAAAATAAAAATAATCAATAAAAGCTTGTGGCACCAAGAAAAAAAAGAACTTGCATTACACTTCCAACAACATACAACACCAAATCGTAATTTATAAATTTTTTGAATGCTTGAGAAGAAATTGTTGGACTTTAGTTATTGATTATAATTTTCATTTAATCTAAGTATGTATTTTTAATTTAATTTAGTTCAAATAAAATTTAGTGAATTTACCTAAGTTTGGTTTAAATAAAATAATTTCACCAAATTTAATTTAGTTAAGCCTAACTTAATTTATATAATTTTGTTTAAATAACCTAGTTTTTTTCTAATTTTTTTCTAAGTGACTTAATGCAACCAAGTTTAACCTATATAGACTAAATTGGTTTAGTTTAGCCTAAATATTTTAACTTTAAACAAGTTTAGCTTACTTTAACTTAAGTAGTCAAAATTTGCCTAAGTAATTTAATTTTGTCAAAATTTACCAAAGTTAGAAATGCATTTTAACCCAAGGAATTTAGTTTAGCCTATTTTAACTAATTATAAAAAATTATTTAACATACTTTATATTAAGTTATTTGATTATTCGAAGTTCAAAAAAATTAAACCCAATTTAGCCAAGTTTAATTAAAATAATCTAATTTTAATTAATTTTAGCCAAATATAATTAAGTTTAGTCAAGTTTAATCTAAATAATTTACTTTAGTCGACTCCAATTTAGTATAGCCTAGTATAGCTTAGTATAGTCAAGTTTAACCAAAATATTATACTTTAACCAAGTTTAGCTTAATATAATATAGTTTAGTCAAGGTTAAAACAAAATAACTTGATTTAGTTTAAGTAGCTTTAGGTTAAACTAGGTTACTTAGGTTTAGCATAAGAAAAGCTAGATTCATTTGAAATAGCATATGCAGGCCTACATCACAAACTTACTAAGCTTCATAAGTTTATACGAATTTTATGTGAAATGTGATTTTCATAAGTTCATACAAAAATCATATGAATTTCATGGTATGGTTAATATGAAAAATATTTGTTTATATTCAATATCTTAAATATTCAAACAAATGAAACATTATTTTTGAATGACATACATGAATGTTTATATTTGATACACAAAAATCACATAATTTTATGCAAAGTTACATCATGATAATTGCATGGATTTAGTTGAAGTGTAAATTGTATATACTTCACATCAAAACATCATAAGTAGAAAAAACACCTCATATATATATATATATATAAATTTATGTTGTTTTTTTACACTTTGAAACCCGTGGATTTTACACAGACATATTCTTTCACAAGTTTCACATACATTTTATATCTTTGTGATAACTGTTTTTATTATTTTAAAAATGTGGTGGTGCAATGGTAAAGGACATGGCCTCTCAAAATAAAAGTGAAGGGTTCAAGTCCTCTTATTCTCATCCTATGTACTTACTACCTAGTTTCCTAGGATTAAATGTTTAGTTCTTAGGAGTAGGTGGTTAGCCTAACTTGGGTTGTTTTTTAGCCTAGGTTATGTTGCCCAACCTAGTCCCCCATGCCTTCAAAGCTTAAGAGTGTAGGTTAAGTTGCTTAGCGTAGGGCTCTTAACTTAGGTCACCTAGGCTAGGTCCCAAGTAGTTTTATGATTAAGAATTGACTACCATGTGGCATCATATAATTGGGTAGGAAAAAAAAATAGATTTACCACGTGTCAATTGATAAATGGTTAATAAAATCTTGAAAATTCATCCTAGGCTACCATGTAGGAACAAGACATTAATCAAAAATATAAATATAAATATATTTTAAAATTAAAATTTGGTTAAGGGAAATGTTCTTCAGTCATGGAAGACATGGTCCTAAATGACATTTACGAGTATGCCATTTTTGTGACTAGTGGTGAATACCACAAGGCCATATGGACTAGTACGTAGTCATGTAATCATGGCTAGTCATATATGTGGTTGATGACTATAATGCTAGTCGCTTATGTAGTCGTATGTACCATGTTTTGGCATAGTGCAAACCACTTGAGGGATGACATATATTTTGGAGGAATTTTTACATACCTAGGAGCCAACATAAGATGGCATAATTTGAACCAAGGTACAAGGGGAAAAAATCATTATTGACAAGGTTCTAATTCAAGAGCAAATAGGTGTACATTCTTAGGGAGTTGTCAAGGTGGCAAATGCACTAGTTAAGGATGTTGAGATAGCCTTGAAGAAAATTGGTAAACCTAACATGTTTCTGGAGAAGGAGCAATGGAACATTCTACACATGAAGGAGGAGTTCCATCCTTGATTTGCAACTATTTTCCAAATCATTTACCAACCAAAGAGGTTAGCATATATTTTAACAACCATATGGCCATTACTTTTGACCTAACAAACTAGGGGAAAAATATCAAATGATGTTCCATTGTGCTAATCCAACTGTTATTAAAATTGAACTGGTGGATCAACCATCAAAAGAAAATTGCAGTAGGTCTTGCATTTGGTGATAAGAAAGTAACATGTTATTCATGACTTGTCATGAATGTTTGTTTAAGGAAGTGTTTTCCACTTTCCACAAAACTTTTCCAATAATCTCATTGTGAAATGAATTTATGTAAGGTAAAGCTTTAATTAAATATGTGTATGAGGAACAATTTGTTTTTCCAGATTTCATAACCATGGAGTAATTTATCAATGAGCACAAGCATGTGTGTTCCACTAATGTTTTCCCTTGCCTCCATGACAATCTCAATGATTGAGGATTCATACAAAACCATCAATGCCACAAAACATGTTAAGTCTTGAATCAGTAATTTCACTGCCAAATAAGAAAACATATACCTAAGAATGTGTTATTATTGTTAAATTAGAAGATGAAGAAACAAAGAAATAAGAAGAACCTAATCAATTAGTTGAAGAAATAGTAGAAGGAGAAGAAGAAGTTCAAGACATGGATGAAACAAAATTTGGGCCATTTAAAGAAGGGGTATATAATGATCCGTCAACTTTTTTACATGTTCAAGAATTCCTTGAACCCCATGAACATGTTAGGGAGTTTGTTGTTAAACTAATGTTACTTAGATTTCTGCCAACTGAACATGTTAGTTCCAAATCACCCTATGTTTATGTTGACCTTCAATAGTTAAAACTCATTTTGAAAGTTTGAAATAAATTAAAGTTTTCTTTGATCAAGTAGCTCAACATGCTCAAATTTGGCCATAAGTTTTAGAAGAATTAATTAAATGTGAAGAATGAACACAATGCAGTGTTTCTTCAAGAAGCCAATGATTAGTTATAGACTCATAACTTGGAATCGGTTACTACCCAACAAACTTTAAAGAACCAATATAAAGAGTTAGTTGTGGCTAAATTTTTAATTAATTAAAGTAAAAGAAAAAAAGACTTATTTGTTAAAGCTATTGGTGCCGAGCAAGCAACAAGAAAAGTAGAGTTCTACAACAAGAATACAATGATTTGAACCAATTCCATTGGAAGAATCGTAATGACTTGAGTACTTTACAAGTTGAACATGACCAATTCACTAGAAATTATGAAAAGACGGGTGTGTCAAGTGTTCAATATGAAAAGGTCATATTCGCTTTGGAACAAACATGTCATGAACAACAAAAATAGGTGGCTACTACCCTATGGAATTGGAAAACCAAACCCACCAACTATGTGTGTCCAAATTTAGGAGTTGAAAGGGCAATTGGAGCTTTTGAAGTTCAATTTAATAAGCCAAGGTTCAATTTTTACTTGTTCAAATGGATAATACGTTAAAGGAGTTCAAGGAATTGATGTTTGACAACACCTTTTGAAAAATCCAGGATTGGGCATTAGGTGATAAAAACCCCAAGTGGAAGGAATGGTGACAAATTATGTAAGATCTCAATAACAAAAGAGTAAATTCAAGAAAACATGGAATTTTACATGCGCTATTGAACAAACCTACCTATTGAAATTGGTAGCCTACTAAACAAAATTTCTAAATTTCAAGTACCAAAGTGAAAACCCTTTAAGGTGTACGACATAAGATAAAAAGGACCTAGTCCTTATTGTAGTCCTTTTTTACCTTATATTTTGGTCCCCATAAAAAATAATGAATCAAAAGTTGTTAAATATTTCAAAAGGACCATATTTTAGACCACTACAATTTTAGATTCCATCATAATCATCCATAAATGTGTTTTTACATGATTAAAAAAAGACTCTAAGTAAAAAAAACAAAAAATGGTGATGTTGTGACAAGATTTTGGTACACTTAAAAAATTTGGACCTACTTCGATTTATATACATGTTGAACTTGAAATTAATGCAAGACCCTCTTAGATATTTTCACCTGAAGTCCAAATATTTGAGGCTAATGAACAACAAAGTGAACATGTGCTTGCAACCACTAAAATAATTAGTCCAATTTGCAAAGGCTCAAGTTTAGCAACTACACCTTTTACCATACCCATTGTCACTAATGTTGAATTAGTTGTCACACTAGCATTAATATTTAGCGGTAAAATTGAATCATCAGTGGTAACTTCTAACATTCTACCATTCACATCACTTCAGATAGGTGTAGGGTTAGAGGTTACTATGATCACTATTCCATGCATCATAAGTTTTTGCCACACCAACAACTTTGGATGACACACATGTTTAACAAGTGTCTATGGTGGGATTCAGTGTTCAATTCACAATTATTTGCAAATTGGTCGAAGGAATTATCAACCAACAAGTTAAAAAAATCACCAATGTACCTGTTATAGAATTTTAGGTTAACATAAAAGCTTAGAGCTAGTATTTTGAGGATGAAATATAGTTTTTGAAGGGGGATAATGTTACCTTTTGTGTGTGTAATGGTGATAGGTTTATTTAACATGTGGTGATAGAATTGGTGATTGTTATTAGTCATTTATTTTGAACTTTTGATTATTCATAGTAGTTAGTTGTTATTTAGTATCCTAATTTAGGGTTTTAAAATTTGAAATCAATATGTATATAGAGGAGGATGGTAGGAGAAATGAGGAACTACTAATTGTTATTCTTATTGTTTTCATACTTATGATCTTGCAACTAGAGAAAACACATTTCATTTGAAACCTTGATTTGTACATTAAATTTTAAGTTTCTTTTGAATGTACATGTTGTTGTAATTTGAACCCATTTTTGGAAATAACAAGTTGTGTGAATCTAGGTGGGAAATAACAAAAATGTCATTCACAGTTTTATTTTGAAGAAAAGGATGACATGTTTGGGGGACTATGGATGGAAATGAGATTTCTTGCGCTCCTCATTCCATTATTCCATTCCATGGGATTCTATTCCCTTCTTGTGTTGTTTTTTTTTATGGCATTTTCATTTTATGGTACCTTGGGTGTGTTTTGTTCCTTAAACATAATATTTGGTGTGTGATTACAAGTACAAGGAAAGAATGTAGCTTGTGTGGGAACCAATACCTTATACTTTGTTTTCTTTATGTTTTGGATGCATTATTATCTTTGCAAGTAGATTTGATTAATTTGATTGTAGCTTTTAGTTATCTATTTTATATTCATTTTCCTTGTCCAATAACGTACACGATAATTACAACATAATACAAGGGATAGTAGTGATGGTGGATAATGGCAATAATTTCATGAAGGTTATTGGTCCTTTGGACCAATTTGTTGCAAAAGTACTAAGGCAGGTCGGAAGGTAGTTACCTTCTTGCCTTTATTGTGAATTCTAGTTTTCCTATTGAAAAAACTTGTTTCATTGAAATGCATGGTTACCTTCCCCTTGGCAGTATGTTGCAAATATAGTTTCTATTTCCTTCATGTGGTTTTACATAGTAGCTTCCATCTAAGTTTATTCTAAGGTTATCAAGTTTGCAGTTTTACATTGGCCTTAATAAACTCTAATTGATACACCAAGGTGCGAATAGTTGGGGTTAGTTGAAGAGTGTTCAGTAATTACAAAATTTGTCTTTGTACATGCCTTATAGTATTTGAAACCTTGATCATGGCTTAAACACTTTCCCTCTCACCATTCTTGTTTTATACTACACCAATGACCAACAATTATTTGTGTTGCCATATCAAGATGATGATAACATGAAGCAATGACATTAGATGTAGAAAATCATGGATATGTGATGATGCCATGCGAGGTAAAGATTGCAAGTTAGAGGAAAGAAAGATTGAACATGGGATTCCTTGATTACACAATAAAAGTATCCACAAAATAAGGAAAATGCAATTCAATATCCCCTATTTGGTCATAAAGGGGTTGAAATTTCTTTAAAATAGTGAAAAAAATACATTAAGTTTAAATGAGGATTGAAACTTACATTAACATTAAATTTGGTGAAAATTGAGTTTCATCGTCTTTTTTCCCCTAATTTCTTTCAGCTAATCACTATTATTGCTATCTGTATGATAACTATAAATATTTTCAAACCTCGTCCATTTAATCCTAAGTTCCATAAAATTTCATTTATCAATCACATTAACATAGGTTGAAAAGGGGTTGGGGTGATAAAAAAGAGCTAAAAAGGAGGGTCAGTTTACGAATAACCTAATATGTTAGGTTTTCCCTAGCAAAACCCTTGATGTTTTAAAAATAGGAACATAGCAAAGGTTGGATGAAGGCATGCATGGTATTCCCTAGTTGTCTATTAGTTGAGAAGCCACTATATGTTCAAGTGCTTTTGCCTAAGCTTGGAATTTATGGCCCAACAACTTGAAATGTGTTGCCAAGCTCAACAAGGGTTTGATTGTATGGGCAATGAATGAAGCTCACTGCCTTCAAAACCCAAAACATTATACTCTTGCAACTTCATAATTTCCTGCCACCACGACACCTTAAGAATCTTAATAAGGTGGGCTCATTTTGAGTAAATGGCCCTATGGGCCCTACGTCTCAGCTGCATGCTAACCATGAAAAACTATGGCAAGTAGAAGAGGCATATGCCATTTTCAAGAGGGCCGGTATGATGAGATGCAATTGCACCCTACCATGGAGACTGTTCTCTCTCAAGGATGATGGTCCATTGACACTTTACTACATTTGGTTGCAATCCAACATTGCAATGTGGCAAGCCTAGACATGTAAGCCTTGCATGAGCTCTCTTTGTATGGCATGCATTTGTTCAATTTATGAATCAGTGTCTCTTTTCAATTTGGTAAAACGCAACATTTGCTAATCCTGACGATGGCAACCAATATGATGGCCCCACCCTCAAGCAAGCGATGGCAAGCGCTTGTAACTTATACCTTTATATGTGCCTTTCTCTTGACATAGTCACAAACTATTTGGGGTAACAACCCTGTTTCCTAGTTTGCCAACATCCTACCCAAGGTCATTGTGAGGATGTAGTTACATTGGTTATGGTGCATTCACACTTGATGTTAAACCTAAATGTAGGTGACATCCTAGGTGACACCCAATGTTAAATGGGTGATAGCTTAATGTTAAGTGAATGTTAATTTAACATCAAATCTTCCTGATAAGTAAGTTTAAGTCTTAATTGACTGGTATGGTGATAAGGGACTTAACACTAGAGTCACTAACACCAAGTGTGAAGGCACCTTCAGTGTTGTATGGTAGTTGAATTGCAACTAGAACAAGGTAGAAGCCCAACAACAATCACGTCAGGGGCCTCCAACTGCCTACAACAATCAGGGCTAGACTTAAGCAATGGCATTTCAGCGTCCCATAACTTTATAATTCATACTTACTCTTATGTCTATGCACCTACTGCAGGATGCACCATCTGATTCATTCGCGAAGGGGACTGGGTTGATGGGGGGTGAGGAGATGCTAAAATCCTATATTTGGGTATGGTACACAATTTTCAATAGTTTTCATAGATTAACCTAATTCTATTCCATTACACATTTTTAACAAGTGCAATACGAAAGGAGATTTAATATTTGGTATGAGAATGGTCCTTAAACTTTAAAGGTTTTTTAAACCCACGTCTCCTCCTTAAAATTGTTTTTGCAAGAAAAATAATTGTGAAGATCAACTTCAAAGTTTCTTCAACACAAAGTTGAATGCACGAACATTTACATGTGAAATCATGCACAACTACTTTTCAAAGAAGAATAAAAGCTCCAACCCCGGCCCTCCCCCAGGAACCCCAACTGAAAATAAAAAGAAAAAGACTTTACTACTACCCAATAAACAAGCTTTGATGTTGAGTAACTTTGGATACAATTTGCTATCCAAATCATAGTAAAAGAGAAGAAAATCAATTTATTTGTTTAAGAAAAAACCCAAGCTAAACAACCAGGCATTAGATTTAAAGGTCCAACTGGTCAGTTGGTTCACCGTTTCCAATTCTAGGTGAGGCAAGGGAAAGAAACAGTACCTATTTGTTTGCATGTGCACAAGCAACCCAATGATTAAAATTCCAACATGTAGAAATCTAACTCACCTTCTTTTAAATAAAATGGGTATACTTGTCATTACCCTGCTTGAAGACACATTATCCGACCCTAGGTATATATATATATATATATAAGCCGGGTAGAGTAAATTAAAAAATTACATTTTATTTACTATTGAGGTAGGGTAATAAGCCAAGTTAATTAGAAAAATATACCAACTGGGTAGGGTATATATTTACCCAATTATTCACCCACAGGTATATCCAGGTAAAATATTTACAGCCTGCCCAACACTGGAAAAGACCTTGCAAACATTTGAAGCTTTGGCACACATTAGCACTAAGTCCAATCCAATTGAAAGCTAGTGGTGGATAAGGTAGTTGGAATCTCCACATGCATGATGAAAGTTTCTCCCCCCTTGCAATGCCACTTGATTACCATGGTGGAAGTAAAATGAACCTAAACTTTTTGCAAACAATGTTACTTGTTGATAATAAAGATTGTGTTATTGGATGGATTATGGTCATGTGAAGTATCTGATTTCTAATGTTTACTTCATATGTTCTGCCAAGAGTTTTGTTCATTTAATTATTTGAAAAGAAAAGCTTTACAATAATTGGTTTTGGTATATAAGTGCTATACTTAAATTCTATTACACTTTTGGTGCATTAAAATTTCATTCTTAAGTGGCTGCATAATGCATTCATTTAGAGGTGATAATAGATAAAGTGTAAACTATGCACCTTCAATGGTTTTATGTGTCATTGCTTGAGTGCAAGCTGCAGGCTTGGTTATCAATTTTGCTTTGGTAAATGTAGCCCATTATCATCTCCATTCTATTTTTAAAAATTAGCATACATTCTATTGTGTTGTGAAATTTTGATCATCCATTATGATGAGTTGTTTCAAGATCTTGAACTATCACAAAAGATAAGAAAAGTAAGCTGCACCCTTCCACCCAACTTGGTTATGTAGCCCACTAAAATGTATGTTACAAATACTCAAATCCTTCACAAGGCCATGATCCATTTTCTAATATGGTTTCTCCTTTCAATGAACAGATCTTTTGCAAATAAAAGTCTGGAGGCCTGGCAATTCTGTTTCGCAACATAAGGGCTTAAAATTTGCAGTGCAGATACAGAGGTTTTTTGAATACTCTGTGTCCCCTCAGCCTCACTGTGACCTCCTTCAAGGGCTTTACTGGGTGCAAAGCCATGGGCCCATGTCCAGCAATGGATGAAAACTCACAAAATTCGGGACATGGGGATGAAGAAGCGTGAGATCCCACAGGAAAGGGATGAAGAAGTATACATCCCATCCACCCAATCCCTAATTAGTGTAGTTTTTTGTGGCCTAAGGCTTTGTTATGGGACCTAGGACCCACCTCTGCACCATCCATTCAAGCCTGTTATGGCTCAATTATGAATGAAGCGCAACTGATCTCCAAGGTTCCACAGCAGCCTATCTGGTAAGCCCTCCTACTTCCACCTCAAACTGCCTAGGTGACTACTCATGTAAGTGGGTAAATATCATAGGTAAGTAGATAAGGAATTCAAGTGGTTACTATGTAGGTAAAGTATGTAGGCAAAGCACTTGGTGGCTACTAGGTAGGTAGATACATGTGGATGGGCTAATAAATAAATAGTCACAGTGGTTAGCTATGGGACAGCAATGGTACAGTGAAAAAGTGTTTCCTATCCACCATTCATCCTGTGTGGTCTGGTGGTGTGCACTGGTTCACTGTGTTCCTTACCGTGGGCTGTCTTGGGTTGAATGTTTACTAGCCCGCCCAAAGAACTGGCTTATGATTTGAGTCCCAAAATTTTCATCAAATCAAAGAAAGACATCTAAGATATCCTCACTGCAGCCTTCCCGATTAAAAAATACGCTGAGAAGGGCTTCATTAACGTCCGTCTCTGGCATTTGATGGGCTCCATATTTCTCCTATCAGCCTCCCAAAAATGTGTTGTATAAGTGCCCTTAGGAGCCTGGAGAAAGTATAGTTTATGGAACAGAGTAGATTTGTTGACAAATTTTTTGAAGCTCCACAGCTCCTTTCAGATGTTCGTAACTACTTCTTCATTTGTCTTAAAAATGAACATTTGCACTGCAAGGACGTTTCAACTTTCTACTCTGTTTATTTATTAATTATATCAGGGCCAGAGGGAACCACACTAGTTCCTTCACTTTCTTCTTGAGTGGGGCCTCTTAGTGCATCTCCAGTGGCGCTCAATATGTGATCCCGCAGAGTAAATTTGGATGAAGAAAAGTCACACAATGCCGGTTTGGCTCAGCAAATTTGATCTTTTGTGGTAGCTGGTAAATGGCCCAGCAACGGCGTGCAACTGCAGTGTAATAAATACGATCTGAGCGCTGGTCAATGTTTCTGATTGGCCCATCATAATGATTGGTCCAGGTGGTTTGCTATTAGTAGTCCCCCACCTATTTGCTGTCCCAGTTTCAGTTTTATGGGTGGGGTTGCAAATAAATAAATAACTAAACTTGGATGTGAAAAATATTTTTGCAGAGGGTCACATACTGAGCACCTTTGGAGAGGCTCTTAGAGGTTACAATATACGACCCTGGAAATGTTAAATTTGAACTTAGAGACTCTGAACTTGTCTAAGGACAGGGTGTTTATATGTATAGTAGCAACTCAAAAACATTTGTGGTTTTTACAAGGACTAGTGTGGCCTGTGCCATTGGCCCAAATGTGAACTTGCTATGATGTATGGTGGACACAAAATATGACATTATTTTGCAAGGTATACTTATATCCCATTGCAAGATCTTTGCAACAATGCCAAAGGCATATCACAATTCCTTCTACTTGAATTGAATGGTAGACATTCAAGTGTTCGAATGTCCAAAACTGATTTTTACTTCCAAAACTTGGTTTTTTGGAATTTATTTGAATTTTCAGTGGCAGAAATCACTTAAAAATCAATATCTCCCACATTCTGAATTCAAAACTTACCAAATAAATTACATTAAATCCTGCTCATCAAGATCTTTCCAACCACACCAAAGGCACATTCCAATTCCTCCGAAATTTTCAGCTATGGCTTAATTAAATTAGTGAAGAAATCATTCAATATTCAAGAACGTTTGCATCATAAGTCCAAACGTCATGGAACCAAGCACATGCACCCCTCCTCATTGAGAGCTTTCCAAAGACACCAAGAACACAATCTGAAGCATACCAATTCAATGGATCTCATACCTACAAAACAAAACAAACTACCTTCTTCCTTCATACCAGTGGACCAGTGGACATGCTGGTTCACCTAAAGCAAGGGGTGCACACCCACTTTGGCCCAAGTGTTAGTGTATGCGTAGATTTTCCACGTTCCAGTAATAATGTAAGTTTTAAACCTTGAGTCATACCTGGAAGGAACTCCAACTCATCATCAGCATGTACACTCACACGATGATCACGTTTCTAGGGTGAATGACTAGCTGCAAGTGGAAGACTAGGACCCGCAGCACAGCTACAGTCATCAACACCACAGCCAATTATTTACATCACATGTACGGCCTTCTTACTCACTTGAAGAGCTGTGAGTGGCTACTGCACCTGGTGACCACATGGGCTCGGTATGTGCTCTAGAATCTGCAAAGGTGTTGTGGGTCTTATCTTTATTACGCCATTAAGTTTCTCATGTCAGTGTCAATTTAACACGTCACTAAAGACAATAAGGAATCCACATTTTCCAGTTCCCCACTTTCCAGTGATTGATTCGTAAACATGACAAGGCTGAAGCCTGGAACAGTAGTAAGTACCCTTGTAAGAAATAGTACTTTATGTGGTAGGTGAGCATGTCAATTTTGGGAAGCTGCTCATGAATCTGCTTAAAAAGTGGCGGACGTTTCTGGCTATTTGAGTGTCAGTCTCCAGAGCATGAGTGTACCCTAAAGGCATCTTTCTGGGTGAAGATTGGAGGACGTCAGCTTCCATCTTAGTGGATTTGAAAATCATATCAACGATCTGGAGTTGAGCAACGTTGGGCCCAGTAACTCACAATGTCCCTCTTCCTTTTGATGTTGTCAGCACACTTTCAGGTAAATTCAGTTCCAGGATTGTTTTGCATTGTCCAGACAAACCTTGTGAGCAACGCAAGAAGAGTTCTTGAAAGATGTAGCTCAGCATACACAGATTTTGTGGACAAAGCCAGGAAAGCCAAAAGACTAAATCCGGCGACATTAGAAGAAGATGATCTGCGCAGACACTTTTTTGAAGTAATGACATACAAAACTGATGAACTTTAGAGGCAATAAAACATGATTTTGTTCAGTGAATTGCTCTGCACAGAATCACACGGACTGTCCTACTAGGTTTATATGGCATGAGCACTCTAGTACCTAGTCTGATTAGGCACTAATTAGGTTTTTGAAATTGTTGAAAAATCAAACAAATATTTGCTTGTCACATCAAAAATCTGAAAAATGGTAGAGGGAAGTGATGAACTTCGAACTATGATCTTTAAATTTTTTGAAAGGTAAATAAAAGTAAAACAAGTCCTCTCATAATTAGTCATTGGACATCACTTATGGTTTGTTGTCACGAATTTGTGCATACTATTTGATAGGTGTTGTTAACTTTGGTATTGTGCCACACATCATATGTTGTGTTTTCAATCCAATGATGATTAGTTAAGAGAAGATTGTTTGGATTGGACAAGTCCTCCTTTAATTAAAAACCAGACATCACTTATGACTGTCCTTACCACTTTTATCATCACTGCTTAATCATAAATTTTCGAGAAAATAAAATGTTAAGTTGTAAGAAAAATTACTTTTAGTATCAAACTTAAATGACCCAAAACAAAATTAGACACCTTGTTGCCAAATCAGGCTTAAGTAACAGGTAATCCAATAGTTCATCAAGTGACCACCCTGCTCTTTGATTTGAACAAGACTTAGTGGAAAAACCATCATGTTGCTTTTTCTTTACTCCCCAGCTAGTTGGATTTTCCACACATATTTGGAAGGGCTTTGAGTTAATGTTTGGAACATAATACACCTATTTTTGAATTTGGTACCAGTCAAGTCATCACATGTTGGAAAGCTTAATAACTGTACTTGTTTTGAATCCAATCATCCATCCCATGTCCTTTAATTTATTGGCCTTGCCTACCAAGGCAAGGATATTGTGTTTAGATTCATTATAGAGTATAGTAGCTTAAGGGATTTTGGCCCTTAGGTAGTAGGTCTATTTTCATATGAGGATTTTTTAAAGATGACATTTTTGGCTTGTGTTGAAACTTAAGATTAGTTATAGAGTTATGATATCTTGAAGGATTTTGGTTTCTTTTAGAGGATTTTTTTGAAGATTTATATTTTTGAATGGAGAAATTTTTAGATTTTCATCATACTTCTTTTGCTTGAGGTTTAAAAAAGTATTGCGAATTAACATGGGTTATTGGTGTAATTTCAATTGTATTAACAATTTTTTTTTGGTGTAATTGGATAATTCCTTGCCTTTGGATCAAATTGGTTACTTGGCCATCAAGATTGTAATTGGTGTACCTGAAGTTATTCTTATTATAGGATCCCTCAATAGAGTTATTATGTGGAAGTGTTGGAGGGGGTCAATCCACACTTACTCATTTATAGTTTACATATTTTTATATTACTTCTTTTTATTGCAATTTTTATGAATGCATTTCTCAATGATTTGTAAACAAGGTATATCAATTCCTTTATGAGCCTAAATTATTATAATTAGCACATATGTTTATAGTATTACAAGAATTATTACATGAAGATTCAATTGACATAGAAATTTTTATTGAATAAATCCATCACATAATATATGAAATATTTCGAATATTTCATTTAAAATTTTTTTTTAGAGAGATGATAGATTATGGGAGTGTGTGACTTGAATTACTTATTGAACTGTGTAAATATCTCAATACTTTTTAATGCAAATGGCAAACCCCTTGTGACACACCCCTTGTTCCATTTAATGCTAGTATAATCAAAGTTTGTCATTCATAAATGTCTTTTCACTCTACAAGCAACTACCTCCTTTGTGAGGCCAATATAGGAAAAGTATTGCAATTGCTGAATTTTCACCCCAAGACTTGGAACCCCTTTAGGTTAGTCCAACTACAAATTCAATTCATAACCTCCACTACCTACTAGGCCATGCCAAATGGCTTTTAACCATCAATAACACATGTCCACAGTAACACACTTGAAAACCAATTTTCTTAAGGCAAAATGAAAATGATGCATTTAGAATTCCATATTTTGAGTGAAATTGCAATTGCATTATATTGTCAGCCTTCTACATTACATTCCCCACATTAGAAAGTGGCCTTAATTTGAAAGTTGCAAGCAAATGAACTTGTTGGTCCACCCAAGTTTCCTTTATAGATTAGGGAGAAAAAAAAATTTCTCACTATAATTAATGTCCAATTTGTAGCATGGATGTGGGTTCCTTGCTCTTTTGAAGTGGAATGGAAATTTTGTGAAAAATATTTGACAAAAAAAAAATTGTATGTTTTCCATGTGTATATACATAAGATTGAAATGAAAAAAAATTCATAAACAACAATTGAATGAGTTCAAATGACCAAACTAATAATAAATCAGTAAATTTTTAGAAACTTTCCTCTTTAAAATGAAACAATTCAATAGCGTGAACAATTTTTATTTAGATGATAAAAAATGTTAGAGGATGTCTTTGGTTCACCTTAAACTATTCAAATTAGTATATTGAGAATTTGATAAATTTATAAAATTTATTCTTGTTATCATAAAATTAGAATAGAATATCATATTGAATATCAATAACTACTAGAAAATTAGACTTGGACAAATATTTAAGGAAAATTGAGTACTTTTAAATATGTTTTGCATCCTACATGTATAATTCTTGCCAATAATTTTATTTAAACAATTGGTGTTAAATATCAAGATATGTTTTATTACATTAGCCATATGGAAGTTATAATGTTTGTGATATGGTGCAAAAATTTCTAATTGAGAACACAATTGACGACACATGTGCAACTTGTTCTTCAAACCTAATAAATAGTTATTTAAAATTAGCTGTGTTTATTGAAAGGGTGCTTATGATGTTCATGATGCCAATATGTACACCTAACAAATTTGGTTATTGAGTCAAATCTTTAAAATGTTCTATCTTGCAAGAAGACAATCCTTGCTATGAAATTTTCAATACAATAAGGACAAATGTTCATTATTGAAATTTGAGAATGATGTAACAAGGAACACTTTTGGTGTTAACTTCTTTGAATGTTTGAATGTTAATACATTGACAATATATATTCTAGGGTATTGGATTAAGTTGTGTAATTGTTCAACTTTGTCATGTTCAACATATTAATAACCCCATTCAAATGAATACATACACCATCTATATAGTCGCTTGATTTTCATTTTATACATATTGGTTAAATATGCCAATTGCCATTTAAGTTTTGATCTAGATGAAAGTGGTTGAATCATTTTTCCAACGACATATTAATGCATCAGGTTGAAACTTACTTGTGCCTCTACTAATATGTACACTCCCAAGCCACAATGGTTAAAAAAGAGACAAAATCATTATATGTGATATAAAATTGTAAATGATTGGTTGGAATCAACAATATTTCTTTTAATGAAATGATGCATTAAAACAAGTCACATTAAAATGACATGTTGCAAAAATATTAAATCTTTATGTAAACAATACATTAAAATCACATTACAAATGCATTTAGAAACATCTTTGATTGTTTGTCAATGTGTTTTATTGGGAGGAGTTCAAAATAAAATTGAATCCACATGTCAAATGACTTGTTGTGTTATTTGAAAATATTGAACTTAATAACAATGCCTTTGGATCACATTTGAATTGTCCTAACAATCAATGATATGAAAATGTTGATTTTTGTGGCATTCAATTTGAAAACAATCCTCTATAATGTTTTTTCTTTAGTTACCTTCTTGAAAATATTACATTTCATATCACTTCAAAAGTCTTGAAAAAAACAACTTGAACATTCAAATCATAATTGGGTATTACTAAAACCTAAATGATGCAACATTTTTAGTTCAATTCTACATAATCATTATTATTGCAACTTTTAGTCTTTTTTCCTAAACAAGCAAAGCTCATCTTACTAATGACACTTCAAAATATAGTCCCATTGTAAAGGAAAAAATGATGCAACTTAAAATATTTTTTCCCCAATTTTGTGTTGATGATGTTGTTTTGTTGATCATTAGTTGCCCCCCTAATTTTGATACTAATTAGTTAATATAGTCAACCCAAGTTTTGTATGGGAAATTGAGTGGTCCAATCAATTGGAAACTATCTAGAAATTAAATGTCAAACCTTGGGAAATTGTATGGTTTGGAGGTAACCATATGGAAAAGAAAAAATAATCTTAATGTAGATGAGAAAGTCATGTTGAGTTGGAAATCTTAATGTCTTCCCTTTTGTATCTACCAAAATCTAATATTGAGTTGATATTCCAACAAGTAACAAATTGACCATGAGTCATTATGTTATTGCAACACAAATCAAATTTTAAAAACTAACAAATACTTTTTGAAAAAGGTATAGTGATGAATTGTGAAAACATGGCATTTTTTAATTGTAAACTTGAAGAACATGTGTCATGTACTATTCTATCCTCACATTAGAGAATGTATGCATGTGCAATTGCAAGAATCCAAGTTTTAAAAAAAAAACTAACATGGAAACATAAACTTTGGCATCACTTGCACTGAATATTCTTTTGGTGTGCCCTAGAATTTCATGATGGAAAAAATGAAACTCTAGAGCCACACCTTGGGGATAAAAGTCCCAAACACAAAAAAAATGAAAACCTTATACACACTAAATCAAATTCCAATAATATGTGATCATTTGAACATCATGTGTATGGTTGATACTACAATACCTACATTGATGGAAGCATTTTGCAATTCTTTCAACCAAGAGCTATCATTTCATGACCTTTACTTGCTTTTTGCTTGGGTGGTTTATTTGCCATCTATGACTTCCAAAAAACACTCATATATTATTACCCAAAAATATAGAGCCATGGTGGGTGCACATAAAAGAGCAATTATCCATGAACAACTATCAATTTCAACAACTACTATCTCATGATGGAACTCAATCATATTTTCATTTGTCTTCTTTGCTTTTATTGCAACTTGGCATTTGAAACCATCGTCCAATTGATTGAATACTTGTGTTATGCATTGGTAATGCCTTCAAAGTTCAATAAGCTTATGCTTCCCAAAAACATTTTATGTGATCCAAAAGCTCTCCAATTTGCAAAACTAAAATGAAATATTGAAGGAATTTTGTAATGTGCTTCCTTCCAAGAACCTTAACACTACTCTCATGTGCAAAAAGTGAATTTCAAATGAAACTAAGATAAGATTTGTCAAATTCTTCCCAAAAACACTTGTGTTGTGCAAAAGCTCTTCAATTTGCACAACTAAAACGAAAGAATTGTGTGAGGAACAAACATGCATACTTGACATTTTGAAAAACTTGTTCTTCTAACACCACTAGTAAGTAGGATGTTGTTTGGATGCTCATTGTGGTGGTGGCATGGAACCTTTGATTTCAATGGTAAGAACCCTACACCTACATAAGAGTTGCACCATTTTGTAGAACAACTAATGTTGTCAAATGATTTAAAAACTAGTTCATTTCACATGCTTCAAGTGAAATTGAGTTTTGAAACATAGCTCCAAAAATCACCAATTATTTCAAAGATGTACTCATTGAGGCTCAAGTTTTCAAATAAGGTTGACACAACAATAAATCATATTTTTTAAAGAAAAATAGATATACCCCCCCTTCCCCCCCACCCCACTTTGTCACTTTGCCTTTTTGTCCAACTTAACCAAATTGCCATTTTGGACAACTTGATTTCGACTATAATTAAAATGTTAAAGGAAATTGTCAATTTTGGACAAAAAAATTTTTAACAATTTTTTTTCCCCATTAAAATTAAAATTATTATTTGCAATTTTGATAATAATGTATTAATGGTAGGTTTGTAAACATGTAGGTAGGTAGGTAGGTAGTTATGTAGCCTATCTATTAGCATGCTTACTTACCCTAGTTACCTAGGGCAACCCTCTAGGCATGTGAATAGGTTGCAAGTATGAGGAGTTGAATCCCTAACTTCCATGGAGATAAAATAAGTCCTTAACCATTGGACAACCCAATTATATGGTGATAACTTTTTTCCATTTATTCATTTTGACATGTTTATCCTAATTTTTTAATAAATAAATAGGTATGAGGGTAAGTTAAAAATAGCTAGGTGTATTGGCATCTACCTACCTACTACACCTACCTGTTTATATGTAAGTAGGCTAGGCTACCTAATCAAAACCTAACCTAACTAGGAGCCTAACTAGCTAATCTACAAAGCCTAGGCTATCTACATAATTTAACTAGTTAGCCTACTTGTTAGGCTTAAGTTTCCTCCTTAGTCTAACTTAATTACTAACCTAACTAGTTCTTGGTAAACTTTCAAGAAAAGGTAAATATAAGCATTTACCCTCACTTTGCAAATATGGTAAATGACAATCCTTTATGCTTATTTAGATCATAAATTTTGGAAGGCATATTTACTTTCACCCTTACCTTGGTTACAATGATTTTGAAACCTATATACCTTTACCTAATTCATATACTTTGAAATTTTTTATTTATCCTTACCTTATTGAATTGGGCTCCACATTGCTTAAAACTACTAGTGACAATGATAAAATTTGTTTTGTGAACAAATTAATTTTGTTGTAATCAATTTTATCTTTTCAAAAGATTAAATTTCATAAATTTCACTATATATATTTTTTCTATTAATTTTTTTTTTCATTCTTAATTTGGTAGGCAAAATGTCAATGAAAGTCTAAATAAATTTAGAGCAAGATACAAGTAAACCAAAAGAACAAAAAACAAAAAAAAATTGAAAGAGTGTAAGAAAAGCAATAAGATATAAATAGACAAAAACATTGAAAAAATGCACCACAAACAACAAAAAACAATTCTAAAATAAAATTTCATCTATGATGAATTATAATTCAGAATGGCTTTGGAATTGTCATAATGATGAGCACTAAAATCCCATCCTACATAAACCAATTCCAATGAAACATTGTCATTGGAATAGATTCAAATCAATAACCCCACCCAACACTAATCTTTCTGGGCCAAATGTCCCTTATATCAAGCTTGCCATCAAGGACAATCCAAGGAGTTATGGAGTTGTGCTAATTTCATATGTTCTTCCTATAACAACCAATTTATCAATAGAATAAAATAAAATAAAATTTGGGGGGGAAGTAAGTTTAAACATTGTTCACAAGTGACATTGATACCTATTAAGGTTGTGTAAATTTGAACTAAAACTATTGTGATGAAATTCTAATGTTGGAACTAAATTATGCACAAATTGGAGATATTAAATGTGGGTGCTTACAAGGTCTTGAAACACTTCCCCTTTCACTTTTCTTTTCCCCTTAGAGCACAATTCTAAACACTTGAAGTTACAAGGATGAGATCATGCATTACTATGGTTTAAATTGGTCAACCTATTACACCCTAAGTTGGAACAAAGCCTTCAAACCTACCAAGCAAGTATGAAATAACACCTACCAACGGTAACTTTTTCATTTAATTTGTGTGCATTTTGCAAGAGAACATTTGTTGAAATTTTCCTAGTTTAGGGCATAAGCACACTAAGCCCCCCAGAAATTGTAGTCACAAGTATAATCTTTTTGCAATTATTTTTTTGGTAATGTATGGACATCACATCTTGAATTGTTTTTGTTTTAAATAGATTTGATTAACTTGAAACTCAATCTAATCAATTTTTTTAAAAATACAACAAAAAATGAAAAAATTGAATTTATGTAGTATATTTGTGACAAAATAATACATGTCACAAAATTTGAAAAATTTACATATATACTTCAAAACTAAAGTTGTGAGTGGAATTTTGGGTTGAATTTTTTTATGGTGTATGATATTGAAGTACATGAATCAAATCCAATACCATATAGAGATTTTAAGTTTTTGGATGAAATTTCATTAAAAAAAAGTGTGTTTTTTGCATTTTTGAACAATAAATGCATAATAATATCTTTTTTTTAAGAAGAAAATCACTACCACATCAAAGAGGAGAAGATTTTATAAATGGGCATTGCATTATTTTTTCAATTTTATTTTGTTTGCTAATGTTTCATGAATCACAAACATGAGGCCTTATGGCTATTGAAAATTTAAAAATTATATACTATATGTACATTAATTTTATCCAATCCTTTTCATCTAACTATTGGATCAAGATTAATTTTGACTTAAAATGAACTTTGAGTTCCAAAATGTTATCATGCAAATTTTTAAGTTTTTTGTTTGTGTTTAGGAGAGCCAAAGAATACCATCAAGATTTTAACTTATTATGTACTATAACACTCACTAGACATCACCTTTTTTGGTGAAAAGTGGCTCACCTTCAGTGTGCTTTCACCCTTTAGATATGAAAAAAACCATGGAGATCAAATTTTTGTCTTTAATTTTGTGACGTAATCACATTAATGATCATTCACAAGAGGAATTAGTCAAATTTGGCCATACTTCAAAGAGGAAAATAGAAAAATTTGAGAATCCTAGTAGTTTAGCTACCTACTAGTACCTATTTCCTAAATATGACAATTTTAGAGAACAATTTCCTTTAGAATTTAACAATTGTCACAATTTTTTTCCTTCAAAAATCATTTGTATGAATGGCACTATATTGTTTTTGGTCACCAAATGGTGAAAATTTTTAAAAATGAAAAATTTAAACATTGGTGGAGAGGAGTTATCAAAACAAGACCTTATTCAATTGTTTGTTTGATGTCACTCTACTTCCTTCAAGTTTGATGGCAACAAATGCCACCTACTATCTAAAGCCCATGCAAAACCTTCAACTTAGGTCCCATTTCCATTCGATCTCCTTTTATTTACAACCAAATGCAATTAAGGTTTTTATATTACGATATGAAGTTATAATGTTTGAATTTGTTTTCAAAGAAGGATTTTTTTTGGTATTACTTTATGTTTGTCATATGTTGACTTGCATTTCAATTTGAAAGGTGTTTTTCAATAGCTTTTATGGTATTAATCATCTTTTGTGAAGATGATTTACAATGTTTGGGTAGGATAAAAAATACTACAATAAAAAAAATTGAATGCCACAAAAGCATAATTTATTGGATTGGACACATATTATTATATAAAACTTGTATGCAAGCTAAAAAATCCAACAAAATGGATTCAAATAAGTGAAACTAACTTCTTGTTCCTTCTTATTTGTAAATGATTACACCAAAAACATTAATTTTCAATGAAATATGGACTTTGCAATCTAGGCAATTCAAAGGTCATAATCCATATAAAAAAAATTATGGACTCATTACTTATAAATTTTTCCACAATTTTAGGACATGCTATAATTTCAAAGGTTATGATACTTAGGAATAAAAAGTTTGGAAAGTATGAAGTATGTGATGGACTTTATAATTCCTTATTGTGTGTAATAAAAGTAAAAGAAAATTCAATGTCCATCACATATCCAAAAGGATGTTTTTCATGACCAATATTAAATAAAGGTGTTCAAAAAAGTTGAATATAGGGCACCATTAACTTGGACATGGAAAAAGATGTCAACTTTAACATTGTTTCAAAGTTTTTGTGTTTTTGTTCAATTTTCTATGTTTGAAAATACACAAAAAAAACTCCCAAAATAAAATTTATAGTGCTTGTTTTTGATACACCTTAATGTGTTTTCACCTTGCATGTTTGTAATTGGGAAATATATGCCCAAACTTAGGTAATTGCAAATTGTCATTACTATTTATGAAGTTGATGGTTTAATATTTGTCAATCACAAGGTTATGATTTATGATTGCATTCATGCTTGCTTGTTTTGATTTGGTTGGAGTGCAAAACATTATTTTGGAGTTTTCTCTATAATTGCATAGGTAAGTTCTTGTGATATTGTTATTCAAATGGACATTATATGTTTCCAATGTGTTGGACATATGTAATTGTATATTAGAGTTTGGATATGAAAAATTAGGTTGATTTTGTTGCAAGTCCTTAAGAATATCCAAGGCAATATTTGATCTTGACCATGAATCCACTATTACTACTTTGCAAAATCTTAATCAAAATATTTTGTGTTGAATAAAATATTTTTTGTTGTTCATAGAAAAACCATTTATTGTTCAAATCAAGATTTTGGTATGTTTCAACTATTCATGTTTTATTATACTAATATTACATGGCACCTTAATTGCAATACTTATGTTTCACTTAGTGTAATTACATTTCAATACTAAAAAAACAGTGGTTCATAACATGCAATATTAACAAGTCAATGTTATGAAATTGTTTCTTATCACAATTTGCAAAGGAAAATAATGAAAATACAACTATCTCCAATTGTCCAAAGAAGGTGCAAGGTAGATTGCTTGTATGATATCATGCATGTTATAATTATTATTTTCACTCATTGTAAATACACATGGTGATTCTTTCATTGGAATCATGAAAATGAAAAAAAATTCCCAATATAATTCTATTTAAATGTTTTAGGCTTGACTTCTTAATCATTTTATAATTATGTTTCAATGGCAATCCTTCAACAAGTCACACAACACTTTTGAAAATAAAATACCATAAGGTCCAAACACAATAAAAGGAATCAATGGTGCCTTTGATCAAAGTCCTTTTCAAGGATTACATTTGACATCTTGCATTCAAGTTTTGGTTTATAATCCCATTTTTTTTCATTATTCATACCTTGTTTAACATTGTGTTATATATATATCATATGTATTATGCATTCATGTTTTGCACCATTTAAAAATGAATAACTTTTGTTCAAAACACATTTTCAAAATTTATAATTTTCAAGGTTGAAGCATGTTTCAATTAGAAGTGCTGAAATGTGTTGTAAAGATGAATTTCCCCTGTTTCCACTCATAGTGTTTTTTTATTTATCAACATTACAATCCTCCTAAAATTTCAAAACCAATGGTGCACATTTGATTTCTAAATAGGATGTTCAAAAAAAAAGATTGTCTACACTCGGGTTTTAAGTGTTTTAAACATACAAAAGGACCCTTGCAACATTATCAATTTGCATAAATTTTTCATCACTAAAACTTTGGAGCCTACTCCAAAAGGAAAAATGACAATCCAAATTATTGTGTTTGCTTGGTTATCTTTCAAAAATACAAAGGTACATTTTTAAACATTGTTTAATACACTCTAGTGTGGTACATATTATTAAGACTACACCCCACATTTAGACACAAAAACCAGATTGGGCATTAATTCCAATAATTTGCACACATGCAAATAGATCACTAGTAGGTTGGATTTCCCTATTTCAAACTAGGATTAACCACATGCCAACATTAAAACTCAAATCTCCAAGAATTAATAGGTTTATTCCATCAAACCTATTCCATTACACATTCAACCACACAAGTCCTAGCAAGACAATGGAGATTAAGTTCCATTCCATCACAACTTTTTAGAATATTTAAAAAGAATGAATGATTATTTATCTTTTTCATTTTGGCCCAATCCATATTCATCATGTATGTCCCTCCAATTTGTAGATGAAACATTATATAATTTTGGCATTCTCCCCTTGAAAACTTTAAATCTAACATCTTTCGAACATATGACAACAATTTGCTTGATTCTCATATGTGCCTAATGATTTCCTAACCCATACCTAATAAATGAATTAATATTGATTCATTTTGAACTTCATCACCTAGGAGGTATGGATGAATACAAAATTTCAATGATGATGATTCATTGAAGCTAGTTTAAATAGAAGTTGTACATGGTAAGTTTGCACTTGAATAGTTCCAAACTAAAGTTTCTTTAGCCCATTCCCAAATAAAGAGGCATAGGAAGGTATCTTTTCAATTTATTTCTTTTTTAAGGTTTTTTTCCCAACATCACATTCACAAGTAGATATTCAATACCTTTTTCACCAATTTGCATCTGATTTCTTTTCAATTAAACCTGACTTCAAGTGTTGAATTCAATTCAAATTCCATTTCTGAATTAGAATTCAATTCAAGTGAAGCTACATGCAATGTCATTCAGTATTTTCATTTGAATGGAACTTAATTTTCACAAAATCAATTCATAGTTTTCATCAATTGAACATTACCAGTAGTTTACATAAATGTGGAGGCCAGGTGGGCATTTGAGATCATTCAAGAGTTTCAACATAGGAGACTACCAAGAAAATCCTCATAAGATATTGTAAGTTGATAATGATTAAGTTGAGATCAAGACAATTTTCAATGGTTCTTGGATTTTTCTTTACTTTTATAAGTCCTAGACACCCTCCAGAGTCCAGATGTTCAGTCAACAGTTTTTGTGTTACAACACTGGCATTAAAATTTTCACATTCCTACCACAGAAAATGTCTTTACTTTCAATCTAAAAAATAGAAAGTTTTAACCAGAATGTGTTTCTTGATTTGCCACTTTTGTTAGATATTCAAACTCTGAATAAACAGCCACTCAATTCTTATATGTTTCTTCCTGAAGGAAGAGATTCCAAAATTCCTGAGTCAAATATCAAAAGGAGAGTTATTTGAGCGCTTGAACCCAAAATCAAGTTGCTTGCCTCACTCATCTGTATCTGCATTAGTTTCAGAAACTGGACTTCCAAATTACAGTGTACATTCTACAAGAGGTATCAAATGACCAAACTGGAAATCACCTAAAGATTTTTTGTAAAGTTTACTCTATGATCCAACCCAACCATCCATGCTAATGACTCATACCTGAGAAGTCCTCTAAATGTTTCAGCTAGCTACTGTAAGGAAGTGAGCAAATCAATCACATACAGAAGGCACAGAAACTGTTTCCTCCTCCCTACAGAGAACAGCAAGCTTTGTCTTCAAATGTCTACATAGCTGTACAAATCTTGCAAAGCAGATCAGAAATATTGATGACACTCTCACTTTAACTACACCAACTTACAAAATGAGATCTCTGCCTTTTATCATCTATATCTCATCTTCACCTTGGGTATTTGACATTCATATACTTGGTGCCATTGCAAAAAAATTGGAAGATGAAATCAACCATCCAGAATCTGAATACTACAAAAAAATGCTCTAACTGTATTTATTTCATTTAAACATCAGTATCATAAGAGTTTACCTATGATATTACAGGAAAAATCCCACAATAATGCTCTGAACATAAAACAGTTATGTCAGCTCCAACTAAATTAAAACAAGCAAGTGCAAGTGCAGTTGTAAAATTGTGAGCAACAAGTACGAGACCAACTTTACAAGTGGCATTTGAGAATCTGCTATTACTGTCACTGACTTCATCAACTCCTCAAGATGGGTGTTGGCATGTACACCATAATCTGCTCAATAGTTCTGAAACAAAAATTACTTTAGGAATGTGTCCTGAGTTTGTCAAATTTCTGGAAGCAACCTGGAAGACTTGGTGACGGTGATATATAGCTCATAAAAAGAGGTCAATAGTATCCTCATTCAAGCTGCAACAAGCTTGTGGGAGCTTCATTACATTTTAGTGTGCCCATTTACAAGCAAGCATCTCAGCCTACATACAAGGTAGTGGTTGGGGCCTCTTGCACCCAAACATATCCTTTCAGCATACACACTATTACAAGAGCTTAATATACTAACAAAAAACCTACTCTTAACACCACTCCAAGTATATATGGAGCTCTTCACATAAGTGAGACTGCTTCACTCAATTAAATTCTGCATTTCAGTGCTACATCAGGATACATTGCATTGTGCACAATCTGACAAATGCCATCAAAACATGATCTATTCCTTTTTAGGCCGTTGAAACCTAAAGAAAAAAGAAAAGATGGAACACAGGAAGTTCCAAAGTGATGTGTACCAATGGGTAGTGTGTGTTTTGGCTGGAAGTTCTGGGGCTTTGAAAAGGCCCTTGTACATTTCCTTTTGCTTTAGATAGACCTCTCTTTCCTGTTGTGCAATAACCCGGAGCTCACGTATTGCAGCTTTGTCTTCTGGTGCAAGCTTCCGAACTTTTTCAAAATCCAGCTTAGCTGTATCAGTTTGACCTAATTCCAGACGAGCCTTTCCTCGTCGGAACAATGCCTTGCTGTTATCTTGATCCTCTGCTAGCACCTGTATGCATCCATGTTCTCCACACTCAAAAATTGTGGCAATACAAATGAATGACCATCTGGTGCTTGCATGGGCCTGGAAGAAAATGCTTTCTGCCTGAGTTGCTAGTCATTCATAAAACAAAACTTCACAGATCTGTCTTTGGTTCAGATACACTAGTCTGATCAGTCAATCTAGCATAGAATGCAGAATTGCATAAAATGTGGGAGGGCAGTATGCTAGTTTCCAAGACTCCCTTCATGGGTGGTGCTCAAGAATGAAGTTCATCTCTGACACTTCAGCAACAGGCTTTTCATTGATTAATGGTTGATGTTGTTCCAAGTATGAAACACCAAATAGACAGCAACTTCTCATGGTAACTCAAATAGAAACCACAAAAATCAGCAAATTTGCACACAAAGAGTGGCCCAGTTTGTTTTGAAATGGAGTAGATAGGGGCATCCTTACCACTGTGCAGTGACCAACGACTTCCTCAAAACGATTAAGTTTAAGCAGGCAAGCAGCCAGGTTGAGATGACAAGGATTCTTGACAGCATTTGCCATGTCCCGGTATTTACCAAATAGCTGGAACATGAAGTCATCCCCCATAAAAGCCAGAGCCTGCAAACCCCAATTGCCCACACCCAACTGTTCAGTGGAAACCATTTTCCTGCCTATTTCCATCATGTCACTATTTAGTTAATGTGGTTTGCTTTCAACTGGTCATCTACAGAATTGAAAGCGGAAAAGCCTACCATTTCATATTGTTGCATTGCTGCTTCAATGTTCCCTTCCTTGAAAAGCTCATTGCCATCAATTCTCCTGCGGTCTGCTGCTTCAATCCGCTCCTCTACAGTCATCTCACCTCGTGGCCTTCCCTGCTAACTCCAGTTTTTCAGAATTGAATATTTGGTGCAAGATTGCAACAAGCTTCAAGAATCACCTCTCTGGTGCTATGAATGGCAAACATGGAGGAACCAATAAGAATTCAAGACACTGTACAGAGAATTACTTAGGACTTTGAAACTTGTATGCAGAGAAAACTTACTTCCTTGGCTTCTTCGAAGCCAATGAGCTCAACCTCATAAATAACATCTGCCCGTGGAGGCACATTTGGGAATGAAAAACTGCCTTCCTCACCATATGCAAGCTGGTATCCAACATGAAGAACAGCACTCTCGCCTACATTCATACTGGCAACTCCAATTGCCAGGCCTTTCAATTCTCGTTTCTCTGCAACACTAGTGGAGGGTTAGTGTTTTGCAGCGCTTCATGGGTTAAAGCAACAGCCAAGTGCCAGAACCGAGGGTTTTCTCCAATCCAAGCTCACCATGGCCAAGACGGAATTCTAGGGGTCGTTGCTCCAGCCAAGTATCCTCGAACTTGTGCAGGGTGCTTTCTGTCCATGCTCGATAATGCACTGCAGCCAGTTTCAATAAGGTCATCACTCCTATCTTCTTCAACAGTACAAACGAACCAGATTAGGGCTTCAAAGCAAAGAAACATTGCTCTTCTTCACATCATAGTTTATATTTTCAAATACAAGTTTTGATCCGACATACCAAAGCAAGTGGAGTGCCGAGAAGGAGGTGCATCCCCATGGCCTTCCTTGATGATTTGCTTGGTCACGCCCTGTTGCAAAACCTCGACCTCCGTGTTGACTTTCGGTGGCAGCTTTTCATCTCTCCCTTCTGCGGGTCTCGCTGCTGATTCCTCAACTCCTCCTGCTCCATCTTCATGTCCAAAGCAAGTGCAATGCAGTCTTGAGCTCCAAGTCACTTCTCAACATCAATCCACGAGCTCCGAAGCGTCCTTGACCTAGCCGCGATCCCAAGCCTCAAAAGAATTGCAAGCAAAACCCTAACTAAACATACCGCAAACGAATAAGTTTACAGATCAGAGTCCTGAAGGACTCTCGTTCTCACCTACAAGCTTGCTGGACTCCTTCACTGCCACACCGTCTTCTTCTTCTTCTCTTGTGCCAACCCCATCGCCGAATTCCGCCGGTGTGCTCGAATTTTCCTCGGGTCCAGAAGATTCTTCTGCCACAGTTTCCACATCCGATGCCATCCGAGAAACACTGGGCTGCTACGACTCTCACCTCCTCCTGTCTCAAAAATCTCCACCTTTCTCTTTCTCTCCAACCTAGAGCAAATTTCAAACATACAACGAGCAGGAAAAGTGTTCCAAGAGCTTCTGAGAGTCAAGACGGGGAGGAACACCATGTAGCTATGCAACGACGATGGCGCAGGAGGGAATCTGCAAGAAGCTTCGAGACTCATGTACTTAAAGAAATACCGTATTACACAGAAAAAAAAAACTCACACCCGAATGCACATAAATACATAATCCACCCCAACAAGAGGCAAACTTTATTCATAATGTTCTTTCAATAATGTACATGATTATATAATTTTTTAAAAGAAAAGGTAAATTCACTTCAAGAGAAACTTATTTGAATTTTTTTTATTGAATAACATTTTAGTGATCATTTTTTGAAAAAAAAATTCAAACACATAATTTGTAAGTGCAAAAACCTTTATGGGTAATACAAGAATAAATTAAATTTATTTTTCATTAGTGTGGAAGGTGCCGTTGGCCACACTATTAAGAAAAGGTAAATTCACTTCAAGAAAAACTTATTTGAATTTTTTTTATTGAATAACATTTTAGTGATCATTTTTTGAAAAAAAAATTCAAACACATAATTCGTAAGTGCAAAAACCTTTATGGGTAATACAAGAATAAATTAAATTTATTTTTCATTAGTGTGGAAGGTGCCGTTGGCCCAAGTGTGAACCCATTACAAAATAGGGAAACACAACATGTGAACATTGTTTTGCAATGTATGTATCAATTTTTTGAACAACCAAATATGAAATGAAACCATGCTTGAATTGAATGGTAAGCCTTTAAGTGTTACCACGTTCTCAATTGATTTTTCCTTCCAAAACCTGGTGTAACCAAAAATGGAGGGACACCAGAGAGACGCAGAACAATCATGGCAGCCAGCAACCTCTCTCCTCCCTCGTGTGCTCTGACTGATCAAGCACAATGGCACCTTACGGCCAAAACACAACAGGACAGACAACCTTCCCTTGTCTCCAAGCTTGAATTTATAACCCAGCTATAGGAGCAATCCTCTGAGCTTTTTCACACTTAGCTCACACTGACTCGACTCAGACAAGCAAAAAATCAAGTGCCAGCATTCCATGGCTTAGATTTCAGAGAAACAATTCCGACAGCACAAGCACTGTTCTTCTTCCAAAATCTCTATCCGCAGTCCTCTTCATTCTAACTTTCTAATTAGCTCT